>Ga0307378_10002991_pt1 | contig 25142 bp, 21 predicted proteins | sample UN1MG_FD_202238 | JGI IMG/M metagenome (GOLD analysis project Ga0307378, IMG submission 202238) | Soil microbial communities from Risofladan, Vaasa, Finland - UN-1 | ecosystem: Environmental > Terrestrial > Soil > Coastal area > Acid sulfate soil | place: Finland: Risofladan, Vaasa | collected...
TGTCAACTACGGTCTTTACGGATCAAGTATGTACAATGGCAGGTGGACTGGTGCAGGTACTTCCAATGCACAGAGTAACGTGCTAAAAGTAGTTAATCATAGATGTGTAGCAGGATCTGGAAAGACAGCAACAGCAGGTCTTTATATGGGTGGTAATACAGCAATCCATGCTGATACCTTAACTTTTGAAGGATTTACAGGTAGTCTTCATCATATATTCTATGATAATCCTGGAACACAAGGTGAGAATCCTGTTCATCTTTCTAATCTATACTTTGAAAATGCTGGTGCCTCAGTAGCAGCTATTAAATTTAAGGCTGATAAAGGTGATTTTTATGTAAGTCGTTGGAACAATATTGTTGCCTATGCAAATATGCCTATTTTAGTAGAAGCACAACACAGATCAAATCCTCCTACTGGAGTGAGACAATTATATATATCTTTGGAACATGCCTGTACTAATCAGGGTAATGGTGGACTTCCTCAGTTAAGTAGTGTATCACAACAAGCGATTGGTCTAGGTCATTTTTGGGATGTCAGAAGAGTTAATATGCCTAATAAAGTAACTTTAAATGTAGCAGCTAATTTTAGTTTAGCACATGCAAATTCAGTAATTCCTCAGAATTCACAAGTTTATTACGAACCATCACCAATATAACCATGAAAAAACTACTCCTAATCCTATTAATGTTACCGATGCTTAGTTTCGGACAGCGTAAAGTAACAGCATTTTATCTGTATGGTCAGGGTAAGCCTACTCAGGACGTAACCAATATGGAAGGAACATTCACACTTTCTATTGATTACAAGAATAAAAACATTTGGCGCAGTACCAATACTCCAGGAGTATGGGTATATGAAACAGATTCTAATTTATATAAAGATCATTTTCCACCTGAGCCTATTCCTGGTCCTAAAGGTGATCCAGGTAAGGATGGTAATAACGGTCGCGATGGGATAGATGGTAAAGATGGCGAGTCAATTGTTGGACCAACAGGAGCTAAAGGTGACAAGGGTGATACAGGCGCACCTGGAATATGCCCACCGTGTAATACAACATTTCCATTCATAGCCATTATTACGAATGGGGTTGATGATAGGGCGCAGATACAAGCTGCTGTTGATCAGGCTTACATTAATGGTAAAACAATATGGCTAGTCGGGCCTTCCTTTAAGTTATCGGGCGGTATAAAAATTCAGAATAATCACAGGCTTCTTGATATTGAAGGATGGGGTGAATTATATGCCACCAACTCAAATACATGGACTTTCTTTTATTCTGATCTTCCTTCAAGTAATAGCCAAGCTGAAGGTGTTTATACCAATAGAAGAATGTTTTTCAGCAAGTTAATTTTTCATGGTATGGGAAAAAACCAAACAGGATTTGACTTGATGGCAACAGAGGGTGTAAGTTATGATCGATGCTGGTTTTATGGATTAAAGATTGCAATTGACGCAACATTCCAGCTTCGTAGTGATGCATATTATTGTGAGTACAATAACTGTACGGAAGGGTTAAAGGTTCGTTCAGGAATTGGAAGGTGGACAGGAGCGACTGCATCTAATTCTTGTTCTAATGGTTTTGCCGCCCCATACAATAGAGGGTATGGAGGATCAGGACTTACAGACAAAAATATGATTTCGGTTTATGATGCTTCAAGTGTTGAGATTGATCACCCTGTTTGTGAAGGATGGCAGTACGATATTGGAATTGACGTTAATTCTACTTCAAATACATCAAATGGAATCATAATTAACTCACCTCATTTTGAATGTGCCAATCCTTGTGGTACATCATTCATTAAAATCAGATCAGGTGGATATATTCACAGAATTGATAACCCAATATTTATAAAGCCTTCGCTTTACATTCTTGCTGAGTCGAATGGTCAATACCCCTCTATAATCTTAGATCACATATCTTCTAATAAGGTTTCCTTCACAGGATCGCCAATATTTTCTAATTCAGGAGTATCATGGAAGTTTCAGAATGCGGATGATCCATTTAGAAATAACACAACCATTCAGTCTATGTTCACGGGCAGTATCGCCAACGGATGTGGTCAGGGTGCTGGTAGTTCAAAGTGGTGCATAGAGAATCCAATTAATAGATAACAATTAAAACTATAAAACAATGAAAAAATTACTTTATTTATTTATGATCATTGCGCTTGCATCTTGCGCCAAAACAGATGACGGTACTTCTACAACCACAGCAACCACTGAGAAGCGTGGCGGGAATGGAAACAATGGTAATGGTAACAACGGAAACAATGGTAATGGTAACAACCCACTGCCTCCACCACCACCTGTTGCGGGAGTTGAGCTGCCTGCTATTACACTTACAAACATTGTCGTTGTGGCTGATGCGTATAAGCTGTCATTGAGCTTTGATGCGATTGCAGGCGTTGATTGTTATACACTTTATTACAAGCAAGATCCACAACCTGCTAATATCACTAATGGTATTACAATTAATGGCGTGTGGTACAGACAGGTAACTTCGTGCTATCCAACACTACCTATGTATGCTTGGTATGGGTATAGTCCCATTAACTCAGGAGTGATCTATCCCGATTGCAAGATTGGAATCTACTTTACCAATGGCGATTATTCGTATTCAGAGAGTTTCCAGATTAGTACAGTGTTATAAACAATGATGATAATAGAGGAGGAAATTAAATAATGAGAATTCAAATAGATACAATATTAAAAACAATTACTGTTGAGTCAGCCACATTTGATTCAATAAATAATTTAGAATTAGCTATTAAGGCCATGGGTATGGATCCTAAAGAATTTACAATATCTAATAATATAGTATTAGATCATAGTTATATTCCAGGTAATCAACCTTATCCAAATTATAATACTCCAAATTATAATACTATACCAAATCCAAATTATAATATTTTACCAGAAATTATGTGTTAAAATGGTAAGTTAGATGTTATGGAAAAAAAACCATTTAATCAAAGAGAAGGTTATAATATATTCGTTACAGCTTTAGCTACTGTATTAGCTGCTTTTTTAACTGTATTAGTAACGTTATTTATTGATAATCAAAAACATAACTCTGCTAAATTAGATGATATATGGAGAGCAGTAATAGAACAACCTTATATTGATAGTCTTCAGAATATAAAAATTACAAATATCACTCTTAACAATGAGGAGAGAGAAAGACAACACAGAATAGAAACTGATGAAACAATATTAGAAATGTTAAATTCTTTAAAACAAGCTAAAATTCAATTATTAAGTTCTGATGTAACAAAAAATAGAAAAAGTAACGAGGAGCTAATCGAAAAAAATTAACATGATTGATTTATTGTTAAAAGCAGGATCTTTCTTAATTAATTTTTTTAAATTTAAATCTGAAAAAGATGATGGGAAAAGAGAAATTATTGTAAATTTGTTAGTAGGAATGAGTGAACTGATTGAAGATGTGATATTTGATTTGGAAAATGATAACTTCCCTGAAGACATGTCTGATCAAATAATATACACCTCAACAGAATTAGTAAAAGCATTAAAAGGATTGGTTGATGAAGATGATCTTAAATTTTTAGATTTTAATAAAAAAACATCAATACTGATATTAGAGTTATACGAATCAAGAAAAGATATAGAAGAAATATACAAACTTCAAAAGGCAAGCGGTTACTACAAAGCATCTGCAATAATGGCCTCCATTTAAAATTAAACAACATTAAAACTTAAACAACATGGAATTATCAATTATTGAAAGTACAATCAACAAATCAGGTTCTATATCAATAAAACCTTATTTTGATGATAGTATTCAAAATTTAGGATTAGAAAAATATAATATGTCGTTGTTTGATGGAGTATTCCATGAAGAACAATTAGCATGTTTGGAAGTAAATGGTATGAAGCGTTACATTACAGGACTTAATGAATTTGCTCCTGATATTAAAAAGATAAAAGATAAGGATGCAAAAGAAGCAAGAATTAAAGAAATACGAGTAATAGTTTCTCAATTAGAAAGAGATTTAGGATCTAATATTGTAGAACCAGAGGATCCTGAATTTTGGTCTAAGGTAAAACTTATAAAACCTGATAATGATGAACTTTGGAAAAGGATTACACTCCGTTGTGGGAATAGCCCTGTTTTTTTGGATCCTGCTGCTGACCCTTATGATCTTATTAAGATTTGCGCCATCGAAGCAGGGGGATTTAGTATCGTTGCTAAAAGCTATGAAGATGCAAGAACAAGATCAGTACCACCTAAATTTTATTTAGATAGATATGTAGAAACTGTAACTACAAAAACAGAGGTTAAAAAGATTAAGAATAAAGCTCTTTCTACACTTCAGAATCTTTATGATAAAAATACTAACAAGCTGTTTTATGTAGCTAAAGTAGTAGATGGTAATAGTGTTCAGTATAAGAAGAATACTCCTAATGATATACTATATGAAAATCTTGATGTATTCATTAATGGTAAGTCTTTTGAGAAGAATATACGAAGGGCGAGTGAATTATTTTTAAGTGTATCTGAGTTAACAATGGATATTCTAAAAATAAGAGCTCTTATAAAAGATGCAACATTTTATAAAATTATTGCTGCTAAATCTGATGGATTTATATATCATGTGGATTCTTCTACTATGATGGGTCGTAATCCTCATGAATGTCTCGAATTCTTAAACAATCCACTTAATGATTCTATTCTTCTTGATATTACAAAGAAGATTGAGAGTTATTGGAATAAATAATTTTATCTATAAAATCAATTATACATGAAAACTATAAAAAAACTTAATAATTGTCCTACCGTAGTAACTAACCCAACTCGTTACACGGGTGGTAAAAATGCTAATGTAACAGTTGAAACTAATCCAACCAGGTACACTGGTGGAAAGAATCCAGCATCAGATTTTGTAGTAAAACCTAAACCTTAATATTATGCCACGAAATCTAGTAAGCAAAAAATCTAAAGGAGGATCTGTTAAGAAATATCAAATTGGTGGAGCGGTTAGAGCTATCAAAAGAGCAGTAACTGTTGGTGAAAAACTAGCTGCTAAGGCAAAACTTGCTAAAGTAAGAACCCCAGGAATGACATTGAAAGATGAAATAGCAGTAGAAAAATCTATTGGAGCTTACCGTAAAGGAAAAGTAGTAGATCCTCCACAAAAAGCTTTAGAAAAAAGAAAAGCTATTCAACAAAAACAAATAGATGATTCCTATAAAAAACGAGGAGGTCAAATAAAAACTAAAAAGAAATAGTCATGAAATATAAACAAACTGAAGAGGACAAAAGATGGCAAGCTGAAAACGATCTAAGAACATTACGTGATGCAGAAAAAATACGTAATGATAAAATGCGAATGGGTGGGGTCGTTAAAGCAGCCAAGGAATTACAAAAAATAGTAAATCCTCCAGCCAGGGTAAAACCTACCAAAGCATCGTCTAAAAAGAAATGAATAATACTCTCTTACAATTAAAGGTCAAGCAACGACTTAACAAGCTTGCTAGTAACGATTATGACAACATTGAATGTTGGCAGATCGTCGAAGCTTTTAATAAGGGTCAGTTTGATTGGTGCCGAAGAAATCTTCATGGGACTAATATTGTAAGAGAAGGAGATGAACAATCTACAACAAGAATAGATGATTTTCAAATACTGTTAAGAACAATAATCATCCCAGCTACTGATAAAAATGATTATTATGAAACTGATCTTTTACCTGATAACTACTTGAGATGGAAGAGATTATCAGTAAAAGCATCAAATGATTGTTGTAAAAACAGGAAGATGGTAGTATATCTGGTAGAGAATGGTGATATAGATATTCTTTTGAGGGATTCTAATTATAAACCTAGTTTTGATTGGGCTGAAACAATAGCTACTTTGGAAGGAGATAGAATAAAAATCTATACAAATAATGAATTTGAAGTCGCTGAGGCTAGACTTACATTTTATCGTTACCCCATAAGCATTCAAGTAAAGGGATGCAACAACCCTGGACTAAACATTACTTCCACACTAAATGTAGAATGTGAGTTTAAGGACGATATTACAGAAGTACTTATAGATGAAGCAGTTAAGATATTAGCAGGAGATATTGAATCATTTAATCAAATGCAAAGAGCACAACAATCAGTAGAAAACAACAATTAAAATTACACAAATTATTATTTTTCAAATAGTTTGGATATGAAATAAAAATTTACTATATTATATATAACTATATATTTATAAACTTAAAATAAACTACAATGTCTTATTTCAATCATGCTTTCTGCAAGGTATTCCTGGGAACAGGTCTAGCTGCAGGTACAAATCTTCCTACTGGTGTCTTAACAGGTCAGATAGATCCAAGTGGTGGTTACATCGATGTCGATGGTATCCATACTAGTGCTCTCAGTGATATTAACGCAACAGCCTCAGCTAACCATGCTATTGGTCCTGTTGCTTCTGGATACTTTGGTATCTTCAATGCAAAAACCAATTTATCGATTGGAAATACTGAGGTAACAGGTTGTTGTAACTTTTACATCGCGAGTTCACCACTTATGGCCAGTGATAAAATAGGCCCATATGCGGGAGGTTACCGCGAAAGTAACAAGTCTAAAATGATTAATCCTAAATATCTGCATCAATGGTATAGGGTTGATCCATGTACTCCTCAACAATCTGTAATCAGTATTGGAAATACTGTTGGAACAGTGGATTGTGATGGATTTACAACTGCTCAGGATAATGGTTTCCAAGGTGGAACTACTTGTGAAGATTGCTGTTTTGATTTTTATTGTGGAGAAACATACTATTTACGTATTGATGTAAAAGGCTCTCCAGCTCTTAGATTACTGAATCATAATGCTTACAAAACTTTTGATGCATATACAGGATGTTGCCCTACAGCAAGCCCAACGCTTGTTAATTCAACTCTTGTAATGCTCGCATGGGCCAGACAAATTCTATCAGATACTACAACTAATCCTGTTACAGGAGATCCTTACATGAAGGATTTGATTTTCCCAGTTGTATTTGACGAAGCTGGTATTCCTTGGTATCCTGATGGTACTACAGTAACCGTTGATGGAACAAATACTCCTGTCTCTCCAGCTGAATGGTTTAGTGCATATGACGAAACAACTGCTCATACACCTGATGCATGTGCTGGTTTACGTCTTTATGGAGCTTATGTAGAAACCAAATTTGGAAATTGTACATTCCAAGTAACTGATTTCTTTGAAAAAGAGCCTGTTGCAATCTTCGCTTCATTGGTTGATTACACTGGTGATCCTTGTACTTTTGAAGGTCTTTGTGTTTACACTGAGTGTTATGGTGTACAAGGGATGGGTTTTGGAGAACAAGTTCTCAGAGATGTAATTCTATCAGAAAGTTATCTGCAAAATTATGTTGGATCTGGAAATGATTTCAGAGTTAGGGAAATTACTCAGGGATATGACATTATTGATTCTGTAGATCGTAATGCTCTTTATGGAAGGTATTTCATATTACACACTGTTCCAAGGTTTAATAACCCATCTGGTACTTTTGATAATGATCAGTATATGTGTGAAATCATTTATACTGAAGCAACTCCTGCTACACCAATCGGGTTAGCTCTATTTGAAGCTGCTTTCATTAATGTAATTAATGATTGTCCTGGTTGTATCACAGATGTGGAACTGAAAGAGTGTAGTGCTTGTGATGTAATACCAGATACTCCTACTACTTAATTTTAATGTTGTTAATTATAAAGCTGGGGAGGAGAGTTTAACTCCTTTCCAGCTTTGTTTTTATATATAATTCCTCTAAATTGTATAATTTTACAAAATGGCACAGCATATATTAAGTTTAGAATCGCCAGATACTATGAATAAGTGTATTCTACGTATTGTAGATACAAGCATTTATTCAACAGATATGGGAGTATCATGTCCTATATTATTAATAACAGTACCTGGATTTTCTTATTCTGTTCAATATACGATGTCAATAGATCCCAGCGAATCAAACATTATGATTACGCCTGGATTTATATTAAATCTTACAGCATGTGATTTGCAGATTCAGAGTACAAATTGTGGTACTAAATTCAGTGACTTACCTGATGGAATATATGCTATAAAATATAGTGTTGCTCCTAATGAATATGTATATGTAGAATATAATCATTTAAGAATCACGAATGCATTATATATGTATCAGGAACTTTTATGTGAATTAGAATTAGCTCCTTGTGATCCACCAGTAGCTAAAAAAGATAAATTAATGCAACTGACACTAATAAGATCTTATCTGGAAGCAGCTAAAGCAATGGTTGAATTTTGCCATGATGCTCAAAAAGGTATGGATCTTTATAATTATGCTGTTAGATTGCTAGGTAAAATGGATTGTTCAACATGTATTTAAACTTATAATTATGCAATGTCCTAACTGTTCAGTAACACTATCATGTGATTGCCAACAAAAAAGAGCATCAGATTTTACACGCGTTTGTACAAATTGTATTGGTGCGTATGAAGCTAAATTAGCCATGATTACAAAACCACAAAACAAACTTGAAGAAATAAACAAAATTGAGGAAATACAAAAAGCTATTAATACCACACCTAGTAATGTAAAAGTATTTTATACAAGAACATACGACGAGGTTAATAAAATTTAATTTATAAAATGGCTTCAAAAACATATTATATTGGTGATACTAATATAATTAGAGTATTAGATGATATAAATGACATTGGAGCCCCACCACCTGCACATGTTTGGGTAGATATTTCCCTACCTAGCAGTATTTATATTACTGAAAAACCAATACTTTATGATATAAAAACTGAACCTGAAGATGCTGATAAGGTTTTTGTAGTTGGTAGATCCACCTTATTATATTCAGGAATTGCTGTTTCTGGTAATGCAGGATCAGGATGGTTTGTACCAAATGGTGATTATATATTATCAGTAACTCCAGGATTTATATGGCATGAAGTATGGCCTATAAGTAAAAACAATATAGTAGTTTGTGGTCAAAATGGTATAGTAGCTTTAAGTACAGATCAAGGTCAAACTTTTAATACAGTAACCCAAGTATCTGGTACTCCACTAATTTCCCATGATTTATATTCTATTCATTTTCAAGAGAATAGTGTTGGGGATCCTCTTTTTGGAGTAGTAGGATTGGATGGATATATTGCTAAAACTATTGATGGAGGTAATACCTGGGGCATCATGAATGGTGGTCTTGCGCTTAATCCTTCTATTGGAGAAATAGATGGTATTTATCTTTCTGAAGATTATAGAGTAATCATTGCTGTTGGTCATAATGGAATAGCAAGATCTGTTGATGGGGGTAATACATTTACAAGTGTCCATACATTTTCACAAAGGGAGGGAAGACACCTCACCTGGTTGAAAAATGACACACTTGTAACAGAATTTTGGGCCACAGGGTTAAATAACACACTCCTCAAAAGTAGCGATCAAGGTGTTACATGGACACCTGTACCAGCACCTACTGGTGGAGATTACTTAGCAGCTCATTTTTATTCATCAACTGATGGTTTTTATGGAGTAAATACCCCAACAGGAGAACAAGTATATTATACTCAACCTAGTGGAACATCATTATCAGAACCTACAGTACCTAATCTTGTATCTGCTAAAAATTTAAATGCTGTATGGACTTCAATTATTACACCTTCTTGTTATCTAGTAACTAATTGTTCTACAGGATATTATTATATAGTAAATACAGATCTCAGTGCATTTGTTGGTCAGGCTATAACGTTCACAATTCCAAATAATCCTACTATTATTACAGGATGCTGGTCAGTACAAGAAAGTGAGATTTGTTCAGGTTCTATAGGTATTACTTTATATGATACTTATATTAATTGTGCAACTTGTCAGGCTAATTGCTATTTACTCACGAATTGCAGTGATCCTAATGATTATCTTTTAACAAGCACTGATTTAAGTACCTATTTACATAAAGTTGTAAAACTTGAAGATTGTGATAATAGATGTTATTATATATCAAAAAGTGGTCTTTGTGATGATGCAGTTCCTATTGCACCATTAAATCCTGATAATATTTATAATGATTGTGTTACATGTCAAGGTGTAGCTACCGAAGATCCTATTGAACTAAATTTCAGAAGAATAAAACCAGGATTTTATACTCCAAACTGTCCTCCAGAATATGTTACAAAGGTAAACTGTAAGTATGCCAATCAAGTGTTTGATGATATGGCTGCTATCAGATATGGTATAAAAATATGTTGTGAACATGATGCTTACCAATGGCTTATAAAGAAACAATTACTAGATTTACAATCACTATACGATTCTTCATTATGTGTAAATACAGTTCCTGTTTGTGATGAACCATGCAATGTTACTGCATTCCTTGAAACATATCCAAGTACAATGGTAACACCACCTGTACCACCAGTTTATGATTGTTTAGCCCCTGGGCCTGCAGATCCTGAAGTCTATTTTGGAATATATATTCATACCTGAGTACCAGTAATTTGCATAATAATAAAATTAATTGTATATTAATATCAAAGTACTAACATGAAACCACTAAACAGTAATGATACAGGTTGTAACCCAATTTCTTCAAATTGTGTTATCTGGCAAGGTCCTACAATCCCTTGTATAAAATTATGCAAAGGAGATACTGTTAGTGATACAGTATTTAAGTTAGCTACTGAATTATGTGATGTTCTTAATACATTAGATATTAACACATATGATATATCTTGTTTAAATTTAACAGGTTGTGCCCCAGAAGATTTTCAAGGCTTAGTTCAATTGTTAATAGAAACAATATGTAAAATAAATGATTTGGATCCTCCTATTGGAGGAAGTGATCGCGAAAGTATTACAACAGAAGTTCCTATAGCTTCTTGTTTTGTATATACTAATGAATATGGAGATAAAGTTACAACAATGCCTATGGATCTCTATGTGAGAACTATAGGTAATAGAATATGTGATTTAATTAACCAAATTAATAGTATTAACGCATTACTTGTTAATCATGAAACAAGGATAGTAGCTTTAGAAGAAACACCTCCTCCTACATTTGCATTATCTAACATTACTCCTTCTTGCGTTTTACCTTCTGTACCTACAGATATTTATAGTGAGATAATTGCTCTTGAGAAACAATTTTGTGAACTCAGGTCATCAACAGGATTACCTAATGATATTTACCAGGGAATCAGTAAACAATGCGTTAATTTAAATGCCTCTGATGCTCTAGGACCTTATGGTGGTACAATGAGTTCTTTATCAGGATGGATTAATACAGTTACCAATCTTGCTCAGTCATATACTAATCTTTGGCTTACAGTATGTGATTTAAGAGCAGCTATTCAAAACATACAACTTACATGTTGCCCAACAGGTTGTGATGGTATATCGATTATGATTACTACACAGTTAACAGGATCTAATCTTGTTATTTATCTTACAGGTGTAATACCTATGGGTTTTGAAAATTGTAATCCTGCAGGAAGTTTATTTACAATCACTGATGCAAATGGGGGAGCCTACGCAGTAAGAATAGATGTAGTAAATCAACTTAATGTTCCAGCGGGAACTGTTGTAGCTTTATCAGGTACACCTATTAATTTATTATCTGATATACTTACCGATGCTGTAATTTGTCTTACTAATCCATCAACCAATGCTACATGTGAAATTTGTATCGATTATGCAGCAAGAAGTCAATCTAATTGTCCTAGCCTGGTTATTAATGTGACTACAGATACAAGTATATCTTACAGCTATGCAGTAATTTATGTTCCTGGAAATTATACAGTAGAACTTTGGAATGCTGCAGGAACTGCTGTTATCGCGTCTACTACTACAGCAGTTGCTGTTGCAAGTACTATAAATGGTTCATTTACAGGACTAAGCACATCTACAGTTTACAAAATAAGAATAGTTACAGATATTGGTGGAAATGTTACTGAGTGTGCATTTGTTTCAGTTACAACGCTTCCTGTAGTATGTTATCCCCCAACAGCTGTTGATGCAGCATTTACTATTCCTACAGAATGTCCTGATTGTGGCCCAGCAATTGATTTTGTATCAGCTGCCAGTGTAGATGGTTGGTATGTTGATGATGATTCTCCTTTCCTTAGATTATATACAAGTGGTTCATTTAATGATTTCTTTAGAGTTCTTCCAGATACAAATACTGTTGGTTTAGCTTCTGGTGATCCTAATGGAAGAAACATCTGTTATATAAATGATCCTACAGCTACTCATGGATTTCATGGATTTCATGTTGTAAATGATAGAGCATCTGGTGTCGCAGGAACAGGGTCATTGGTATTTATTAATGATGTTACTATCATCACAACAGTTCCCCTTGCAGGAAGTATTGTTCCACCAAGAACAATGTGTTATGATCCAAATAATGGAGGAAGATTATATTTCACATGGTCAAATAGTGGTAAAATAGGGTATGTAGATCTCAACACATTAACTGTTACTGGTGATATTGGTGTTGCATTACCTATGAGTATTCCATTACAAATACTTTATAATCCATTTAATGGTTATAAATATACTCATGGAAGTACAGGTGGTCTTAATTTTGGAGTAACTATAATAGATGAATTAGATGTCATTGTAGGTACTATATCTTATGCAATGGCTGGTTTTTATAACCAGTATGGTGCTAGATTATGTGTAAATACAAATAATGGTGAGGTGTGGTTTACATTACCTTGTAATACAACTGCACCTGATGCACCAGGAGAAATTGATATCATTGATCCTGTAACAAGTTTAGTTACTGCAACGGTAACAATAGATTTTGGATTTGTACCTGTTAATACTAGTAACACTACTAACATAATAACATACAATCCAACAAATAATTCAATGTATGTAGGAGTACAGGATGCATGCGCCCCTATTGGTGGAAAAATAATACAAATTTTAGCTATTGCTCCATATTCACAAGTTGATTTTGTTAATCCTACTCCAGCGTATCCTATTTGTGTTTTATGGACTGATTTGTTTTCCAAACTTGTTATGGAGGATAATAGTGATACTAATACTACATATGATATCAATGGTGTTGAAATATCATCCATAGCATTTACAGGAAGATGGTACGTAACAGAAGATGTTGTTTATAATCATTTAATCGCTGTTAATGGTTTAGGTGCTGCTAATGTCGAATATCTTGGTTTAGATACTGATGAAGTAATCTCTTGTAGTTCAGGAATTGTGGATATGTACTTGGGAGGTAATACAGGGCCTTATTCTTATAATGATCAAACCACTTCATGGGATTCATATTGTACATATAGTTCAGTAATTGATAATATGGATGGTACAATTACCATTACTGCAATCTTGTTAAATAATGCAACTGCAATATTCATGTATTCTACAGATCTTGGTTTAACTTGGTTACCTCTTGATGGATTTTATACTGCTGCAGAATGGGCATTAGGAATTACATTTACGGTAGCCACTCCTTTAATATTCCGTCTTGCAATATTAACTGATACAAATTGTGGATTAGCAGGAGCAATAAACAGTGATCTTAATCCTTAATAATAGATAAAATGGCAAATTGTAATAGCAATTGTAAATGTAAAAGTACTCCTTGCAGTTGTGCAGATAAGGCAATTCCTGTTGCACCACCTTGTGATCAGGGTACTGTAGATTGTCCTGATGCTGAACCTTGTGGGGAAGTATTTGCAGCTGAGTGTATTGTGTATACTGGAGATACAATTGTGGATGTTGATATTCAAAAATATGATCGCCTGGATTCAATTATCCAACGATTAGTATTGATGATTACAAATCCAGCATGTATAAGTCCATTAACAACTTGTCAATCTGTTGTAGACTTAGAATCGTCATATATTGGACCAAGTATTATCAAGGTTAAATGGTTAGCAAGTCCTACAGCTACATCTTATAGGGTAGAATATAGTGTAGCGGGAAGTGGAACATGGTTTAGTTTACCAGCGATATTACCTACCCAACCTCTCATAGGTTCAATAGGAGGTTTAGCAACAGAAACTGAATATTATATAAGAGTTATATCTTTGTGTCCAGCTTCTGTTGAATGTACATCAGTAACTATTAGTGTAACTACATTATCTTAATGGCTCCAATAAGCGGATTTATAACAGTTACTTTTATAGCAAACTATCCAACAAATGATTTATATTGGAGAGAAGGTTGTACTGGTCCATATACAGGGCCAATAACAATTGATTGTACACCTCCTTTTGGAGCTTTTGTACCAGGTTCTGCTTGTAGTTATACTATACCAACCATTTCATTTGAAAATGAGTCGTGTGATGAAGTTTGCTACGATGGTTATATAGAAGCTACTTGTAATGAGGAAGGAGTGGCAGGACAACTTGCGTGGACTAAAAACTTTGTACCTGTCCCCGAATGTACTGCTTACGATTTTGTTTGTAATGGAACTAGTATTGTAGGCCTGATAGAATCTGTAATTGTTGATGATCCAGGTGAATATCTAATCACCCCAACAGGATCCGCTGGTCAATGTGTATTAAGTAACCTATCAACAGGCCCTAATCACCTACCAGGAACAACACTATGCGGAACATATGATGGTAAAGCACTAGCAAGCTCTTGTAGTAGTAATGCACCTCTGTATTGTCAATGTGTTTATAAACCAATTATTACAATATCAAATCCACCATCAGGTACAGTAGCTTCATTAGAAGCAGTTATGGGTTTTGGTGGACTAACTCTTGATGCAATAATACTTCAGGTTGGTACAGGTCCTGTAGGGCTTAATGCTACATATTATAATGTACCATGTGATACAGCATCTAACTACATTCCATTAGGTGGATCATTACCTCCTTTACAAGGTATTGGAATACAAACATTTACAATAACCATCGTCAATGGAGAATTAGCAAAAGCCACCCCTAATCTATATCCTAATCAAGGTAAATGGTTTTATATTGATGAATACTTCACTTTTGATTCAGCATTAATTGGGGGAGTAGTGGGTACACTTTGTAAACCAGCAACTAATAGTATTGATCTTGGAGATGTTATAGCTGTTGAGGTAATTTCACCTGGATCTGGTTATGTAGCATTTCCTCCTCCAATTCTTAGTTTAACTGATTTAGAATGTGATAGTACATGGTATACTAATCCTGCTGATCTTACAGCTATTGTAGGAGATACAACTGTAGGTGATTGTCCTCCTTTTGACCCAGGTGCAAACTGTGAGGGTGCAAATTACGCAGGTAACGGTGGTGTAATCCCAGCATTACCACCAGGATCAGAATTTACATTATGTTATATAGATGGGATTCCACCTACAGTTCCTTCATCATACACAGTTACTACATCACCAGAATGCTGTTATGATTGTATTTCTGTCATTATACAAGCTAATGGATTTGATCCTTTACCTACAATAATATATACAGATTGTACAACTAATACTATTCAAATTTATCAGATGACTAATTATTTAGATATATTGGCTTGTGTATTAAATAATTCATGGTATTCTTCAGAATCATCAACTATCTTTACTCCTAACGGGGCATGTATTTCCTAACTTATAAAAAATATATCAATGGCACCTATTGCAGCATCCATAACAGTTAATTTTACAGCTAATTACACTGGTCAACATAGAATATGTTGGAGATTAGGTTCATCAGGGCCTTATGATTGTACTACTCTAATAAGTACAACAGCTGGTATGAACTATAGTGTTATCATCCCTGTAACGGTAGATAATGAAACATGTTCCAGTGTAGGTTTTGAAGGATATGTTCAAGCTACCTGTGAGGATGAAAGTTCATCAAGCGGGCGTATACCGTTCTCAGTAACATTTACTCCAAGTCCTGATTGTTTACCTATTGATATATCATGTACAGCAGTTGGTATATTGGAGTTTGAAATGGTAAACAATGGTAGTGGATATAATGCTGGAGCACCTACTGTAACACTAAGTAGTGGAACAGGTACAGGAACAGCAGTTGTTGGTCTGGGAGCTCCTATAGCTACTTTGCTTACAAATCCTGGAGTTGGTATGACTATTGGTACATATCTTGCAGAACCTGCTGCAGCTATTGCAGGAGTAGGTGTTGGTGCTACATTTGATGTTGAAGTTGCAGGAGGCATTATTATATCAGCAGATCATAATCCAGGTACAGGAACAGGTTATGTTGGTGGTGTAGATACTCTTAATTTTCCTGGTATTACAGGATCAGGTACAGAAATTGTAAGTGTTACAACTGATGATCTTGATACAATAGTGAGTATTACAGTTGGTGTACCAGGTTCTTACAGTAGTGTTCCTACAGTAGTAATTGATCCTCCACCAGCGGGAGTAACAGCTACAGCTCTTGTAATTCTTGATAATTGTGCTGATGCATGGTTATCAGGTGATAATTGTAATGGTGATGCTTACGACGCGTATCCTATCTCACCAGCATTAGGTGAAAGTTTTGCAATGTGTAATCTTGGAGCAATTGATCCAGGAACTCTTCCCGCAGGATACACAGTTAGTGTTGGTGATCCTCTTACTGAATGTTGTTATGATTGTGTAGATGTTACAATTACACATAATAATCCTGGAGCTGATCCTATAGATTATGCTTATATAGATTGTAATCCTTTAAATGTTACATACAAAAACTTCTTAAGTGGTTCTTTAGCAGATGGTGCAAATATTACACTTAATTGTGTTGTCAATAATTCATGGGCCTTTAGTGGAGTTACAGGAGTCTCAGTTGTTACAGCTCCTACTTCGTGTTAAATCTGAAGAGGATCTGTATTGATTTGAAAATAATAGTATATTCAATTAAGAAAACCTCAAGCATACTTGGGGTTTTTTTGTAAGATTAAACATATAAAGTTTATATAGATTAAATCATAAATATTTTGTATATTAATAGTATATTAGCACATGAGTAAAACATTCAGAATCCCCGATTTAACTGCTCCCAGGTTCAGACCTGTATGCCATCAAGTCTTATCACCAAAAATATTTAAAGAATTCATTAAAAAATATCCAGAATATAAAGGTAAGAGTTATAAGGATTTCAAAAAAGTCATTACAACGATGAATGAAAAATTCTGGAGAAAAGCTATTGATTGCAGAGAAGGCATAGAACTACCAGAAAATATAGGAACAATATTTATAGGATCATGTTATACACCACAAAAGGAAAACATTGATTATTATAATTCTAAAAAATATAATACAATTATAAAACATTCAAATCTTGTTACTGATGGTTTTTTAGGTAAAATATTTTATACAAATTATCAAAACAAGTATAAATTTAAACATCGCGAGTTGTGGAAGTTTGATGCAACAAGATTATTTGCCAGAACAACGTCTAAAATGTATAAAGAGAATTGGCAAAAATATGTTTTAATAGAGCCAAGAGTTAAGATTAATAAGCTTTATGAAAAGAAAGTAAGATCTCACTACAATAGGAAGAAATTAACAAAAAGAGCTCAAGATAATATTGCTTCTTATAATGAATTCGAATTATGATAACCATAGCTGAAACTATCTCCAGAGTACGCAAAGGTATTAAGGCAGTTAAAGAAGATGCCTTTCTGACTGACAGATATCTTTATAGCGTTATACTCAAGTATGGTAAACTTCTTGTTAAAAGACAGGATAATGAAAGTAAGATAATGCGTTACTTATCATTATTTGAAGTATTACCGTGTGTTGATTTAATAGAGGTTGATAAAGTTGAGGCTTGCTGTGCAGGTATTAAATCAAAGTGTATAATTATGCGAACTAAAGACGAGCTTCCAAATCTTATGGAAGGGAGTTTTGGTCCACTAATCAGGGATGTAACTTCTATTGATGGGAGTACAACAATTTATCAGACATTCCCTGGTATATATACAAGTATTGCAAACTCAACAAACTATAAATATAATAGAACAAAATACTATTGGTATATTGATGGTCATATGTATTTTCCAAATATGCAATGGGATGCTGTTAAAATTGAAGCAATTTGGGAAGATGATATTGCATATCTGAAATGTAATGAATCAGAAGAAGAAAGATGTCTTATAAGACAAGATCATCCTACACATATACCTGATTATTTATTTGCTGAAATAGAACAATTTGTATTTAGAGATTTAGGTTTGATGATACAAGTACCTTCAGATAACAAGGATGACTCACAACACCCCATCAGATAATATATAAATTTATAGATCATGGCTGTTAATTATACATTAAAATATAAAACTTTTGATCAATTACTTGATGAGGTAACTATTGATTTTCAAAATTTTGAATTTGAAAACTATATAGAACCAGCTTCTTTAATTAAAGTAGCTAAAAGAGTTAATTATGATTTAGGATTACGTATTTATCAGACTAAAGAAGCGGTAATAGAAATTGAAAAAGGATTTGCTAAATTACCTGATGATTTCTATGTATTAAATTTTGCATTGGTGTGTGATGAGTATTCAGTAACAACCTCTTTACCTCAAGGTACATGGACTGAAGAAAGGCCTTTTGTTACTCCATATAATCCAGGAAATCCTGTTATAGATGTATGTACTCCTGAAACTGTCAATTGTGGAAAATGTAATAATATTTCCTGTACATGTGATATACCAAGTGTTCTTCCATACGATCAGTATCAGCCTTATGGGAGCTACTGTATCAAACCTCGTGTGTTTTTAAATTGTAAAAATGAACCTTACGAGCTTGTTCAGATTATAAATACTGAGACACGAACTTATAAGCAACTCAGTCCTATCAAAATTGTTAATTCAAGCAGAAGTATAGATTGTAGTTGCCCTAATCTTTATGTTAATTCAGGTACTATAGGTTGGATTAAAGATGGTTATCTGTATACTAATTTCGATTGTGGAAATGTATACATTAATTTTCAAGGAATGCTTCAAGATGATGATGGTAACTTATTAGTTCCTGATCATGATATGCTTAATGAATATTATGAGTATGCATTAAAACAAAGAATTCTCGAAAATCTTATAATGAATGATGAAACAAGTGCTGGTAAAAAGCTTGAGATTATTGAAATGAGATATAGAGCTGCAAGAAATAATGCATTAAGCTTTGTAAATACACCAAATTTTGGAGAATTTAAAAAAGTATGGGAGATGAATCGAAAAGCTATGTATGCTAGATATTATGATATGTTTAAGAGCTATCCCTGGTATCCAAATTCATATACTTATGCATAATGGCTGAGAAAAAAGATGATAACTCAAAGTTTCAAAACACATCAAGTGTAGATGTCCGAAGATTTGATGAAGGATTAAATACTGATGTTAAAGATTTTCATTTAGCTGAAAATGAGTGGACTCATGCGCGCAATGTTATAAATAATTCTAAGACAGGAGATCTTGGAAAGATAGGTAATGAACCTTCAACTAAATTTTGTACGTCAGCTCCCTATCCAATAATAGGAGCAATACATCTTGAATCTGATATGTGGGCTGTATTTTCAACAGACAATACAGATTGTGAAATTGGTTTTTTTAGTGAATCTGTTTGTAAGTATACTCCTATTGTTAATGACAGATGTTTAAATTTTAAACAGACTAATTTAATAAAAGGAGAATCAAGAGAAACAGGAGACTGTGATCATATTTTATATTGGGACGATGGTTTAAATCCTTCAAGAATATTAAACATCAGTGATATAAAAAGAGCTCCTTATGAAGCACCATGGCCAAATGTTCCATGGGTGTGTGCAGATAATGATCCCTCACCAGAATGTATAGATTGTGTTCCTATAGGACCTCCTTATTCTTTAGATTGTTTAAAAATCAGGTTGGCTCCTTTAATGACACCTTTATGTATGTCAGTTCAGAAAGATGCTGTTGGTGGAGAATTACTCACTGGTTCATATTTTGTAGTTGGTGCTTATACAATACGAGGTCAGAAATACACAGACTATTTTCCTCCTTCCAATATACAACCCATATTTCAACATATAGGAACAGGCGGTTCTATAAAAATTATTGTAGAAAATGCTGATACTACATATTTTGATGAATTTGAATTAGTAATTATCAGTATAGTAGCTCAACAAACATCAGCCCGCAGATTAGGTATTTATTCTACCAGGCAAAAAGAAATAACTATTGATATTATTGATAATACATTAGCTAGCGTTCCTATAGAAAATATCCCTATCAGAACCAATGTATCAGATAAGAGTGATGCAATGTATAAGGTTAATGATTATCTATTACGCGTAGGGCCCACTAATAAATTTGATTTTAATTATCAACCATTTGCTAATCAAATAGTTGCTAAGTGGAACTCTGTCGAATATCCTGCTGATTATTACCACAAAGGAGGTAACAAAACAGGATATATGAGAGATGAAATTTATTCATTTTTCATTCGATGGATTTACGATACAGGAGACAGATCACCTTCTTTTCATATACCAGGAAGACCTCCTTTCAGAGGAATAGATGTGGATCCTATAACTAATGCTTTTTATAATGGTAATATTCTCGATGCAGATCCTGAGCTAGTTGGGAACATACCACCTTATAAGTGGATCGTGGATAACACAGCTACTGTAGAAGGAATAAATATCAACCTCCCAACAGAAGATGGAGGCGTTCTGATATCAGAAGGATATATGGGTTATTGGGAATCAGAAGAAATTTACCCAGATAATAAACCAGAAGTATGGAATGCTGATATTCAAAGTCCACCTTACCCTTATACTTCTTATGAAGATTTTGACCTTTGCGGAAAACCTATAAGGCATCATAGATTCCCTGATACTAATCTTCACGAAAGCACAACCATATACGATACTGAGAATTTTGGACAGACTATCAGAATTATGGGTGTGGCATTTGAAAATATTAAACGTCCTGTACTTAATGATGGAATAACACCTGTACCAGGTGTAGTTTGTTTTGAAATACTTAGAGGTTCAAGAAAAGGTAATCGTACAGTTATTGCTAAGGGTATCATCAACAATATGGTAGAGTATGATATTCCTGATCAGATAACTACAAGAAAAGGACTGTTTCAGAATTATCCTTATAATGATCTTCAAGGAGATAAGTTTTTATCAACTAAGAAAACTCAATGGAGACCAGGTTGTGAATTTGGATACACAGATGATAATGATACTGTTATTCCTTCTAATGAAGGAGATTTAAAATTTGATAGTTCACATTACAGACGCGATCTTTTTACTTTCCATAGTCCAGAGACTAATTTTAGTAATCCATTTCTTTCTACTACAGAATTAAAGGTTTACGAAAATATTTCAGGAGTAGCTGAAATGCGTTATCAGTATCCAGCTAATCATCCTAAGCATAAACTCTTAAAAGATGTTGCCTGGGTACTAGCAGGTATGGCTGGATTAGGAGCAGGTTTAGTAGCAGCACTTGGTAAAACTACCAGACAGTATTCTCCAGGAATGGGAGCATTAATGGAAACTACTGGTATTACTGAATCAATGGCAATGTCAGGTATTACAATGCCTGCTCTTGGTTTTGTTAGTCAAATTATAGGAGCGGGAGCATCATTAGCTGGACTTACTCCAGGTGTAATAGCTTCAGGACTAACTACAGCAACAAATGAGTCAACAGGAATGAATTCTATGGGCTCTGTTTTATCAACAGTTACTACAGCTCTTAGTGGTATTCCTACTTTTACTTACTATTGGGGTGAGGGTGCAGAAGCCACATGGAGATTATTAAAAGCTGCTACCAATTATCGTCAGCATGGATTACAACAACTTTCTCATTGTGTATATGATAATAGTAGAATTGATGGTCTTGGAAAAACAGCTACAGGTATTTCTAAACGTACAGCTGGTGAAAGACGCAGGTTAATAAAGACTATAAACTATTTAGATAATCAGGTTCAGGATTTTAGTGATACTTATAGAGTTAATAATCTTTATAGGCCACGTACTGTAGCCATTGAACTCAAAAAGTTTACCACTCCTACACCTATTATTTCTCCTTATGATGATGATCCTTCTGTAATACCAACAGATGATAGTAGATTTGAAACAACAATACGAGATCTTGCTAATGAAGCAAATACTACACAAAGTGATTATAACAGATGGTATAAAAATCCTGAACGTGGATTCAGAAAGAATTCGAGTACTTATTATACAGCATTAAAACAAAGACTCAGGAATCAATATGGTCAGATAGACAGTATATCACAAATGCCTGTTATGCCTTGTCCTGTTTGTATAGGAGATTGTGTTGACTCTGGTGATATAGAAGAACTTATTATAAACGGACAATTTAGTTCTCCTTTATTAAATACATGGGAAGTAAATCCTCCAGGTTCGTGGAGTATACAAAGTTTCAATGGTAATCCAGCAATGACTTCAAATACTGTAGATGGTACTTCTCCTAATTCCTTTTACCAAAAAACTCCATTATTATTTATACCTGGTCAAACTTATCAATTAACATTTGATATACTTCAATTGGACGCATCCTATCTATTGAACTTATCCTTGATGCAACCATCTTTTGGACCACAATATATATTTCAAAATTCTGGACATCAAACATTAAATTTTGTGGCTAATTCCTTAAATAATAATGTGTTGTTTAGCGAAGGACCAAAATCTACAGATGAATGTCCAGTAGATATTATTTTTCTAATGGACAATTCTGGAAGTATTAGCAATTCAGAAATGGCTGATCAAAGACAATTTGTAAATGATACTATTGCTGAATTATATGGTAGTACAAATGGAATACCTAATCAAACATCCACAAAGTATAAGATTGGGATAATAGCTTTTAATGATAGTCCTGCTTCGGGTAATGGAGGAACAGGTGCTATTATATATTTAAATTTAAATTACAGAACGTTAGCTGTATTAAATGCTGCTGTTAATAGTGTTCCAAATGCTCCATCTGTATCAGCAGGTACAGATATTGGACTTGGATTAGCATATGCTTTTTTAGACTTTCAAACAAATCAAACAATTAATGCTGCACATAAAATAGTATTAACTACTGATGGTTATCAGTGTACACATTTTTGGAATCCAACAAATTACAATATTGGTAATCCTGCTGTTTTCACATGTACAATGTCAACGGCTGTATATCCTGGAACAGGTCCATATGGTGGTTGTCAAAGTTCTGTAAATCAATCTATGATGGACGGTGCTCAATGTATAGCTGCTGGTTTAAAAACTAATACTGTTGTATCAAATTTAGAGTTATCAATTGTTGGTATTGTAAACTCACCCATTCCTAGTATTGTTCAGGATTACATAAACTATTGGACCTTAATGGCAAGTCCAGGTAAATTTTATTATAGTCAATCATTTTCACTTTTATCAAACTTGGTTACTGATCTGTCAGAAGGATTAATTTGTGCAAAGCTTCAAACTGTAATAGATAATATTTCTATAAAACTTGTAGGATGTGAACCTGAACCATTCCGAACAGAAACTGTTTTTGGAGGTGATATTTATGTAAACAGATATACAGAAAAGAATACATTTTATTATTTCTATAATTGGCTTAATGGTCAGCCTGATGGGGCAGAGTTTAATTACTATGCATATAAGATGCTACCCTATCCAACTTATTGGATGAACTCTGAAGAGTTTGATGTAATGGAAGGAATAACTTCATTTACTGATGCCATGAATCCTGTAACTGTATTAACAGGTATTGGAGGTTATGCAGGATCTTTAGCTCAATATACTGTAGATTATTTATCGTGGATAGCTAATGGTAGTACTGGTGCTCCTCCAAACCAACCAGTTATTCCACCAGAACTTGATTTTTATAATAATTTAAAACTTCCTAGTGATTATCAAGTATTTGATAGACCAACAGGTTTATGGGAGAATGATAATAAGTTGAGTGTTATATCAGGATTTATTGATGGTGCTCTTAATTGTGGAGGTCCTGGATTTGCTATTAAGTATGGTTATTTCTATATGTTTAATTCAGGAGTACGAGATTTCTTTGTTGAATCTGAATATAATGTAGCACTTAGAGATTGGGAAGACTCTGTTGATAAACGTCATTATGATTATTTGCTTTATACAGATCTTCCAGATTTATTCAATACCGATTTTATTAAAGCTCCTAATTATTATAAGTATGAAACTTCTTTAAGTATTGCCAAGAATTGGTATAGTTATGTTAATTGGGGTAATGTACAGGATAGATATTATGATCCTAAAATAGCAGAGACTTGTTATACTTACAGACCTGATCGTATTATATATTCTCTTCCTGGTCAATATGAAAACAAAAAAGATAATTGGAGAATATTCTTACCTAATAATTATAAGGATTTTTTAAGTAAGGTTACTGCTGTAAAAGAAATTAATAAAAGTGGTGCTCTTATTTTATTTGAAGCAGATAGTCCTGTAATGTTTCAGGGTACTGATCAATTACAAACAGATCTTGGAACAAAGCTCACTATTGGTGATGGTGGATTGTTCAGTCAACCAATGCAGAATATTGTAAATGCTGACAGACCTTACGAGTTTGGAAGTTGTCAAAACAGGTTAAGTATTGTCAATACCCCTTTAGGAACTTATTGGATTAATGAAAATCAAGGTAAGATTTTTCAAATGAGTGGTAAAGGATTTGGGGAAATTAGTGATAAAAAATTAAAATGGTGGTTAGCTGAATATCTTCCTTATAAACTTATAGAAACTTATCCAGAATTTACTCTTACAGATAATCCTGTATTAGGCATTGGATGTCAATCTATTTATGATAATGAAAATAAACTATTATATTTCACAAAGAAAGACTATAAACCTGTTGATGGAATATCTCATTGTGTTCAGTGGGATAATGTAAATCAAACTTTTGTATTTAACTACACACAATGTTCAGGAACAGATCCTTATTTAGGTTGTCCTGATGGTTATGTTCTTAACATAGCTGAAAATATTTGTGAGAAAGTAGTAGATAATATAGAGTTACTTATTTGTCTTCAAGGTTATACATATGATCCTGTAACTCAAACTTGTGTAAAAGGTACCGAGGTGCTACCTCCTTTAATTCCTATATGTGAATTATCAGCATGTGAAACAATAATACTTGCTTCAGGCAACGCGTATTGCAGATGTGTAGAAACAACTGATCCAATCCCATA
>Ga0307378_10002992_pt1 | contig 25136 bp, 22 predicted proteins | sample UN1MG_FD_202238 | JGI IMG/M metagenome (GOLD analysis project Ga0307378, IMG submission 202238) | Soil microbial communities from Risofladan, Vaasa, Finland - UN-1 | ecosystem: Environmental > Terrestrial > Soil > Coastal area > Acid sulfate soil | place: Finland: Risofladan, Vaasa | collected...
CGCCGGCTTAGCCACCGGCCGGAAGACAATCTCAACTTCCACCCTCTCCAGTTCCTGCTCACCCAACTCGATGATCTGGTCGAAACCTTCCTGGCCGATCATCGCCTTGGCCTGCTCGAACAATTGATACTGTCGTTCAATAGCCGGAGCGCCGACTGTCCGCTCGCGCTTCGCGTCCCGTTCAAGACATGTTGCCAGCGGCACGTCAACCACCAGGGCCACGCAGGGGACACGATGCCGGCGTGCCAGGTCGAGCAGACTCTTGCGCGCCGGCTGCGTGAGCGCCGTCGAGTCCACCACGCAAAGACGATTGATGCTCAGACGCTGCTCGATGATGAAGTTCAGAAGCGCGAACGCCTGCGTCTGGAATCGCTGGTCCCGCTCGTCGTCGCAGACCAGCGCCCTCGCCTGGTCCGAGGAGACAATCTGCGTGGGCCGGAAATGTCGCGCGGCAAAGGTCGATTTCCCGCAGGCAGCCGGGCCACAGATCACCACGACAGACGGCCGGATCAACCGGATTCTCTTCGCTTCTTTCGCCTCTGGATTCATATTCTCTTCGTTGCCCATTGTTCCCATCCGCCTACCATCATGATAATCACGCCGATTCTTGTGAATTGTCGCCTGCGACGCGGCGAATGACCTAAGCAGCCTCGCTGCCTCCTTGGACGGCCCGAGCGGAATCATTTGCCGAGGATTTCTCACTTTCAATCGCCGCCAGCATCTCCTCATTGGTGGAGAACTTAAACGCCGGCAGGCTCGCCGCCTTGGCTCGAGCCTCTTCAACGCGCGCCAGAAGGGCTATTTCTTTCTTCCTCACGAGCGGGATCCCTTTGCGATCCAGAGCCGCGGCGATGTCCTCCAGCGTCGCGGTCTTCCGAGGGGAAGCGCTTTCCAGATACTTGAGCACCGGATTGCACCCCAGCTCCGCATCGTAACGTGCCTTACCCACCAAACCCTCGCTGGCCTTGCGGGCCCACCCCACGGCGTAATGACCTTCCAAGGGCTTCCCGGCTTGCGGGTCGAAGACCTCATAAGCGGCGCGCTCCGGATCGGACGCATCCGGATTGGTCAAGTAGCCGCCCTTTTCGTAAGGCAGCCCCAGCGTCGGATCAACGACGTCGCCGATGGCGAAAATCATGGTATCGAATTCCAGATCGGTGGTCTGGTCGGTGAACTTGGACGCCGTAGTATCTCCCTTGGGCACCAGGATGTTTTCGATGACCGTCAGCTTCGAGATCCTTCCCTTCTCGTCCACCTGGATGGCGGAGGGCGAGGTCAGCAACCGGAAGGTAATCCGGCTATCGACCTGCTGGCTGGCCGGCTTTTTCAGCCACGGGAAAGTCGTGTCGGGGACTTTCGAAATGTCCTGGCCGCAGGCTTTGATGCGCTCGGCGATGCGGTCCATTTCATCCTGCATGCCTTTGCGGTCCAGGTGCATTTCGATGTGGTCAAATTCCTTCTCGTCGAATTTCACCTCGAAGGGCCCGCGCCGGGCGATGACCACCACCTCTTCCGGCTTTTGCCCCGGCATGTCCTGAAGCAGCCAGCGGGCGATATCCACCATCACGTTTCCCATGCCGATAATGGCCACGCGCCGCCCGGTGGAGAAATCCTGAGACGCGAAAGGAGGAAGCTGATTGTAGAAGAAGACGAAGTCCTTGGCGGAATAAACACCCTTGGCGCCTTCGCCCGGCAGGCCTAGATTCTTGGTCCCCTGCGCGCCGACGGCAAAAACAATCGCCGCGGGATTCCACTGCCGCACTTCTCCCAGGTACAGGGGTGCAGACTCGCCAACCGGCACGCCGCCGAAATACTCCACGTTCGGCATGTCGAGGATCTTCGTGAACTGCTTTCGCAGCCCGGCTTTCATATGAAACTTCTGGGGATAAATGCCGTATTCGGCAAGACCTCCTGGCTTGATATCGCGATTGATGATCGCCACCTGATGTCCCGCCGAGGCGATTTTCCGCGCCGCGAACAGCCCCGCAGGCCCTGCACCGATCACAAACACCATCCCTTGATTCACCGGGACCCTCCTGATGATTTGATCCTCAGCTATGGTAGCAGTTGAGCCACGACCGCTTTCGGGCAAAATCCAGAGCGTGGTCTGCCCCGCGGGACAAGCCGCGTCACGCCGGACTGCACTCGCCTCCGACAATTATCCTAACACGTCCCTGCCGATTCTTGTCCGGCGATGGGCAAATTGACTCACCCGTCGTTTCTGACAGCATTTCTTCTACCATCTGCAGGATACAGGATGCGGCTAGCCGCTGAGGTTGGTCGAGCTGTTGGCGCCGGCTTACAAAGAGACCTTTTGGAATCAAAGGAATATGAGCTATATTGATGAAGAGGACAAAAAGGCTGGGGGTTATGTGATTCTCGCCGCCGTCGAGGACTTGATCTTTCTTTCCAAGATCCGGCAAACCGCTCAGTTGGCCGGACTCGAGATCGAGACGGTGGATTTGCGGCAGGTCCATGATCGATTGGCCGGGCCGGGTGTCCGCGCCGTGATCTTCGACCTGAATCATCGTTGGGGTTCCGCAGTCGAGGTCATTCGATCACTGAAATCGGGTGGCGCGGCCAATAACATCCCGCTTGTGGGCTTTCTGTCCCATGTCCAGGGCGATCGGGCCGCCGCGGTCCGCGAGGCTGGGTGCGACATGGTGATGGCGCGCTCGGCTTTCAGCCAGCAGTTGGCGCAACTCCTCCGCCAGCTCGCCGGTGAAAATGAACAGCCCCGAAGAGACGGGGAATGAAAAGCCGCGGGCATCGCTCCGTTTAGCGAATCCCGCGACCGTGCCCAGTTGCCAACCGATCCCGGAGGCGTTCAGCTCCCTGCGTCTCCACGGCTCCCTGATGATCAACTCCATTCCACTATCAAACCTCGAATCATCATTCCTGCCGTGATATGCTACGGGCCGAATCAAAAAACCGAGAGGTCGAACTGCCATGATGCGAAGAATCTTCCCTGCCCTGATCTTGTTCGTTGTCTTTTCCGGCACCAGCGCGCTGAAGGCCGAATCGCCCGCCCCGCCGGAAGAGACGCCGCAGCAGCAATGGTTTCGTGACGCCAAGTTCGGCATGTTCATCCACTGGGGCGTTTACAGTGAGCTTGGTGACGGCGAATGGGTGATGAACAATCGCGGCATGCCCATCACCGAATATGAGAAACTCCCGCCCAAGTTCAATCCCACCGAGTACGACCCGGCCGAATGGGTGGCGCTGGCCAAGGCGGCGGGGATGAAATACATCACCATCACCAGCAAGCACCACGACGGCTTCGCCATGTTCGATAGCCAGCAGTCGGACTGGGATATTGTCGACCGCACGCCTTACAAGAAAGACGTTCTGAAAATGCTGGCCGACGAGTGCCACAAGCAAGGGATCAAGCTGTTCTTCTACCACTCGCAGCTCGACTGGCATCACCCCGATTACTTTCCGCGCGGGCGCACGGGCAAGACGGCGGGCCGGCCGGAGAGTGGCGATTGGTACAAATACCTCGATTACATGGACGCGCAACTGACCGAGCTCTTGACCAATTACGGCCCCATCGGCGGCATCTGGTTTGACGGCTGGTGGGACAAGCCCGACGCCGACTGGCGGCTCGAGAAAACTTACAGCTTGATTCATCGCCTTCAGCCCACGGCGCTCATCGGCAGCAACCACCACCAGAAGCCCTTCCCGGGCGAAGATTTTCAGATGTTCGAGAAGGATTTGCCGGGCCACAGCACGCAGGACTTCAACAAGGAAGCGAAGATCGGGTCGCTGCCGCTCGAGACCTGCGACACCATCAACAATTCGTGGGGCTACAACAAGAGCGACAAGCATTTCAAGAGCACAACCGAGTTGATCCACTACGTGGTGCGCGCCGCCGGTTATGACTCCAACTTCCTGCTGAACATCGGCCCAATGCCCACCGGCGAGATCCAGCCGGAGTTCGTGGAGCGATTGAAGGCCATGGGAAAGTGGCTGGCGAAGAACGGCGAGAGCATCTACGACACGCGCGGTGGTCCGATTACGCCGCGGCCCTGGGGCGTGACCACGCAGAAGGGCGACACGATCTACGTTCACATCCTCAACTGGCAGGACTCGGCACTGCTGCTGCCCAAGCTGGAGAAGCAGATCGCAAGCGCCAGTATGTTGGGCACGGGCGACAAGGTCGAGGTGGTCACCGCCGACTACGGCACAGTCCTGAAGCTTCCCGCATCCGCCAAAGACCCGGTGGACAACGTCGTTGTCCTGAAAGTGAAATGACCATGCGGGCACGCCGCGGCGTGCCCCTACGTTTTGAGGAAGTCCCGGATCTTCTCGAAATCCTCGCGCAGGATTTTTTCTTCGCGCGGGTTGCGAAGAATATAGGCAGGGTGAACGGTGGCCAGAGCTTTGGTGCCACCGAAGTCATAAAACCGGCCGCGAATCTTGGTGATCCCCTCTTTGACGCCGAGCAGCGTCCGAACGGCGGGTGCGCCCAAGCAACAAACCAGCCGCGGCCGGATCGCTTCGATCTGGCGAAGCAGGAAAGGCGAACAGGTCTCGATCTCGTCGCGCTCGGGAGTGCGGTTTCCTGGCGGCCGGCACTTCACGATATTGCAGATATAGACTTCCTCGCGCTTCATGCCGATGAATTGAATCATCCGATTCAGCAGTTGGCCGGCGCGGCCCACGAAGGGCAACCCCTGCGCGTCTTCGTCGGCGCCCGGGCCTTCCCCGACGAAAACCAGTTTGGCGTGGGGATCCCCTTGCCCAAAGACAATCGTCTTTCGCCCCTTGGCCAACCGGCAGCGCTGGCAGTCGCCCAAGTCCTCCTGGATCTGCTCCAGGGTTTCTCGCTCACGGCGCACGGGCGGCGGCGCTTCGAACAAGCTCAGCGATTGCGCCGGAGGGGTGAAGGGGACAGCAGCCGCCGGAGGAGCGGCCTGCGCAGGAGGTGACAAATGAGGTGCCTGGGGCGGTCTTGCTACCGGCTTCGGAGCAGGTGTCTCAGCCGCGGAGCTCTCCCGTGAAGCCTGAGGCTTCACTTCGCGCGCCTCCTCAGTTCCGCCCGGCCGCCTGTAAAAGCTCTCGATCCCCAGGTCGCGGTAAAACTCCAACCAGGAAGCGATTTGTTTCTGCAGGCGGTCGTCCATGGATTTCGGGAATTGAGATTGAGGATCAGGAGCGCGATTTCACGCCGCCGGAACCCGACTGCTGAACCCTGACTCCGGGTTGCCGCAGCTCCACAACGGCGTCGAGAACGTGCTGGGCCACATCCAATTTGCTCATTCTCTCGAGATTTCTTTGCCGTCCATCCGGGAAAAGGATGGTGACGATATTCGTATCGACGTCGAATCCGGCGCCTTCCTGGATGACGTCGTTGGCGACGACCATGTCGAGCCGTTTGGAGCGCAACTTCGAAGCCGCATTCTCGATCACGTGTTCGGCTTCCGCGGCGAAGCCCACAACCAATTGCTCTGGGCTGCGACGCTGCGCGATTTCCGCCAGGATATCGGTGGTCGGCGCGAGCTCCACAGAGGGCACGCCGTCCTGCTTCTTGATCTTTCCGGGGCGGACGTCAGCGGGCTTGAAATCGGCCACGGCCGCGGCCATCAGGACGACACTCGCTTTGTCCAAATGTTGAAAGACCGCCTGAGCCATTTCATCCGCGGTGCGGACGCGTTCGACGATCACCCCCGCGGGCGGCTCGAGGTGGGTGGGGCCGCTCACCAGGATGACCCGCGCACCGCGGCGCCGGCTCGCCTCGGCGAGCGCGTAGCCCATCTTCCCCGACGAGCGATTACTGAGGTAGCGCACGGCGTCGAGCGGCTCTTCGGTCGGCCCCGCCGTGACCAGCACCGTCTCGCCCTTGAGATCATCGCGGAGTCCGAGAGTCTCGAAGACCGCCCGGGCAATGGACTCGACCGAGGCCAGCCTTCCCGCCCCGGTCATGCCGCAGGCCAGATACCCTTCGTCCGGGTCGACGACCTTCACTCCGCGCCCGCGCAAGATCTCGACGTTCTTCCGCGTCGCCTCGTGTTCCCACATATTCACGTTCATGGCAGGCGCGACGACAACGGGCGTTTTGGTGGCCAGACAGAGTGTGGTGAGGAAATCGTCGGCAATTCCCTGCGCCATTTTGGCGAGGACGTTGGCGGTGGCCGGAGCAACGACCAAGGCATCGATCGCCTGCGCCACCGCGATGTGCTCGATGGCGCTATCGACGTTTGCCTCGCCGTGCGCTTCACCGAACATCCCGGTAATCACTTTGCGGCCGGAAAGCGCCGCGAAAGTGAGAGGGGCAACGAACTCGCAAGCGCTGCGGGTCATGATGACTTGCACTTCCAGTCCGCGGTCCTGAAGGGTTCGCAGAAGATCCGCCGCCTTGTAGGCCGCAATCCCACCCGTAACTCCGAGTGCGACTCGCATGACAGGTCTCAAACCTCAGGCGCCGAACTCGCGGCGATCCCCCGGGATCAGTCCCTTCTCCAATCTTACACCCTACTTACCCGCCCGCGCCTTCTTTGACTTCTCGTTGCCGTTGCCGTTGGCAATCTCCAGAACTTCGATGGGGACGAGCCCCGCTTCCACTTCCATCTGGGCGATCTTCGTCACTTTCTTGAACGCCGTCTGGACCAGGGGCTTGGCGCCTGCTTGAAGCTGCCGGGCGCGCTTGGCTGCCACCAGGATGAACCGAAACTTGCTGTCAATTCGCCGTGCAAATTCCATTGAGATTATCCTCCAAATGTCTTGCAGATTTCCTTTGCCTGTTGCTGACCGGCCTTGCGCCGCAATCGCGCCGCCTCCACTACGGCCCGCAGGGCCCGCGTGGCCTTGGCCAGCCGGTCGTTCACCACCAGATAGTCATACTCCGGCCAGTGCCGGATTTCCTTGCGCGCCTCGCTGAGCCGCCGGGCGATGACCTCGGACGAATCGGAGTGACGGCGGCGCAGGCGCCGCTCCAGCTCCCTGAACGACGGAGGCAAAATGAAGACGCTCACCGCCTCGGGAAGCTGCATTCGGACTTGCCGGTGTCCCTGGACGTCGATGTCCAGAATCACGTCGTACCCCGCCTCCTGCGCGGCGCGCAGTTGCTTCCACGAAGTCCCGTAGAGGTGTCCGAAGACGTCAGCCCACTCCACAAACTGCGAGGCGGCGATCATCCTCTTGAAACGCTGCCGGCTGACAAAGATATAGTCCCGACCGTTTTTCTCCCCGCGCCGTCGCGGCCGCGTCGTGGTGGAGACCGAAAACTTCAATCCGGAGAGCGAATCCATCAGGCGCCGGATGAGGGTTGACTTCCCCGCCCCCGAGGGCGCTGAAATCACGATAATGCTGCCTCGCCGCAACGAGTTTTTGGCCCGGGCCGCTTTCATTCGACGTTTTGTGCCTGCTCGCGCAGTTTTTCGATCTCGGTTTTCATTTCGATGGCCTGGCGGCAGATCTCCAAGCCGATGTCCGGGATGTCCGTGGTCTTGGACAAAAGCGTGTTTGCTTCGCGATTCATTTCCTGCAGGATGAAATCCAGTTTCTTCCCGACTTCCGAACTCTCCTTGATCAGACGGTGCGCCTGGTCCAGGTGGCTGCGAAAGCGCGTCAATTCCTCCTCGACGTCAGAGCGCGAGGCGAGGAAAGCGACTTCCTGGGCCAGACGCCCGGGGTCCAATTCGACGTTGCCGAGGATTTCCTGAACGCGCTTCTCCAGCCGGCGGCTGTACAAACGCGGCACCTCCCGGGCAAGATCGGTGATCGCCTGGCACAGTGTGCCGAGCCGCTCCAAACGCGTCCGGAGGTCGCGCTCCATGGCCTCGCCCTCGCGCGCCCGCATTTCGTTCAGGCGCTCGAGGGTTTCGCCCGTCACGCGCAGCAACGCCTCCTGCCTTTCTTCCAGCTCGGATGGAGACATCTCGCCGTTGCCCGGGCTCAACATCCCGGGGACGCGCAGCAAAGCCACCAGGTCCGGTTCCGAGCCGGCCCCGAATTCCTCGCGCGCCTTCCGCCAAGCGGCGAGGTAGGCCTCGAGCATTTTCCGGTCGAGCTGAAGCTGTTCCGCGCCGGTCTTTTCGAAAACGACTTGGACTTCCACGTGACCGCGCGCCACTCGTTCCTTGACAAGCCGCCGCAGCGGGACCTCGCAGGGTTCCAGTCCCGCGGGCAGGCGGACCTGCAAGTCGAGAAAGCGATGGTTGGTGCTCTTCACGCTGACCGCCAGCGCGAACGACCCCTCTTCACTTCGAACCCGGCTATATCCGGTCATGCTGCGGATCATCGCATCATCCTGTCAGGGTGGGCGCGCTGCCCGCCATTCGCCGAAATCCCTTCAAGGCTCGGCGTCCACAAATTGCATTTCGTGGAGCCGCTGATAAATGCCCCCCCGATTCACCAGATCCTCATGCGTTCCCACTTCGGAAATCGTTCCCCGATCGAGGACCACAATCCGGTCGGCGCGCCGGACGGTGGAAAGCCGGTGGGCGATCACCACCACCGTGCGGCCCGCCATCAGATTGTTCAGGGCCCGTTGCACGAGGAGCTCCGACTCCGTATCCAGCTCCGAGGTGGCCTCGTCGAGGATGAGGATGGGCGGGTTCTTGAACAGGGCGCGGGCGATCGCCAAGCGCTGGCGCTGGCCACCGGAAAGCCGCTGGCCGCGCTCCCCTACTGTCGTTTGATAGCCGTCCGCCATTTCCATGATGAAATCGTGGGCCAGAGCCACCCGCGCCGCCTCGATCACTTCCTTCTCATTCTGCGGTCTGAGGCCATAGCAGATATTGTTGAAAACCGTGTCGTTGAAAAGAATCGTCTCCTGAGTCACGATGCCGACCTGAGCGCGCAGCGTATCGACTTTCACGTCACGAACGTCATGCCCATCGATCAGGATGCGGCCGCCCGTGACGTCGAAGAATCGCGGAATGAGATTGACCAGGGTCGTCTTCCCGGCGCCGCTCGACCCTACAATGGCGACCACCTCGCCATTCTCGATTCTCAGGTCCACGTTCCGGAGCAGGGGGATGCCATCCTCGTATTCGAATTCGACCCCCTCGAAAACGACCTCCCTGCGGAAAGGCGGCAGGTCGATGGCCCCGGGTTTATCGGCGATTTCGGGCCGCACATCCAGGAAATTGAAAACCTGCTCGGAAGCGCCCACCGCCTGCTGGAGGGCATTGTTCACGCCGGTGAGGCGCTTGATGGGCTCGTACATTTTGATCAGGGCGTAGAGGAATGCCACGAACCCGCCGGTGGTCTGAGCGTGATAGATAATCTGATTGCGGGCATAGAGCAACAAGCCGGCGATGGTGATCGCGCCGAGCATTTCCATGAGCGGCGAAGTCGCCGATTGAGCGATGACCCAGCGCAAATTGATGTTCAGCAATCGGCGCGTGGCCGCCTTGAACTTCGCCAGCTCGAACCTCTCCATGACGAAGGCCTTCACAATCCGAATGCCGGAAAACGTCTCCTGCAGGACGTTGTTGATCTCCGCCATCTTGTCCTGGCTGGAGCGGCTCGACACCCGGATGTAGCGCCCGATGTTGACCGAGGGAAACACCACGAAGGGAATCAACGCCAGAGAAACCAGCGCCAGCTTCCAATCCACGTAGAACACCACGGCCAGGAGGCCGACGAGCGTGAAGGACTGTTTCAGGAAATCCGCTGAGACCTGAGACACGGCGTTCTGGATCTTCTCGATATCGCTGGTGATCGCCGACATCAATCGCCCCGTGGGGTTTTTGGTGAAAAAGCCCACCGATTGCTGAATGATTCGTGAATAGAGCAGATTCCGCAGATCCCGGACCACCGAGTGGCCGATGAAATTGATGAAGTAGGTGGCGAAGAATTCCGAGAGGCCCTTCGCCACCGTCACGACAACGATGGCGATGGCCACCACCGTCCACACGTTGTGGACACGGGGCGGCATGAAATCCTGGAGATGGACGCCGCCGCCCCCGAAGGGCCAGTGGAAAAGCAAAATGGGAGTGGATTGGGCCTGCGCGTCGAGAACACGGTCAAAAACCGGCTTGATGAGCAGCGCCGTGAGCGCTTCGCAAAATCCCACCACCGCCATGAGCACGACGGCGGCGAAAAAGCGCAGGCTGTAAGGCCGGATAAAGCCTAGGAGGCGTCGGATTTGGCTCATCCACCATCCCGGCCCGCAGGCTGGGCCGCCAGCGGGCGCTCAAAACAACGTATCGTAGTTCCTCGGCCAGCGGGCCGTCAAGCAAAGACCCGTCCCCAGACCAGACTTGTGGAAAAAGGCGGCCCATAACTTCCATTATATCAATTGAATACGAGGATTCTTAAGAATCTTCGGGTTTGGTAACAAAAAGGTAATCAGGTCTGGGTTTCGAGAAGCTCCAACCCCATCGCCGCCGCTCCATACAGGGGCGAATAGACCCCCAGCTCCGTCAACACGATTTCGGTAGAATAGTGAATGGTCGGCGAGGAGAGCTCCTCCAGAGACTCGTGCACGGGCTCCAGGAGGACGTTTCCGGCCAGCGCCACACCTCCGCCCAGAATGATTCTGTCGGGATTGACGATGCGGATGACGGTGAGGAGGGCTCGGGCCAGCCATCGAGCGGCCTCGCGGATGATTCGGCCGGCCGCAGTATCGCCTTCCGCGGCCGCTTGCACCACGGCTTTGGCGGTGATCTCGTCGGCGCTACCACCGCTGAGTTCGATCATGCGGGCCACGCTTTCCGGTCGCCGCACCGCCCACTCTCGCCCCCGTTGGGCGATGGCCGAGCCGGAGCAAAAAGTCTCCAAACAGCCCCGCGCTCCGCAGGAGCAGATCACCCCGGAATCCGAAACCGGCAGATGCCCCACCTCGCCCGCCAGGCTGTCCTTGCCCCTGAAAACTTTCCCGCCGAAGACGAACCCTCCGCCGATTCCCGTACTTAAGGTGATGTAAGCGAGCGACTCGGCGCCCCGCCCTGCGCCGAAACGGTACTCGCCCAAAGCTCCGGCGTTCGCGTCGTTATCGAGGCGGGCGGGAATTCCCAAGGTCTCCTGAACCCACTGTGAAAGCGCAAAATTCTCCCACCCGGGAGCGTGGATCGAAGTGACGAGCTGGCGCTGGAAATCCACCGGCCCGCCAAAGCTGATTCCGCAGGCTTTCACCGGGAAGTCGCTGCGCTCTTTGAGAGCCAGGCAACGCTCGCGCAGTTGGTCGAGCATCCAGTCGCGCCCGCCGGAGCGCAACGTGTCGCCCTCGGAAGTCAGCAGCCGGCGGCCTTGGTGGTCGAAGAGTCCGAGGCGGAATTGGGTCCCCCCGATATCGATTCCGATGACGTTGTTCACGGCATTCTCTCCGTATTCAGAATCTTGCCGTCTGGCCGATTTCCCGGTCCGGCGGTCAGGTCGCGGAGCGACCGATATCGCGGTGGAGTACTTTCGCCCGATAGCCCTCTCGCGCCAACTCCTGGCTAATCTGCTCAGCCAGGTAAACCGACCGATGCCGGCCGCCGGTGCAACCGATGGAGATCGTGAGATAGCTCTTCCCCTCCCTCACGTAGCTGGGGAGAAGGTAAAGGAGCAGATCCATGACGCGCTTGGTGAACTCCGCAGTCTGGGGAAACGAGTTCATGTACCGCTGCACACCGCGGTCCCGGCCCGTCTTCTCCTTGAAGCGCGGAACGTAGTTGGGGTTGGGAAGGAACCGAACATCGAAGACGAGGTCCGAGTCCGTTGGGACACCGAACCGGAAGCCAAACGAGACCACGGAAACCAGCAGCGCCTTTCGAGTCTTGAGACCGCCGAACCGCGCCTGCACCAAGTCGCGCAGCTCGTGGACGTTCATCCGCGTCGTATCGATCACCACATCGGCGAGCTGGCGCATGGGCTTGAGGAGGACGCGCTCCAGGCGGATTCCCTCGCGCACCGGGAGGTCGCGTCCCAGGGGGTGCGGTCGCCGCGTCTCTTCAAAACGGCGAATCAAGGCCTGGTCCGAGGCCTCGAGGAAGACGATCGTGGTTTTCAGTTTGTCCCGCATCAGATCGCGATGCATGGCGGGGAGCTGGCTCAAGGCCTCGCCGCCGCGGATATCCACCACCACCGCGGCCCGCTGGATACGGCTGCCGGGCGCGGAGAAAAGCTCCGCAAACTTCGGAATCAGGCCGACGGGGAGGTTATCGACACAGTAGAACCCCAGGTCCTCGAAAACTTTGAGGACCGAGCCTTTTCCCGAACCGCTGAATCCGGTAATCACCACGAATTGTCGCAGGGAACTTCGGGAAGGCTTGGTTTTCATAGGCGCCCGCAGTCACCGGGGAGATCGCACGGCCCCGAGGGGAGGCGTTACGTCCCTGCTCGTTCGAAGACTTGCCCTCGCCCACTCCTCGATTGCGGGAAGAGGCCTTTCCCGCCTCCAGCCCGCCGGGTGACGCCTGAGGATCGAAATTGTTGTTTCAGGGCTCGGGCTCGATCAGGCCGAGGTTGCCATCCGGCCGACGGTAAATGACGTTCACGCGCTCCGTATCGGAATTGCGGAAAACCACCAAGCCGCGAATGCTGGAGTCGAGAGACTCGATGGCTTCTTCCACCGTCAGGGGCTTGATCGGGATCCGCTCCCTCTCCAGCACGCGGTGTTCTTCATGGTCGACACGCTGGGTGCCCAGAATGTTCAGCAGGATGGCGGAAGTCGGTTTGGGTCGCCGCTTCGTGGTGCGTCGTTTCTCCAGCAGCCGCACGGCCTGCCGCTCGAGCTTGTCGAGCGCTCCGCTGATGGAGCTGCGCGGGTCCGTCGTCTCCTCGATTCCAACCAGGGTATGGTCTCGAAAGCTCAGAGTGATTTCTGCCAAGCGGCGGTGTTTTTCCGCGGTCAGGATGATGTGAATCCCGTACCGGTCGCGCAGGAGGCGGGTAAGTTTGCGTAATCGCCCTTCGGTGTAGTGGCGCAGGTCGGGAGTGATTTCCATCTGTCGGCCAGTGTACTCGATCCGCATGGGCAGACCTCCTCGAGCTTCTCCGGAGGGGAATTGAACATCAGAGTGCTTCTCAAGCCTTCACCCTTCGCTGGTGGGTGCTGGGAATTCGCATATCCTCACGGTACTTCGCCACCGTCCGCCGGGTAACGCAGATGCCCTTTTCGCGCAGCAGATGGGCGATCTGGTCATCAGTCAGGGGATGGGCCGCGTCTTCCTCTTCGATCATCTTCTTGACCAGCCGCTTCAAGTTTATGAGCGAGACCGAGGCTCCCGAAGGCCCTTGCACGGCTTCGGAAAAGAAGAACCGCAGTTCGTGAACACCCTGGGGCGTATGGGCGTACTTGTTGGCCACAGCCCGGCTGACCGTGGAGGGATGAACGCCCACCTCTTCAGCGACTTCCTTGATCATCATGGGCCGCAAAAAGTCGATGCCCTTGTCCAGAAACTCGCCCTGGCGGCGGATAATCGCCTCGCAAACCCTGACGATGGTATGCTTGCGCTGTTCGATGTTCTTGATGAGCTGGATGGCGGAGGTGAACCGTTCCTTGACGTAGTTCCGGACTTCCCGTGTCGTGGTGGATTCATTCATCAGGCGCCGGTAGTGGCGGCTCAGACGCAACTGCGGAAGCCCGTCCTCATTCATAATGATCTGGTAGCCCTCGCCCATTTTGACGAAGACCACGTCCGGTTCGATGAGCCGCGCCTGCACCTTGTTGTACCGCTGGCCGGGGCGAGGGTCGAGAGTGCGGATGAATTCCACACACCGCTCGACGGCCTTGACAGGACGGTCCAGAGCCCGGGCGATCTCGCGGTACTGTTTGTTCTGGAGCTGCTTCAAATGGTTGATGACAACCTGCTGGGCGAGCGTATTGTCGGGCGCCAAGGTGCGAATCTGGATCAGCAGGCACTCGCTCAGGTCCCGCGCCGCCACGCCCGGCGGGTCGAATTCCTGCGCCAGGGCCAGCGCGGCCTCCACGTCTTCCAGCTTGTGCTCGCCGGTTTCGGCGATTTCTTCCAAGCTGGCTGTCAAGTACCCATCCTCGTTCAGGTTTCCAATGATCGAGTACCCGGCTTCGCGGACCACGTCCGGGCAGATGGAAAGGCTGAGCTGCCACTCCAAGTGGTCGGCCAAGGAGGCGGGCTGGGACAGAAAATTCTCGAAGGAAGGTTTTTCGATCACTTCACTGGCCGGCGAACGGAAGCCGGGATCCAGGTAGTTTTCAAAGAACGACCCGAAGTCGATTTCCTGAAACGAGTCGTGGTTGTCGCCGGAAGTGACTTCCCCGTCCGCCGCCGGAGTGGCGGGACTCTCGGCCTGGGCTTTCTGCTCCACTTCCTCGGTGGGCGGATAGTTCTCGCCGAGCTCTTCCAGGACCGGGTTGGCGATCATCTCCTGGTTGATCATCTCGCGCAGCTCGAGCTTGTTGAGCGCCAGAACGCTCACCATCTGGACGAGCCCGGGCGTCAGGATCTGCTTCTGCGCAACCTTGAGGCTCAGACCGATTCTGGGTTGAGTTCCGCCCATCAGACTGCCAGTTGAAAACTGTCTCCCAGGTAGATTCTCTTCACTTCCGCGTCGTTGCCGAGTTCTTCCGGCGTCCCGGCGCGGAAAATCCGTCCACCGTTTATTATATACGCCCGGTCGGTCACGCGCAGGGTTTCGCGCACGTTGTGATCCGTCACCAGGATGCCGATCCCCGTCTTCTTGAGCTGGACAATAATTTGCTGGATGTCCAGCACGGTCAGAGGATCGATTCCCGAAAAGGGCTCGTCCAAGAGTATAAAGGAGGGCGAGATGACAAGCGAGCGGGCGATTTCCACGCGCCGCCTCTCCCCTCCGGAGAGCAGGTATCCGTAGCTTCGCCGGACGTGCTGCAATCCCAGCTCTTCAATCAGCTCTTCCAACCGCTCGCGGCGCTGGTGGGCGGTCAGGGGTAACGTTTCCAGGACCGCCAGGATATTTTCTTCCACCGTGAGTTTTCTGAAGATGGAGGGCTCTTGAGGGAGGTAACTGATTCCATTTCTCGCCCGGAGGTACATCGGCAGGTGCGTAATGTCCACTCCGTCGAGCAGGACTTGGCCCGAGTCCGGGACCGTCAAGCCCACAATGATGTAAAACGTTGTCGTTTTTCCCGCGCCATTCGGCCCAAGTAACCCGACCACCTCTCCCTGAGCGATCCTGAGATTTACGTCGTCAACGACCTTGCGTCCCTTAAACGACTTTGTCAGGTCGACTGTGGAGAGAATCTGCATTGTCGTTCATTGCGCGATACGGTGCTTGGATACAGTGCGCGATTCATCACCTCCGTCGACGAGCAGCGTATCATCGCGTATGAAGAATGTCAAACGTTGGCCCGTCGTGAAGCCCTTCTGCTCATCACGAAGCGTTGGAGGTCCGCCGGTAAGGAGGATTTTTCCCTCCGCCGCGAAGTATTCGGCGCGATCGCCCGTCGCGCGACGGCCCGGCTGGCGGACTTTGACGCCGCCCTCGGCCACGGCGCGGTCCACCTCGGCGCTCTGCGCGCCGGCCTGGTCGCGGAAGTAAACGTCCACGCGGTCCGCCTCGAGCGTGGTGTTCTCCGCGCGCAGACGCACATTTCCGCGGTAGCTCGCCTTGCGTCCCTGGTCGAGATACTCCAGGCGGTCCGCCTGAATCGTCACCGGCCGATTCTCAACCTGTGATTCCGGGCGCGACGCTCCCGGAACCCGCGAAGCCGGCTGGAGGTGCGAGGTTCGAACCCCGGAGCCGGAACTGACCCGGCGTTCCCGCCGGTACACGTTGAGCGAAGACGACTCCACAACATCCGCGCCGCGCCACACCCGCACATTTCCTTCGTAATGCAGGAATTCACTTTTGCGCTTGGCCACCACGCGGTCCGCAAGCACGTTGGTGGGTCCAAGGCGCGAGGTCGCGTCCTCGAAGTGAGTCGAACGAACGTTTCCGATTCCTTCGGCCGTGTCAGTGCGCATGTCCAACGCGATCCGTTCGGCAAGGATGCGCGTGTTCGAATCACGGAGCTGCGGAGCGCCGGTCAGAATCAAGGTCTCGTCCGAAGACGAGTATCGGGCCTCTTGGGCGGTGCCCTGACGGTCGCCGTCACGGAATCGGAAGTCCTCGAACTGGCGCAGCAGGCGAAGCTCCTGCGTTCCGGGGTCAAACGTCGCTTCCAAACGCTGAGAAGTACTCGTCGCCGGTTTCCCGTTCTCCGTCCCGCGCGGGGGGAAGAAATCAATCTCCGTCCCGGAGTCGCCCCGGATTCTCTCCAGCCCGTTGCGCGGTCCAAACCCCATAAGGAACTGTCCGGCGGTGACCACCCGTTGCCCCACCTTGGGATCGAAGGGAACTATAACGAGTTTCCCGGCACCCACCGTCTGAGCTTCCGCCAGGCTGCGCCCTTCCGGCTGAAAGGTGAACTCCAATTCCGCGGCAGTCAGTTCCCTCCTCCCCGGCGGCAGGTCGCCGGCAGAAGACCCCGCGTGGCCGGCGTCGTGCCGAGAGTCGAGGCTCAAATGAACGTTTCCGCTGGCGGTTCCGCGCTGCGCGCGGGGCTGCTCTCCCTCGAAACTCACTTCCACCCGCTGGGCTTCCAGGCGGCCCGAGGACCCATCGCGGCTCGAGGACACGGTCACCGCGCCTTCGGCGACGACCTGGCGCAATTCCCCGCTGGGAGGGTCGAAATCCGCTTGCAGCCGATCGGCCGCGCCTTTCAGCGCGCCACCCTGCGATGATTCGTTGGCCCGCACTCCCTCTTCGAGGACCGCGCGTCGAATGCGATTTTCCCGGTCAAGGTACACCGTCCCCCGGTCGGCTCCGACGCGCCGGCCCTCCTGGCTGAACTCCACCGGCCCGCCAAGCTCAATCTCTCCTTTTTCCTTCTCATAACGCGCCCGGCCGGCCGTGAGACGCAAAGGCGCGGACGCCTCTTCACCCGCGCGCAGGCGCACCTCGGCGCTGACGTCGTTCCTCAGCTCCAGCCAACCCTCCTTCGCGGCATAGGCCATACCCACGGCTGAACCCGTAACCGGGCCGATGCGAAATTGCACAGGTTCCTCGCTCACCACAAGTGAACCCTTCTGCTGAAAGGACAACTTAGAGGTTTCAAGATGCACCGAGCGATCGGCCACGCCTTTTGCCCCTTCGGGGGGTGCGTTCAGTTCAATTTCGACCTTTCCGGCACTGAAGAGGTCGCCGGATTTGGCGTTGTACTCGCATTGCCGGGTGCGCAGGATGTCGCGCCGATGGCCGGTTTTCCCAAAGAACTCGACAAAGACATCCTCCAGGACTGTTGCTCCTCCCTCCTGAAAAGCCACGGTACGCGCCGCGTGGACGGTGAAGACCTGGCGGCCCTCGTCCGACCGCGTGAAGGTATACCCGGAAAGTTGCTGGTTGACATCCTTGGGGAGTGTGCGAGGCGCCTCGAGGGGTTGTTCTCCCCCCCGGTTGCTCCACCAGTAGGCCAGAGCAATGCCGATGACCGTTACGCACAGCGCTCCGGCCACCAGGCTGGCAATCAGCCTTCTGCGTCTGGCAAGGCGTGTTGTGCGTTCGGCTGTTTCCACCACCCCAGCTCCTCAGCGGGCCGCGACGATTCCAGAGTTCCGCGGATCAGGATTCCCACAGGTGACGTCCAACCCCCCGAACCCCTCTCAAGCCTCCGCCTGGCGCAGGTCACGGAGAATCAACTGGAGCGTCGAGACACCCTGGTAGACGTTCGTGTCCAGTGTGAAGGCCAAATCCAGGAATTGCCCAGACTCCAGTTCCCGACTCCTTTCGGCCTGTCTCCAAGCCAGGGCGTCAAAGGCTTCTCCTCCCTGCGTTACCCTTAGTTTTAGATGCTTTTCCTTCAGCACGCGGGGCGGTGCCGCCAAGCGGACTTTCCGCGCCGCGAATACCGGTTTGGGATTCCCGGACCCGAACGGCTCAAGCCTTTGCACCTCCTCCAGGAGCTTCCAGTCGACTTCCTGGAGACCCAGCTCGGCATCGATGCGCTGCGTTGGCTCGAGGTCCTCCGGCCGGAGGAGCGCACGGGCGCGGTCTTCAAACCGCGCTTCGAGTTCCGCGATGCGCCCGGCGGGCAACGCGAATCCCGCCGCCTGCGCGTGGCCTCCAAAGCGCTCGAAGAGATCGCTCATCGGGGTGAGGGCTTCGAGGAGGTGAAACCCCCGAATGGAACGTCCCGACCCCACGCCCACGCCGTCTTCGATTCCCACCACCAGCGTCGGACGGTAGGCGCGCTCGACAACGCGCTGCGCGACGATGCCGATGACCCCGCGGTGCCACCCTTCCCCGGCAAAGACCAGCGAGTAGCGACCGGATATTCCCGGGTGCTGCGCCATGAGGTCCGTGATCTCGCGAAGGATTTCGTCTTCCGTCCGTTGGCGCTCACGATTCAACAGATCCAGTCGCGCCGCGATGCCGCGCGCCCTTTCGACGTCCGGCGTCGTCATCAGCTCGATGACCTCAGCGGCGTCTTCCATTCGGCCCGCGGCGTTCAGTCGTGGCGCAATCCGAAACGCCACATCGTTCGCCGTCACCGCCTGGCCGGCGAGGCCGGCCACTTCCACCAGCACCTCCAGACCCGCTTGCGAGGGCGCGCCCAATCCGGCCAGTCCGAAGTGGGCGATGACTCGGTTCTCGCCCAAGAGCGGAACCACATCGGCAATGGTGCCGATGGCCACGAGCTTCAGATACGACCCAAGAACGCGCTCCGACATTCTTCCTTCAAGCAGCGCCTGAACCAGCTTGAACGCCACGCCGACGCCGGCGAGCGACTTCTCCGGATACGCGCAATCCTCGCGCCGCGGGTTCAGGATGGCGCAGGCGGGGGGTAAGCGGTCCTCGGGCAGGTGATGGTCGGTCACAATACAGTCCACACCCAGGTCTTGCGCCCGGCCAATGACCGCGTGTTCGCGGATTCCGGTGTCAACGCTGATCACCACACGAATACCATCCGCTGCCGCCCGCTCGACCACCGGAACGCGCATCCCATAGCCGTCCGTCAGACGGTGCGGGATGTACGCTTCCACCCGGGCGCCGAGCGATCGAAGCGCCGTCAGCAGGACGACAACTGCCATCGCCCCATCCACGTCGTAGTCGCCGTAGATGAGGATTTTCTCTTTTTGCTCGACGGCCCGCCGCAGCCGTTCCACGGCTTGGCGCATGCCGGCCATCCGATAGGGGTCGTAAAGATGGGTGAGACGAGGTCGGAGAAAACGGTTCCCCGCTTCCGCGTCCTCGATGCCGCGCTGAACCAGGAGCCCCGCCACGAGTGGCGGCACGTTCAACTCCTGGGCAAGCCGCCGGGTAATTTCGGAATCAGGAGAGGAAACCAGCCAGCGCATGGATTAAGGGGCATCGTGGCAGAAGACTAAGCCGGTTGCAAGTCTTTGCCGTTCGAGGGTTGATACGGTCCTTGATCGTTGCGAAAGGGGGGGAAACCCGACCGGGGAGGGGTTAAGCGCGGATTCCTTCGCCGGCCATGGCGATGCCGTTCCGGGTGGTGTTCTTGACGAGATACATGGCCTCGTCGGCCATGCGCAGGAGCTCCTTGCGCGTCCGGCCGTCGTTGGGAAAAGAGGCCACACCAAAACTCGCGGTCACCTTGATGTTCAGCCCCTCGTCGGTGAAGAAGACCTTGGAGTTCAGCAGGTCTTTCAGACGCCGGACCACCATCAGGGAGTTCTTCTTCGCGGTCTGAGGCAGCAGGACGACGAATTCGTCGCCGCCGTATCGGAAGGCATAGTCGATAAGGCGAAGGTGTCCTTTGATGATGTCGCCGATCATCCAGAGCAACTTGGAGCCCACCAGGTGCCCGCGCGTATCGTTGATCTGCTTGAAGTGGTCGAGATCCAGAAAGATGACGGAAAACTCGTAGTTGTAACGGGTGGAGCGGTAAATCTCCGCGTCGAGGACAAAGTTGAGGTGGCGCGCGTTGTAGAGCGCCGTGCAGTCATCGGTGATGGTCAGCTCGTGGATACGCTGAACGTAGCGGGCATTCTCGAGGGCAATCGCCGCGTAATCGGCCAGGCTCTTGAGGATGGGGATGTCCTCTCGGCGGAAGCTCTCGCGACCCAGGCAGTTCACCAGCTCGATGACCCCCAGGATCTTCTCCCGACCCCGGATGGGAACGCAGACCACCGAGCGGGTGTCCATCTGCGTCAATTCGTCAAAACGGCGGCTGAAGCGCGGGTCGCGCTTGACGTCCTCGATCAGGACGGGATCGCCGTGCTGGGCCACCCAGCCGGCGATCCCTTCACCCAGCTTGAGCCGCACGTCTTTCAGCTTGTGGGCGCCGGCGCCGATGGCAATCTCGAAATAGAGCTCCTGGGTCGCCTCGTCCAACATCAGCAGCGACCACGTGTCGGGCTGAAGGAAATCGCTGATCTTCTCCATCACCGTCTGGAGGATCTTCTGCAGGTCGAGCGTCGAGGCCAGCGCCTTCCCCACCTCGTGAAACAGGGAGAGCCGTTCGATCTGCCTTTTCAGTTCGACAATCTCTTCTTTGTTATCCATCGTCCACGGGACGTAACTTCTTCCTCCGGAAGCCTTTTACACTTTTAAACCATCGCCCGGCTCTTTTCAACTGGTTTTTGCGACCGGCGGCGTCGTGCGAGAAGCAGGAGCGCGACGGGGGTGAATCGGTCATGTCTCCGCCAACCCGCCGCAAATCAATTGACACCGGTCACCCCTGGAAATACTATCATGTCTGCTCATCAAATCCTTTGCTGGCGAGATCGTGCCGATGGCCACATTTGGCGAGAATTTGCGGCGCGAACGTGAGATGCGTGGAGTTTCGCTGGAAGAAATCTCCGCCGCCACCAAGATCAGCAGCCGCTTCCTTGCAGCGCTGGAGAACGAGGAGTTCGCCAAGCTCCCGGGAGGAATCTTCACCCGCGGCTTCATTCGTGCTTACGCCAAGTATCTGGGCCTGGATGAAGACCACGTTATGGCGGAGTATCAGCTCGTCGCCAGTCCCGGGTCGGAGCTCGACCTTGGCCGGCTGGCGATGGCCCAACCGAAGGCCCGGCGGGGAAAATCTCACGCCTCGCTCTACGCTATCCTTCTGGCCATCGGCATGCTGGGTGCCGGCTACGCCATCTTCCAGTATTCTCGCCGGATCCCGCAATCACCAAGCGTCGTTCGGCCCTCACCGCCGCCCCGCAGCTCCGACAATGGGAACACCGCCGCCGTCCCCGCGGCTCAGGCCCCCGTCCCCGCGACTCCGGCGCCGGGGGCGAGTGAGGCGGGAGCGGGAAGTTCACCGAGGGTCGAGCAGACCGTGCCCGCCCCCGACTACGGATTTCCAGCGGTTGAGAGCGGCCTGATTCTTCAGGTGGCGGCGACCGAACGGTCCTGGGTGGCGATTGACGCGGACGACAAGACGGTTCTGCAGCGCGTCCTGAATCCCAACGAAATCCAAACCCTTCGCGCCAAGAATTCCTTTGCCGTGACCCTGGGCAACGCGCAGGGTGTGATCCTGACGCTCAACGGGGAGACACTGAAACCCCTGGGCCGCCGGGGCGAAGTCAAATCGGTTCGCTTGACGCGAGACGACCTGCACAAGAATTCTCCTTGAGGGGCTGACCATTCCGGAACGACTCGTCGATACTCTGCGCGAAGGACGCGCCCCGGGCGTCATCCGGCGCAAAGGGGCTACGGGCGAACTCCCGATTTCCCTGGAGGAGAAGATCGAAGTCCTGGTCATTCTCTCCACCGACTCGGACGAAGAGACGCGCAATACCGCCTTCTATACCTTGCAGACCTGGAATATCGCGGAAGTTAACCAAGTCCTCTCCAACCCTGCCACCCCTATTCCGGTTCTGGACTTTGCCGCCAATCACCTGATGCGCAGCCGCCCGGAGATTCGAGAAGCATTGCTCGCCAACCTCACGCTCCCTGACGACATCCGCGAATGGATCCAGCGCGAGGGCCCCCCGGTGGACGAGCCCAAGGGGCCGGCGCTCACGCCCGCGCCCACCCCCGTGGACCTGACCACGCCGACGGAGCCTGGGGGAGTCGGCGACAAGGAGGGGCAGCGCGAAACGCTCCTGCAGAGAATCGGCCGCATGTCCGCCGCCGAAAAAATCTCAATGGCGCTGAAAGGAAATCAGGAAGAGAGGCTGCTCCTCATCCGCGACTCGAACAAGCTCGTGGCGCGCGCGGTGTTGCAGTCTCCCAAGGTCACCGACGCCGAAATCGACTCGTTCGCCTCCATGAAGAACGTCACCGAGGAGGTGCTGCGCCTCATCTCCATGAACCGCGCGTTCATGAAGAGCTACTCGGTGGCCCGCAACCTCATCAACAATCCCCGCGCCCCCATCGCCGTCGCCCTGCCGCTGATAAACAGACTCAACGACCGCGACATGAAAATGCTGGCCACCAACAAGAACGTGGCCGAAGTCCTGCGCGGCATGGCGGCAAAAATCATCAAGGCCAAGCAGGAAGCCAGCAAACCCAAACTCCCCGGGAAGCACTGACCGCCGCATGGCAAGGCCGGTGGCTGTGGACCATGCCCTTGGGGTGTGGCGCGCCATCCGAGGCCGCGCCGCGATTTGCGGGAGAACGTGGCGCCAACCGGAACCTGTCCCGATTCATTCGGGAGGTCGGCATATGCCCACCTGAAGGTGGGCGCTACATCCCCGATTCTCAGCCCTTTTCCGGGGGCGCTGCCCCCGGCTACTCACGTTGAATCCGTCGGTCGACGGATTCTTTCCTGTAGCGGCGGTGTCCCCACCGTCGCGGCGCGGCGCGTCTGCGCCACCCGCATAGGAGTTCAGGTGTATATTGGCGGTCGGTGGAAAACCACCCTAGCAATGCCGGCTGATAGGAGATGAAAGATGAGCACTGCCGGAACGTTGTCGGATTACAATCACCCCTCCATCCAAGCGAAAGCAAACGAAATCTCAGCGGACAAAGCCACCCTATTGGAGAAGGTGGAGAGCCTCTTTCTCTTCGTTCGTGACGAGGTTAGATTCGGATTTCCGCCAAAGTGGGATGAGGTGAAGGCATCAGAAACAATCCAGTATGGACTAGGTTATTGCAATACGAAAGCCACATTGTTTCTAGCACTCTGCAAAGCGATCAACATTCCAGCTCGCATCCACACAGGACTCATCGATATCGAGATTATGAGGGGCGTCCTCCCTTCATTCGCCTTCCCGTTCTTGCCAAGCTCCGGGGGTCATTCATGGCTCGAAATTGAAATTGCAGGCGAGTGGAAACCCGTGGATTCCTATATCAACGACAAGCCGTTGTATGAGGCAGCTTTGAAGGAACTTCAAGAGAGTGGAGAAGCCACCGGCTTTTCAATCTCCCAGGCCAGAGGACCCAGTAGTTGTGAGTTCAATTTTGGTGAGAAGGGATTTGTCCATATGGGAGCGGTGATCGAGGACCATGGAACCTGGGATGACTATTCTGAGTACATGTCATCCGGCAAATATGCCCGCTGGAATCGAATGCAACTGATCTCGTATCCCATCATCGCATGGATCTGCAATCGAAGGATTGAGAAAATCCGGGCTCAAGAGACGAGAAGGATGTAGTTTGTCACGTTGTTCCCTGAAAAAGCCCACCCCGGCTGGCCGGGGTGACTACCCCTACCCCGCCCGGCGCGACGCGCTTGTAGCGCTGACCTTTAGGTCAGCACACCTCGGGGAACAAAGCGGAAATTTGCCCACCTGAAGGTGGGCGCTACATCCCCGATTCGCAGCGGCGCCGCGCCGGTTCCCCGGAGGGGAACAACGTGAGTAGTCCGTCAATTGACGGATGAAACCCACGGAAGGGAGTCAGAAACAGAAAACAAAATCATTCCGACCCCGGAGGGGTCGAATCCGTCAACTGACGGATTGAACCCGTCGGCTGACGGGTTCGCGGAATCTGATGGGGGGCCCTTTTCCGGGGGCGCTGCCCCCGGCTACTCACCTTGAATCCGTCGGTCGACGGATTCTTTCCTGTAGCGGCGGTGCCTGCCCCGGCAAGCCGTGGGTTCTCACCGCCGAATCCGCCGGTTGGCGTATACATCACGTTCTTTGCTATGTGTGCGGCCGAATGTGTTTCAAGTGGTCGCCAGGGCATGTTCTTGATGTCCGTCAGCCCACTGCCCCGGCCGGGACGGGGCTGACGGATTCGGGATGTCGCGGGCCCGAAAAAGCCCACCATGGGTGGCCTTGGGGGCTAAATCCGCCATTCACAGACATTAAGAAGCGATGTCTGGGCCACCCCCGAGCATCAGAACGGGATGTCTTCCTCTGACACCTTGACTGGCATCCAGGGATAGGATTCTGTGTCGGAAATGAAATCATTTCCGGCGGTAACATCTCCCCAGTATTCCGGGAGTTCCCCTCCGGGTGGCTGGGACCTGAGCAGATCAAAGTCGAGAGACCATTGAGAAGAATCCCCACTCTTTTCTCGGCGCGAAACAAACTTGCACAGTCGAACAAGCTTCCCCTTAGCCAACTGGTCTTCTTTGAGGAGATCTATCTCCTGGGTTACTAAGGTTAGGGCGTCTTCCAGAGCTTTTTTGAGTTCAACGTGCGCTTCAGCCAGGACACGGTGGCTGAAAGTCAAGCCGACTTGTTTGCGGCCGATGGGCCGGAGATCCTTTCCGAGCCTGACGGGTGAGACACGCTCGGTGAGCAGGAGCGCTCGGTCCCTTAAGGCGGTCGAAATCTCAAGTAAAGCCGGCGTATTAAGGCACGCAATATTGTAGGCCTGCCAGCTGCGTTCTCGGTCGGGAACCCCGCTCGTCGCAACGATTCTCTGGTTAAGGGTGATACGAACCCATGACTTCTCGCTGCTCTGCGAGAACACTAAAGATACCAAGTCCGTTCCGAGGGTCCGTAGATGCGTGTACCACTCGTCAGGCGTATTCGTTGGCACATTTTGTCGGCACTCAATGAGGTCCACGAGCGTCCGTTCCACCGTCGAGAGCATCTGGTTCGCATTTTGCCTCGCTACCTCGACATCATTGCTACTCAGCGGCCGAAAGTGAGCAAGCGCATTCCTGATGATTCCTAATTCCTGGAGCTTCAGAGTGACCACGCTCCTTGCTGCCCGGAAATAGTCCTTGAACGCTGGCCAATAGGAGTCGTGTGTAATTAGTCCGACCAGTTCGCCGCTTGTGAGATGCATTAGCGGAGATTGGATAGGATAACTGAGGTAGCCAAAGTCTCTGCCTTGTTCAATGCGGCGCCTCGCAAGTGCAGCGATGGTCGTTTTTCTTTCATCGTCGCTGGAGACCTCCAATT
>Ga0307378_10002995_pt1 | contig 25132 bp, 13 predicted proteins | sample UN1MG_FD_202238 | JGI IMG/M metagenome (GOLD analysis project Ga0307378, IMG submission 202238) | Soil microbial communities from Risofladan, Vaasa, Finland - UN-1 | ecosystem: Environmental > Terrestrial > Soil > Coastal area > Acid sulfate soil | place: Finland: Risofladan, Vaasa | collected...
TTGCCTGCCGATTCCCCAGCCTGTTGTGCAGAAAGGCTTTTGGCAGTCCATTCACCTTCACGCGTCTGATCAACGATTTACAGATTTCCTTGGCTCTGATTTTGTATACTCACCGGATACGGTTTTTCGGGGGGACACCGGTTCTCGGAGGGGCCGAGGGTGAAATTCCCTCGGCCTACTCAACCCTGGTCTTGGCGTTGTTCTTCAGCTTCTGGAAAAGGAAACTCCGCCGGCGATTACCAGAGAAGATTGGAACACCGAAGGATCGTTTAATATGCAGCAAATCAACCACCATTTATGCCCAGCACGCTGCCATTGGGCAAGAAAGTAATGTATAAGTATAATGATTAGGGATGTAACTGCTTCTTATCTTAAAGGATAGACTTGATGTCACGTTGTACTATTGTCCCTTGACAACCAAAGCCCTACGTAAGTTCTTTAATGACAAGGTGGACGAGGTTATTCGGGTGGACAGCCAACATAATGGCCCCGGCCCTTTACACCGTCCAGCAAGGTGTACACCGACTTGTAAGGAACCGGATTGGTTCGCCGGAACTGAGCGTGGAAATAGGCGGCATCTTCGGGCACATCCGTTAGCGTGTAATTCACCTGATAGTACAGGATCATGGGATTCTCATCGATGTTTTCCATCGTGATCTTGCAAGATTTCCTGAAAGGCATCACCCAGTAACAGTTGAATGCACTGCCTGGATTGACGCAGACCGCCATCGAAGTAACCGGTGCGTATTCACCCCAGCCGTTGGCAAAAAAATCACCTACGGGGACCTCCACCGAGGGCTCCTTCTCGCCATCCCAGTAAAACCGCAGGATGGAAAACCGCCAGTTTCCTGTGGGCGTCACCCACATCTGCTGGATAGCGCCGGATCCCATGATTTCCGCCAATGTGAATGTCTGCTTTGCCTCGATCTTCACCGAGGGTGATATCTTCCAGCCCTGTCCCAAGCCCCGCGCCCTTTCGGCGCCCGTTCCCTCGGTGGCCATGCCTCCTTTGCCCTTCTCACCCGTGAAGTTCTCAGGACTAATAGAACGGCTTTTTGCGTTCGAAAGCCGGGGAAGATTGCCTAAATTCATGTACAACCCAGCAAACGAAGAATCCTGGGCAAACAGATTAGACATGTTTATAAATGCCCCTATCACAATGAAAGAAACAGCTATGCACTTTTTCATTTTTACATCCTTTTCGTAATTTAGATTGTTAACCACTTATCATTCTTTTCAAATTCGACGAATCCAATGACAGCCCACTCTTGGACTGCTATCGATTATTCATTATTTACTCACTTACCATGATCTGTTTCACCGATTGAAAGCTCGTCTTGAAACCGCACCCTCGACATTCTATAGCAGTACACCCAATATCTCGCCTCACTCCATGCCGACTCAGCCGGAAACGATTTCCCCGGAAACAGTTCCATTTCATTGGGAATGAATTCGATCTTGATGTCAAGACGATCGACGCCCTCGGTCAATTGCCTCGCAATGAGAAATTCTTCCTCCCGCCACCGGCGATTGCTCGTAACGATGTTGTGCCGTGTTTTTCCCAGCTCACCGTCAGGATTGCCATTCATGGGATTCTTGGGATTGCTGTACACGCAGGTGTTGCTCCCCGATGTGTACCATTCGCCCGCATACGACCATGAGTCGCCGGTACCCGCCGGTTTAACCCAAACCTTCGCACGCTGGTTGGGATAACGATAATCGAATTTCCGGCGAAGCATCACACCCAGATTGTCCGGATCTAACTTCACTGTGAACTGCGACGTCCCAGTCATGATGCGCACTTTGTCCTCTTCTGCTGGGAAGTAAAGCAATTCCGACTCATAGTCCTCGGTCGTGGACCATCGCGCCACATCGCCGTCTGGACCCCATTCATACCTGGAGACAAGAGTATACGGCTCTTGAGCCGTGGGCGATGCATAATGATGGGACTCGATACTCCGCTCATTACACACATTCAATTCATCAGTGAGCACAAGGGTCGGAGAATCCATCCCGTACCAGTAAACGACTCCGGAGTAATGTTCTCTGGTTTGATTCATTGCCCCATGTTCCAATCGGATAACTGCACTATTGCCGAAAGGAAAGTGATCGGCAATCAGAAAACGATACGCCGAATTCAACTGATCCTTCTCATCTACAGCCACACGCCATTTGTCAGGTTCTCTTCTGTTGGGTTTCGCGCTCGCTCCCACCGGATGGCCGGCGAACGGCAGCGTCATGTTGCGTCCGCCCCAGTAATCACCGCCGCCGCCCCATTCCTCGGTTCCCGTCCCCCAAGCCTGCGGGATTTTACTTCCATCGAAAAAGAAACGCGGATCTCCTTCCAACGTATGCAGGACGCCCAGGCGGGAGAAAATCCAGCTCATGCCCACAAATTGGCCGCTCCATGCACCGCCTCCCTCAGCGGTCTGCGTATCCAGGAATACGAGGTCCTGTCCGAGAACAGGCTTCGGGTGATCGCTGTAGGTTGCGTGAAAATAACCCACATGATTGATGGGATCGGTGAACGGCACAGTGCGCACTTCCCATTCGATGCCCTTCATCTCCGTATACTGCGTGTTCTGAACCTCGATTCGGGCATGACGGAAAAACGGCATGGGATAATAGCAGGAAAGCTCCACATAGCTTTCGGTGTACCGGATGACCATCGGGAATCCCTTGACGAGATACTCCCTGCCGTCGTTGTTGTAAAGATGCCCTGCGCCGAAGAAAAGTGCGATGGGTGCGTCTACCGAAGCATGCCAGCGCTGATCCCAGGTCATGCGCAGGCGGCACTGACCGAAAGCATAAGCAGCGTCTTTCGGCACCTTAAAACGAATCAGACGCATCACTGAAGGCGCTTCATCTAACTCTTGCAATGCGATCCATTCGTTGGGTTCCATCGAAATCCGACCGCGAGTTGTTCTCACACCCTTCCCCTGCGGTGCGATATCCGATCCGGAACGGTTTAGCAAACTTAACACATCGGGACTTGGTGGTTTCTTCTCCCAAGAGGAGATGGGACGCGAAACATGACGTGTTCCGGGAGCAAAAAGATGGTAGATATAATACCCGGTTCCATAAAACGTCCGCCCGTAAGCAAGGCGAAAGCTCTCTTCAAACGGGATGGGCACCCACATCAGATTCGCACCGTGAGTGGTCGTCCAGGTCCATGTCAGTGGATTCGGAAAAAGCGATTCGGGAATGAACACGGTCTTCTTGAGTCGCTCCTTGGCGTGCACCGGATCCGCCGTGGCCGTCTCCTTAACGATGAAATCATTGTCGTCGACTTCATAATGCCAGGGGCTGCCATGCCAGTGATTGGTCCTCTTGAAATACAGGATGCCCGTTCCTTTCACATCAAGAGTAACGTTGAACGCATCGGATTCCTGGTAGAGGAAATGGCTGGCATCCGCCGTGCGGTTATTCCCCTGCCGGTCATAAGTACTCCGCATGTACGCACGGGCACCGATCCGCTGATACGCAAGCCGGTCCCACATCAGATAGGCGTCCTCCCCGACGGGAATCACCGGCGGTTCCGATGACTGGTGTAATGATCCACGTTCACCGGAAAGAAGCACTCCAGATAACAGAAATGCCCAAAAAAGGATAACCGGGAATATCCATTTCTTCAACGTCATAGAATCAACTCCCTTTCCGAACACGTTTATGACTCAAGAGCCACTCATAGAGCTCAGGATTCTCGTACGTTTCCGTCCAGCAGTCATGGGGATGCAATGGATCGCGTGGTTCCGGATAAATAGTAAACCGGACATTGCTGCCGCACTCTTTCAGGGCATCCACCATTTCAATGGTTCTTTTAATTGGAACGCGATTGTCCTTGGTACCGTGAAACACCCATATCGGCAAGTTTTTTATTACTTCCGCTTTATCAGGCAAACTACGGGCAGGACAGATAGGGGCAATGGCCGCAAACCGTTCCGGAGTTGCTATTGTGATGGTCCAGGTGCCCGCCCCGCCCATGCTCAGTCCTGTCACGTAGATACGATCCTCATCGACGCGATAGTGACTAACCACTTCATCTATAAGGGCACTCAAATGCTCGGCCGTCCACCGTTCATACAAAGGACATTGCGGCGAAACCACGATAAACGGAAAATCCTTTTTATTTTCTACAATCTTCGGTGGGCCGTGTCTTTTCACCAACTCCAGATCATCACCTCTTTCTCCACCCCCATGCAGAAAGAGCATCAACGACCACTGCTTTTTGTCTTTATAGTAATCCTCCGGTAGGAAGAGGAGATGCCGCCCGGTGACGGTTTTGGTAATTTTTTTCTCGAAATGCACCAAGTGCTGCCCTACAGGTTGCTCCATCGACGCCCCCCGTGGCTGACATCCCATGGTCAGCACTATTATCAGGGCGACCCCCAATAGAATGAATATTTTACACTTCATTGTTCCCTCCGTAGAATCAAAAACTAAAGTTGGATCATTATTCGTTCTTCTTCAATTCATGGCTTAGGAACCATTCGTACAATACTCGATCGTGATACATCTTGTCGGCGATATCATGCCCTTCACCTTGAAGAAACGTGTATTTTACATCGCCCCCGTGACGTTCCAACGCTTTCACCATGCGTTCAGGCCTGCCTACAGGGACCAACCTGTCATCGGTTCCATGAAACACCCAGACGGGAACATGTTTGATTTGATCCACTCTATCGGGCATTCCCGGACATGCGCCAGGTGCGATGGCGGCAAACCGATTGGGGTAATCGACCGCCAACTTCCAGGCAGTCAATCCGCCCCAGTCAACACCCGTGACGTAGATCCTGTTTTCGTCCACGCGATATGTCGATAGTACGTCATCAAGAATGAGATCCAGGAGATCGCTGGTAAAAGGATAGTTGAGAGAATTCAACGGCGAGACCAGAATAAACGGAAAATCATCCCATTCATCAGCTACCCTCGGGGGTCCTTTTTTCCGAAGCATATCCAGATCGCCCCCCTCAATTTCAGTCCCGTGGAGAAACAAGATCATGGGCCGATCTCTCACGTCCTGATAATAATCCTTGGGTAGATAAAGCAGATACTCCCCTGTTATCACGGTCGTGATGTCTCTCTCAAACGTCTTGGCATGCTGGCTTCCGGCAGGCTCAAACTTCTGATTGTCTGAAACGCATCCCAGCATCAACGAGGAACAGAAAATGCTGAAAATCCATACATATTTCCTCATGGTAAGCTTTCCTCGTAAACGCTAAAAAATATTCTGACAACCAATAATCGAATACACATATCTTTTCTCCTTGCATTGTGATTAATGATAACAGCACCTCTTCATCCGGTAAATAGCTTTCTCCTTCTGTTTATCTGGTTTGGCATCTCTTCTCATTATTGAACAGCTGTTTTTCGATATACATAGAGCAGATTTCCATGTTCGTCGTAGAATTCAAAGCACAACTTATGCGGTTCATCCTGAGTCCCGGGTGCGACCGATATTCTCAAGAATCCTGCCGATGCTTCTTTTTGTGTGTAAATCTGTTTCACCAGCGATTGAGGGTCCGTAGATTCCGGATCGCCCGGTGCCCTTCCTAGGCGCGCGTTGTTCTCAACCAGAGCGCCGCAGGAAAGCTCCTCGAACCCAGAAGGATGCATCGAATGATACTGCCAGTGCCGGTCCCCGCACACGAAATAGAAATGCTTTTCTAAAAATCCATTCGCTTTGAGCCAGGCGAAAAATGCATCGCCCTCCTGTCTGAATCCCTTGGGATTCGAATGATTGTCGCTCTTGTACCCGTCGTCGGGGCCCACCATCGGTGTGGGAGAAATCACCAGCTTGAATGTTGCCGTACTCGCCAGCAAGGTCTTCTTGAGCCATTCTTTCTGGACGTCGCCCCATATAGATTTCCGCGGTCCGTCGGCCATGCTGTTCGGACTTCGGTAGTCTCGACCCTCCAGCAGCCAGATCTGAAGGAGTTTTCCAATTCGATAAGTTCGGTATGTAACGGCATCGGGATCCTCCGGATCGACGACCGGCATCTGTTCCAAAAAAGTCTTCTTACCCAGTTCATGGGAGGGAAGGCGCATTCCCGTCGTATCGCAGTCGTTATACCGGCAATCGTGATCATCCTTCTCCCAGTACGTCGTTGTCTGGGCGAACAGATCGATATAACGCTTCTTGACGAACTGTTCATGCCATTTTCGTCGAAGTTCCGCCTGCGTCTTTGCCGCTCCCCTCAGGCTCAGTTCATCGTAGTACACGTTATCCCCGGTGCCGACGAAAAAATCCGGTTTCAATTTAAGTATAGTTTCCAAGGCCGGGTATCCCAGCAGTTTGTCTGCCCCGCCGTACGGTTTCCGGTTTTTCCAAGGCCATCCGTAATGAAATTTGTCATAATTCATCCCGGTCACGACCACGAACGAAGCATGCGACATCTCAGAGGTGTCCGGAAGCGTCTTGAACATGCACGTCTTCCCGATGGAGACATGGTCTTTATCCGGGCCGAAGAGAAGCCTGTAATAGTAAAGGGTCCCTGGTTTGAGATTTTTGACCTTCTGTCGAACGATAAAGTCATTCTCCGGAAGCGCCTGTATCCAATCGGTTCTAAAGGGATCCCGAAACGAAAGACTCTTGGATATCTCAAAACACGCCACGCCGACAGCCCCCACAATATCCCCCTCGACAAAATGGTTTCCCTGCGTCAACCGGCTCTGCAGGAGAATTGTGGTCTGTGTGGGTTCGCCGGACATTTCACCCTGTGCGTGCTCAACGGATCTCGAAAAGGCCGAAGCGACGGCAAAGGATAACAATACGGCCACGGCGACACGGACCCATTTTACGCGTTCGGCCTTCATTCTACACATTGAATTTTCTCCAATATACACTCCATCGATGTTTCTCAACCGTCAAGGTATTGGAATCGACGCGTCCGCCTCTTCAAGCCCATCGTTCCAGTAAAGCGGAGCCAGATACAAGCCGCCCTGGCCCACGCCACCATGACTGACAAACCACCGACCCAGCTCATCCCGGACAACTTCCGCCGCATGGGAATCGATATGTCCCACTCTGTCTTCAAGGTACCACCGGAAAGGATCTCTGCTGGCGAACACATCCATTCCCACATACCCTTGGCGGGGACCGATGAATAAATAATAGGTGTTGCCTCGGCGGACGACAAACGGGGATTCCGTCGGCCCGCCCGCCTTGTGACGACAGGGATCGACGAAAGCAATCTGTCTCTTGTTCCAGTGAATCAGATCATCGCTGATGCGGTAGGCCACCACATGATTCCCCCCTGTGGGTGCGCTGGTCGCACAATAGTACATCACCCACTGGTTCCCGACTCGAAGGACCATAGGATCCCGGCCATCGAATCCGTCGACAAAGAGCGGATTCTCAGGGTGCTTCGTCCAATTCCTGAGATCGGGAGATGTAGCCAGGTGCATCCGAAACGTCGCCCCATCCTTGCCGCCGGCGCAGTAAAACATGTAGTATGTATCATCTTTCACGACGTGTGGAGCCCAGAGATGAACCTCCTTCCATGGATCCCACTCCGCGGGAAACGGTGACGGCTGCCTTTCCCAGGATTTCTGCAGCAACGTTTCTGCGGTGCCGTGCGCGAAACCCGACGAGCCGCCGATTCCAAAGAAGTGCCATAGTCGGTCTGGTCCGCGGATGAAACAGTGATCGTTGATACTGCGCGAACGACGCGAGTCGCTGGTCGACCCATAGATTTTCTCGAACGGACCCGCATTGACATGATGCGTTTTGGGCTCTGGATTTCGCGATCCATCCCAGGCTTCCAGTTGCAGATAGTCGAGACCGAACTGACAGGCATTCTGAGCCAGGTGACCCGATCCGGTGACGATAATTTCCAGAGTGTGCCGGCCCGCGCTCAACCGATGCAATCCAAAATCCACGGGGCCGAATGGTATGAGCCCTCGATGAGACAAATCCAGGGAATCGCGGAGGAGTTGGTCGTCCATCCGCAGTCGAAAACGGCCGTACTCATCGCCTTTGATGAATTGCATCCGAATTTTGTAATCGCCATTGCGTTCGACGGGAAAAGCCAACTTCAAAGTATCTCCCGGATTGGCCCCTTCCCACCACAGGTGGACCTTGCCGCGCAACCCGCTCCAGGCCCCGGTTTGCAGACCGGCCACATGTTGGGGTGACACCGTTCCTCCAGCATGCGAGACGATGTTCAGATCCTCGCCTTCGAGGGTATTCGTGATCCCGAATTTATGTATTTCGGGCCAGTAGCCGATCCGTTCTTCCTCGGCAACCGGCCCGTAAGCATCTTGCTGTCCCGCAGCAAGATACCAATACACGGTGGCTGCATAGAGTGTCGGCCTCGAGTTGGAGAAGGTTTTCCCGAATGCAGCCTCCAAAGATTTCTGAAAGGGAATGTTGTCGGCAATTTGCCAACGATTCAGGCATTCGTGTCCCCTGCGGAGCATCTCTCGATCCGTCGCCGTGTGCGCATGGAACGCTTCGTAAAAAGGGAAATGATTCGCCCACATCCCGAAATAACCGTCCGTCCCCGTCCCAAATATCGAGGGATATTTCTCGTTATCCACGAAAAACTTCTCATCGCCTTCTCCCCACCAATCACCAAAAGGATTGCTCACATGGAGCATCGTACCGCAGAACCGTCCCCTGCCCTTCGTCTCCAGAAGCGTCCAATCCACTTCCCGTCGTCCGGGCTCATCTGGCGGAAACGCGTCCCTGTGCCATTTGGCATGGAACCGGCCGAGCGAATGGATGGGCCGCGTCACCGGAGCGTGAGAAATATCAAACGTTAGCATTCGAGGTTTCTCTCCGTCGTTTCGCAAAGTCACGACGGCGCTTTTCTCAAACGGCATGTACCAATAACTGTAGAATCGATCTTGGGTCATCCCCATAGGAAGAGATCTGTAGCTATTCCATCCCGGAGCGGTTCCGAAGAAATCGCCTAACGGGGACCACACGCTGGGATGCTTTTCGCCGTCCCAGTACATCGCGAGCACGAGCTCCCGGAGCACATCCCGGTCCTCCGGCGTATCGGGGAGTTCTCTGAGCTTCCTCAGAGGCTTGCGCACCCGGGCCTCCTGGTCTAACAGTGCTAGAGTGACGACGTTTCCCAGATCGAGGGAAATAACGATGGACGTGATCGCTCGAGTCCCATCTTGACGAAAAACAGTTACAGTCTCTCCCGGATGGATGGTTACCCGTTTCGTCTTTGTCTTCTCTCCCGGCCTGGGATCATGGGGAGGATTCCCACACCGATCCAACAAACGATTCACTTGCTCAAGCGCATCCGACGCTTCGGAATCAACATCTCCACTATATTCCGGAAGAAGCGTGCCCTTGGGATAGGTCGTATATCCAATATGGTAGTATCCACCCCAGTCCGGTTCCGCAAGGATCTTGCACGATTGTCGAAAGGGAATGGGAATAATGAAATTGAAGCTTCGCCCAGCGCGGTATACGAGATTGGAATACCCAAAAAACCTCCCCCAACGCATGTACATCTCCATGAAGGAAAGTTCCAGAACCGGCTCCTCAGATCCATCCAGATAGATCATCCAGCGTTCCTCACCGGGATGAGCCATCCATATCCGCCAGATGACGCCCGGTCCTTCCATCTCCGCGAGCACCTTCTTGCCGTTCTCCTTTCGGATATATCCCCCACCATCATCGTTGGCGTCCCAATCGAGGTATGCGCCCGTGGCCGCGTCGTACCGGCTTCGTCGGTCATAACTCGACCATTGGCCGGCAATCTCCCCTTCGGCAGGTAGCACGGCCAGCCGTTCCAAATCGACCATCTGCTTGACCACGTCTCGATACGTCATGCTTTCCTGGGCCTCGCTGAAAGAGGAACAGAAAATCATACTGATGATGGCATACAAATACTTACCCATTATCATTCTTTTCCTATATCAAACGTCACCTTGAAAGCAGGTTAATTGACAATTGTCTGGTAGGCGAGATTCCTGAATATTTGGTGAATGCGCCAGTTCCCGCCCTGTAGCTGCGTCATCAGAATCCCGATCATCTCCTCTTTCGCATCGATCCAGAAACGCGTCTTCCGTCCCCCATCCCACATCAACGTTCCGTTGGATTCCATTTCATTGTACTTATCTCTCTCGGTGCGAATGCCAAATCCGTAGCCATACTTATCTCCGCTCGTGGGACGGAACGCCGAGTAGGCATCCCCGATGGAATTCGTCGTCATCAGATTCACTGTCTTGCGGCTCAAGAGTCTTACACCATCCAACTTGCCTCCGTTCAAGATCATCTGGCAAAAACGGGCATAATCCGAAGCGGTGGAGTACAACCCGCCACCGCCGGAGAAAATCCTCTGTGATGTCGATCCGCTTCGTTCTCCCGGTCTTTGAAATGCTTCAAGTGTTCCATCTTTCCCGTATCGGTAGGTCACTGCCAAACGATCGCTTTTCTCATCGGGGATGATGAATCCGGTGTCTTCCATCCCCAGGGGTTTAAAAAGATGCTCCCGATAGAAGGCATCCATCGGTTCCCCGGACAGCACCTCGATCAGGTAGCCGACCACGTCATGCGAGTAACCGTAGGTAAACTTCTCGCCCGGCTCGTGAAGGAGGGGAAATCCGGCCAACGTACTGACCATCTCGCCTGTGGTAGCAGCACGAGGCCGCGATACGCCCAGCTTCAACCCTGCCTCTCTGTAGATCTTGTCATGGGGTCCATTCCCGTAGCTGATCCCCGAAGTATGGTTGAGCAGATGACGGACAAGAATCTCTCCTTCCGCCGGAACCGTTTTGGTCGATTCGGACTCCTGGGTACCCGATATGGGCAGAACGATCAACTTCGGATTCTTGAACTCGGGGATAAATTTCCAGACAGGATCATTCAGGAGAAACCGCCCCTCTTCGTAGAGCAGCATTGCCGCTGTGCAGGTGACGGGCTTCGTCATGGAAGCGATGCGGAACAAAGCATCCTTTTCCATCGGTCGATTCGCTTCGATATCCATCCAGCCGAACGTTTTGAAGTAAGCGACTTTCCCCCTGCGGGCGATGAGGAGGACCGCTCCGGAGATCTGCCCTTCCTTAACCACGGATTCCATGTATCCATCAATGCGTCTCAATCGCTCCGAGGACAGACCCACCTGCTCCGGCTGTGTCATCGGAAGCCCCTGCCCGTAACAGGGGAATTCACGCAGGCATACGACGAGGACAAGCATTACAAAAAAAATGAATGTTGATCGGTTCTTCATCGGAATCTCCCTTAATTGCTTTCTCGGCTGTCCTACTTAAAAATTCGAACTTGTTTAATTTCAAGGATGCAAATTCACTGAATAACGATTAAGGATTAATTTTATAGGAATATTCGGGAGCAAGCAACTTTTAAAACCCTTGCTCATCTTTGAGTTTCCAAGGCTGTCTGGATCATATGATCATTCTAAACGAAAAGTATTTGCATAGCATGCTGGACGAATACATCAATAATTATTACAACGTCAGCAGAACGCATATGTCGCTTGAGAAATACTCACCTGTCCATCGCCCTGTTCAGGCCAATGGTAAGATTTTAAGCAAGCCAATTCTTGGTGGACTGCATCACGTCTATAGCCATTATTGATTGCATCTGCAACCTTCTGCGCCATATGCTCAACGTCTATGCCAATTTAGGCCAAAATCTGCTCGGCTGTAACCCGTTTGTCTTCAATGACTTACCTTTTAAAAATAATGAAAACACCTAAATCTTTTGGTGCTGTAAGTCATTGTGAAACATGTAGTTACATCGCACCAGCGAAAAATCTTACACACCACCTCTGAGAATCCCCCCCAAAAAACCTTGACGTGTGGCCCGAGCTATGCTATGCTGGCCTTATCAGTTGGGTTGAGTTTTGTGGAATGCAGTACACGGGACAAAGCTCGCGGTGGGTTTTGTAACCTAAATAGGGAAGGAGAACGGCACGATGAAAAAAGTCCAATTAATCACGGTTTGTTTAGTCTTGGTGCCTGTGTGCGCTATCGGGCAAGGTTTTTACGGCACCGAGGTGCTGACTGTTCCAGAGATGACTGGGCCAACGACTCTCGACGGCGTGCTCAATGGCAGCGATTCCTGGAACAGCGCCTTCACGCCGCTTTGGATGAGCGATTACTTCGATGATGAGGGAATTCCTGGAAGTGCGAGCGACATTTCAGCCCAGTTCTCCATGGGCACATACGAGGGTGATCTTTACATCGCTGTCGTTGTGACCGACGACATCGATAACATGAACGGTACAACCTGGCAAAGAGACGGTCTTGAGATTCACGTGAATTTCGAGAATGTGCTCGTGGACATGAGTCTGGGTAGCGGAGCGAACGCTGCAGAGAACAGAAAGATCAATTTCCTGGAGAACGGTGCAGCCCAGATCCGTGTGATCGGTGGCACTAATCCCATGATCACCGTATGGCCTGATGGCTATCCGAATGCGGAATGTCAAGCCGTTCTGGATTTCGCTAGGGGAAGAAGCGGCACGACAACAACCTACGAAGTAGTCATAAAAGTCAGTGCTATGACGGATGTGTCCATTACAGGACCCTTCGGTTTCGGTATCGCCGTAAACGATGTCGATGAGACTAACGGTTCGCGCGTCGGCGCGGTCGCATGGTGGGGCGGCCCTCAGCAACCGCAGGGCTTGTACAATGCCGTCATCGTGACGGGCGCTTCGACAATTCGGCCGTGGCAATGGACAATGAACCATGCATCACCCACGGACCTATCTTACCCGCAATGTACTGCCTTTCTAGCGATACCTGGTCAGGCCTCTAATCCAAATCCTGCCGATGGGGCAACAGATATGCCGCGGGATGTGTCCCTTAGCTGGACGCCGGGAGCTTACGTAACAGGATTATCCCCCAAGCACAAGGTTTTCTTTAGCGAAAACTTCGACGGTGTCAACGACGGTATTGGTGGTGTCACTCAGGATCCTAATGTCTATCCTGTCGGTGCAACCCTTGATTTAGATTTTGGCAAAACTTATTACTGGCGGGTCGATGAGGCCAATAACACCACCGGCTGGGATCCGGGCCGTGTCTGGCAATTTACAGTCGAACAGTTTGCTTATCCGATTGCTGGTGAGAACATAAACGCCACAGCTTCCAGTTTGCTCGCCGAAGGTACCGGCCCGGAGAATACCGTGAATGGTTCGGGACTGAACGCCGATGATCTGCACTCTGCAGAACAGACAGATATGTGGCTTAGCAGCAATGAGCCGCTGGGGGCCTGGATCGAATATGAGTTCAACAATGTTTATAAACTACACGAGATGTGGGTATGGAATTCCAATCAAATGGTCGAGCCTCTTGTCGGTTTTGGGCTCAAAGATGTTACGATCGAGTATTCGATTAATGGCACCGACTATACGACATTAGGTACTACTCACGAGTTTGCCCAGGCACCTGGTAGGGCTGGCTACGCACACAATACTACGGTCGATTTTGGCGGTGCAGCAGCAAAGCACGTCAAGGTTACCGCTAATAGCAACTGGGGTGGCATCGTGCCGCAGTACAGTCTCAGTGAGGTTCGCTTCTTGTACATACCCGTCCATGCAATAGAGCCTAGCCCAGCCGATGGTGCAACAGATGTCTCCATTGGCACAATAGATAAGCCCACTGACACGACCCTTGGCTTCAGAGCCGGAAGAGAGGCAGAAATGCACAACGTGTACCTTAGCACTGACGAGCAGGCCGTGATAGATGGTATTGCACCTGTTACGACTGTAACCGAGGCCAGCTATGGCCCCTTGTCGCTCGATTTAGGCCAGATTTACTACTGGCGGGTCGATGAGGTCAATGAGGCCGAGATCCCCACAACCTGGCAAGGCGATATCTGGAACTTTGCGACACAGGAATATTTTGTCCTGGACGATTTTGAAGATTACAACGACTATCCGCCAGATGAGATTTTCAGCACGTGGGACGACGGATACGACGACCCGGCAAACGGCGCCCTCGTGGCCAATCCAGAGCCTCCTTTCGCTGAGGCTGTGATCGTTCACGACGGTTCTCAGGCGATGCCGTATTTCTACGACAACAGTGTGGGCTATTCTGAGGCAACCGTGACGATGAGTTCCCAGCGGAGGGACTGGACTAAAAGAGGTATTGGATCATTGTCGCTGTGGTTCAGAGGTCATCCGGCATCTGTCGGCAGCTTCGTAGAAGGGCCGGTTGGCACTTATACTATGACTGGCGCCGGCGAAGATATCTGGGGAACATCCGACGAGTTCCACTTTGCCTACAAAACATTCAGTGGTACTGGCTCGATTATAGCTAAGGTCGAGAGCGTGGAGCCGATCCACAACTGGGCCAAGGCCGGTGTGATGATTCGCGATACGCTGGACCCGAATTCCACGCATGTGATGATGATCGTCACGCCTGCAGCCGGAGTTGCCTTCCAGCGCCGAACCGCTACCGGCGATAGCACTACTGGTTCGACACGAGCGGGGATAAGCGCTCCGCAGTGGGTAAAAATAGAGCGTGACATGGCCGGCAACATTAAGGCCTCTTTTGCCCCTGACGGCAGTACATGGACGACTATTGTCGGTGAGATGATCCCAATGAGTACACCTATGTATATTGGCTTGGCACTGACCAGCAATGTGCCTGATTTGACGTGCGAAGCCATATTCTCCAACGTCCAGATCACCGGCGCCAGCGGCCCGTGGATAAACCACGATATCGGCATACTGAGCAACGCATCAGAGCCAATGTATGTGGCTTTGGCCAATACTGGCGGCACACCTGCGGCGGTGTATCACGATGATCCCAATGCAACACAGATAGGCACCTGGACGGAATGGAATATCGATCTGAAGCAGTTCAGTGATCAAGGCGTGAATCTGGCCAATGTGAATAAGATCTCTTTGGGTTTTGGTGACAAGAATAATCCACATGCCGGCACTTCAGGTAAGATGTACTTTGACGACTTTAGGCTGCATCCGCTTCGGGAGCCGTAAATCCATTTCAACTGGCAATCGATTGCGTGGTTGGTATGGCAGATTCGTGTTAGTTCGGGGCTACAGTGATCAGTAAAAGTTCATCGTGTTTCCGTCTTATTCCTAAGAAAATTTTCAAGTTATCCTCTCAAATACCAATCGTGCCGGGCATATTTCGTTAATATTGATAGGTGTTACTGGGGGTGTATTTCTCAATAGAGCGCATCGGAGATTTGATCCGATTGCCCATTCGGCACTCACGACCATAACTCATTACATACTAGATATTTGCGGCGATCTCAACCTCAGTACCTCCTCGCATGTCTCCAGTCTGACACTACCCATTAGGCAACTTCCCTTCGCTGGTGACCTCGCATTCAAGAACTGCCGATACAATGGACATTATGAAGAAACCATGGATATACAAACGAAAGAACATCAAGGGCTGGTGGGTTGGATGGTACGAGGGGCGCAAGAGAAGGTCGAAGGCACTACCCAATAAGAAACTGGCCGAGCATTTTTGCCGCATCAAGTACACGCAACTCAACTCCGACGTGTTCACAGGGATTGTCGATATCAACTGGCAACGAATGGTTGATGAGTACCACCATGCCAAACAAGTGGAGGGACTCCAGACCCCGTCGGTCTACGAAGCTCTATTGACGCTGCGCCATTACAAGCGACTGGCCGGACCCAGCACTTCAAGGCACGTCACTCAGCAGAGTGTGGATGAGTTCATCCTGGAAAGAAGCAAGGAGGTAGCGAAGAACACGTTGAACAAGGACATAAGAAACATAACTACGTTCCTCAATTGGGCGTCGAGGAATCGTTATGTAGCATCTGACCTAAAGGTGAAGGAGATCAAGGTGGCAAGGAAACCGGTGACTGCCTTGTTCCCTGGACAGGTGCGGGATCTGATCATGCTGGTATCGAAGTACCCCACTTTGCGGCTGAGAGTCTTGCTGGCAGTAACGACGGGGCTTCGTCGCGGTGACATTGAAGCCATACGAATCGGAGATGTCCACTTCGACCGGAATACCATTACCACTCGAAATCGCAAAGCAAAGAAGGCTATGGCAGAACGTCCTGTTCCTGAACAGATCACGAGCGAACTGTCCAACTACGTTACTACTCTTCCAGATGGACAGGAGTTGCTTTTTGCAGACCGATTCTCACCAAAGAAGTGGGAAAAGATACGCTGCAAGGCGGGATTGCCTGAACTTAAGTTCCACGATTTGCGGAAATATGCCGAGTTCCTGATTATGCCGAGTAGACTCAGCTGTTTTGCTTAAATGGGCTATAGAACAGAGGATTCTTGACAGTTTGATAAAACGATGTCGGCATAATCAGAGGCTCCTGACGAATTCCAATAATTCTTCACATAGTCGTAAACGCTTATAGCATACATTAAAATGTGTGTCGTCTTATTTTTTGGTTAAGCAACCATAAGAATAAGACAGCAGAATTATGCCGAGTAATCAAGGGATAAAACGCTGAATAAAGGCAAAAAAATCAGGAAAAAATGAATTTACTCGGCATAATCGAATTGTCGGCATAATTTCGTTTATGCCGAGCTCGGCATAAACGCAAGACCTTTGGTTCTGTGCTTGCCCAGAACGGCGTTTCCACTGCGGTCGTACAAAGGTTACTAGAACATTCATCACCAGATCTAACGAACAAGGTCTATATGAATGTTGATCCTGTCCTGCGTCATGCGGTGGATCAAATACCCGCTGGCGATTGGCTGTAATTCCCCCGCTACTGCGGAACGACTTTCTGTAGGAGCTTGATTGACTCTTCGGCAAAGCGCGACCCGAGAATTTTGTATCCATCCGCCGACATGTGCAGGTCATCGACGCGTTGAGTCACCGTCTTCGTCTTCCAATGAGGAGGCGAGGTTCCTGTGTTCAGATCGTCAGTTCTGACGATCGTACAGTTGGGTGTATCCCCGGCCACTTTCTCCTGAGCCCGGCAGACCTCTTCCCATTCCGGATAGAATTCCTGTTTATTGTCTTTGCCGAAGTCGCTCAGTTTCCCAATGACAAACACCATCGGGATGCCCGGAAAGTCTTCCTTCAATTGCGAGAAAAGCTGCTTCAGGCTGCTCTCGTAAACTGCTGAGTGACGCTCACGCGCATCGCGTTCTCCCTGCATCCAGCAGAATGCAATTGCTTTCGGCTTGGCGCCTTTTGTTTCGGCCGCAATCTTTTGCATCATGCTCTGGTACATCACCCCGTTTTCCTCTTTCGTCGGCGGCTTTGTGCCAGGGATGTTTGGATCAACCTTCCAATCGTCCGCGGGAGCCCAGTCGTGAATCCACATCCGGATCGGTCTGCCGCCGATTGCTTCCTTGACGATCAGAACATTCTCCTCGCCTAACTCTTCGAAGACTCGCGGTTCGAATGTGATCTTCTGGTTCATTCCCTGCATGTTGGACTGGCCAGAAAGAATGAATAAATACTTCCCGTTGCTCTCTGCTGCATCACGTTTTGTAAACAACGGAACAAGGTGTTCCAGCACTGCCTGCAAGGGCAGTCTGATTTTGCCTTTGTTGTGCGCAGTAGCGACCGCGACTACGTTTAGTTCTGGGAACGTGGTCATGTATTGTCCACCTGCGCCGATGCCGCTGATGAAGTAGACCTTCTTGTCGCCGGCTTTTTGAGCGCGATTGTGGAAGTAGTAAAAATAGCCATCTCCCTTTTTTCTGTCCATAATTTGCTTAACATATTCGGCAGACAGTAGTTGCTCACCGTTGAACCTGCCGCCCTGAATGACTGTCGCGCCGATTTTCATCAGGTCCCGCGAGGTGAAGTTGCTCCCCGCCCCGCATTTCGGGATGCCGCAGCCTTGGTCCTTCCAGCAGTAGGTGGCCCTGATTTTGCCAGTTAGCTCTTTGGCGATAAACTCCTGCACCGTGCCCGGAGCCTTGATATCGACGATCATCATGATCATGGATGGGTCAGTGCCCGTATACTTGTACGCTTTGCTTTCCGGAGTTACGGGAGCCGTTAGTTCGAATAGTTTCTGGAAGTACGCTTGCCTTTGATAAGCGTCGCCGAGTTGACGCTCGATAAATTTTTCCGGGAATCGTAAGCCGGATTTCATAAACAGCGCATCTCTCAACGTGATTGTTTCGACGCCGGGCTGGATTTTTGAGCTGTCAATTTGTGGCATAAAGCTGATGACCGGCTTATCGAGATCCTCCATGTTCAGCAGACCGCATTGAATCGCTCTTGCCAGGATGACCGAAGTTAGGGTTTTGGTGACGGACATGGTGTAGTGCGGCCCGTCTACTCGTCCGCGTCGGTTGTACATTTCGAAAAGCAGTTTGCCGTCTTTCCAGATTAGAATACTGTCGAGGTCTCCATATTTGCCGGCCTTGTCATCTGCGAGCAGAGCCTTGACGGCTTCCTCTGTACCCGGTAAATTCATTTTTCCGACCTGCAGTCCGTCTTTTAAATCCTCTGGCGAAGTGCTGACGTATGCCTCTGTCAGATCGGGCAGTTTTGGCTGCTCACTGTAGAATTGTTTGTTCGGATCAAGGTCTTTTGGGAGATAGGGTAGTTCGCTTGCGATTAGGTTAGTGCTTAGTAATGATAGAGCCAGTAAGGCAGTTACAGTTCTTCGGTTGTTCATGTTTTGGTTCCTCTGTTTTTAGGTTTTGTTATCTGACATTTCCCATTTAACGTCATAAACGGTACTCCTCCACCCCACACAGTCAATAATATCACCGGCCATTCTTTATGCTGATGTATGGAGAATATTAGATTTGATCGTAAACTGTGAATCCAATGCATCTCTTAACTTCTTTTCTTGTAGGGCACATTCTTTTTTTAACAAGCAGCAAGTACACTAAGCTCTGGATGAGAAAATATCAGAGTTCCATCTTGTTTTCCCAAAACGGTTAAAACTTCATCTCGACAAGATTTGTCATATATTACTTTACCAAAATATTCACCATAGCCCAGTTTGTATCTATTGCTGATTTGAAGAGTTGCGTTTTGATATGCAAATTCATAAGCCAGTGCGAACCATCCAATCCTCGTCAAACAGTGCCTTTTCAAGTGCGGAAACCGCTTCCTCGTCAGATTCCCCAATACGTCCCAGTGCCTTAGCCGCAGAACGCCGCTTAGCCCTACCCTCATCACCCAACGCCTCCAACATAGCCGGGACTATGCCCTGCTGAATCCCACCAAGGGCCATAAAATAGTTTCTCACATCTTCGTGCTCTTCCGGCCTGTTCATCTTAATTTCAAGGGCCGTTGGCATATTGGGTAAGGAATCCAGATATCCCACCGCAATCGCAATTGACTCGTGAACGGGAAGACGCTTCTTTCCCGCACCTTTGGATACATCCTTCCATGCCGCATCTGACGTAGCCAACACACCTAAACCTTTTCGCACGGAATCATGGGTAGGACCGCCCGCATCTAACGACAGGATTTTCAAGAGTTCGGCGACAGATTCTTCCGATCTTGTGTCACTGCTATCGGGAACAATCCTTTCCAGTGCCTTTGCAGCCCACAGCCGAACTATGGGACTCGGGTCCTCCAACGCTCGAGTCACAGCAGGTACTACATCCTTTGCATCCGGACCAATCTCACCAAGAGCGAAGGCAGCCGCAGCGCGATGATATTCCCAACTCCCTGCTTCACCCTTTAACTGGTCCGCCAGCGCAAAAACAGCTTCTTTTGCCTGCGAGCCCATCAACCCGAGAACAAGGGCCGCCGACGCGCGGGGGTATCTATAATTCAACTGAGGAGGCTTCAGCGAGCCGGCATCCTTCATCACTTCGACAAGAAACGAGACGGCCTCCGGCGGAGGGCCAACCATACCCAAGGCAATAATGGCAAAGTTGCGCGCATGTTTGTCTTCACTTTCGAGGGCTTCGATTAGGGCAGGCGCTGCTTCCACAGCTGCAGGACCCTGGCGACTTAATTCCCAGGCGGCCGCAGTCCTCGCTTTCGTATCGGATTTTAGAGTTTTGATGAGCGAAGGAACGTCGTTTTTCATAGGAGTACCCGTAAAAAGCACTCTGCCAGCCACTGCGTAGTCAAGACGCTGGTCATCTGTCAATGCCAAAACAAGCTCGGGCCAGGCCTGACTGGCGCTATCACCAGCGGCCATGATCGCTATCGCGGCATCCTTGCGCAGTGTCGTGTCATCGCTCTTTAGTTGCTCGATCCGGAATGACGGTGAATTGCCGCCGAGGTGTGATGGAGCATGCTCCGCCGATCCTAGCGTCCAGGATGCACTTGTCGCAAAATGTTTTTGAAGCATTTGAAAAATGTCGTTGCCGAAGAGCGTATAGTGCTTTTTTAGGGCATGGCCAACGTCTTGTGAAACTTCAAATCGGTCGGGCACATTGTGCGATTGCAGGAATTCGTGCGCCCATGTGCTGTCCTCAAGTGCCACGTCTCTCGTACCGCTGAAGAGCCAGAACGTCATACCCACCAGCTTGCCCTTGTTCCTGACGACAATATCCGCCGGATTGTTTTCGTTGAACAAGCGCGCGTCGTTTCCAAGAATATGCTGAAGAAAGAGTTCATGCACGCTTCCCGGCGCGGCCATTCCTCCGCCAAACGACAGTACAGCGCAAAACAAGTCGGGATAGTTGGCGGCAAGTCTCATGGCGCCGAAGCCTCCCATTGAAAAGCCGTGGATAATCCGGCAGGGTTTTTCCGGAATCGTGCGATACGTGGCGTCGATATGGGGAATCAGTTCGCGGATGATCGTTGTTTCCGACATGATTTTGCCGTCGGCGCTATCGCAGTAGTAGGAACGTTTGCCGCCGTTGACAAACACAATAATGACCGGGCTCATTTTATTCGTCGTAATAGCTTTATGATAGACCTTGCTCAGATCGATCTGCGCCGATTCGTTGCCGCCCGAGCCGTGCAAGTGATAGATGACCGGATAACGTTTTTGTGATGCCTTATATTCATCGGGCAAATAGATGTTGTAACCGACGTTGGTTTGCATCGCCTGGCTGAAATAAGTCTTGTGTTCGACGCCGTGATACTGCGTTTCAGGCGGCACACTCCAAATGCTCTCGCCAGTCTTGGACATATTCAATTTGCTATCGAGTTTAATCAGCTCATCCCCGTTCAAGAACGCGCTGCCATCATAGTCGAGGTTATTGAACAATATTGCGGGGGCTTTGAATTCTTCTCTGCTAATCCTTCCATCCTTGTTGACGTCCCAATCCCTGGAAGGCACAAAGAGAGAACCGGCGTTCGCGCCGCCCTTGGTCGCAAGCGGCTGGCCGCTCATCGCTTTCTTCCGCTGCTTCATCTTACTTCGGTACGCCCGCGCCTCCTGCATTGTCAGTACGCCGTTTTTGTCTGCATCGGCTTCCGGGAACCGCTGGAGCAGATCAACCAGCCTCGGGGCGCCGGCAGTCTCGCTCCATTGGGCGGGCGCGGCGCTCGCAATTGATGGAGCGCCACCTTGTTCTTTCCGGGCTTTCACCAGAGATTCATGTCGCTCCCGCCACCTCACCATGTTTGCCTCGACTTTCGCATCATAGCGGTCGGGTTTGGTTTTGGAGGGCGGCTTTACGCGAGGTTGAGGTTCCAGAAGACCGGCGGATTGTAGAAACGCGTCGGCACGAAGTGTGGTTTTCTCCAGCCAGGGAGAGAACTTGTAGAAGCCATGTAAGGCGTCCTCGCCTACAAAGGCTTCAACCGGCATGCCCAGATTCTGCGTCTGGTTAACAAAGTCCAGGATTAAAGTATGTGAGATATCCCGCGTTCCGTAAAACGCCAATGTTGGTGGCATTTGCTTTACGTGTTCCGGATCACCGCCAAACATACGCTGCATGATCCGCGGCTCAAGGACATCCAGGTCAGGATTGAATAACATCAGCGCTCTTAATTGTAGACAAATCGACGGATCGTCTCCTGTCGCCAGGATATCATCCACATAGAACACGCTTGCTGGCAGATGACCGCTGCCCGATCCGCCGCCAGCCGCGATACGACTCGGATCGATCCCCAGTGTTTCTGCGTTCGTACACAACCAGTGTACGGCGCTGAAAATATCCTCCATGCACTTTTCCGATGTGACCCCGGACTTGTCCTTTTCACGATAGTCCGCCCGAGCTACCACCATGCCGCGAGCGGCGAAGTACTTTGTCTGCTCTTCGAACTGCCGATTGACGATTTCAGGCTTCCATCCGCCATTGTGAAAAAATACCAATACTGCGCGACTATCGCTTTGGCTCCAGTTCTCAGGATAGGTCAGATATATTTTCAGTGGTCGATCTGCTGTGTTCTTGTATACATGTTCTGCTGCTGGCTCGGAAGCTGTACACAAGGCGCATAAAAAAAGAGTTGCACTGATCATGCTCAAATGTAACTTGCATCTGATCATGTTTCCTGCCTATTTGTGTTGATGAAATAATCCTGTGCTGTTACTGTTCGTCGGTATCGAAAAATTATTGTTACACTTCTCATAATAAGACACATTTCTGGCTAAGTTTATTGTAACTGACATTTCCCATTTACATGGTTAAGAACAATAATTGTCCCCGAACGACACCAATAATCTTATGAAATTCACCTTGAAGTATCAAGAGATTCCATTTTCAAAGCCACGATGCTGAAAATTTGCACGAGACCATGATTTTATGTGCCTCGCCTTCCTGCCAATCTCAGCTTTTGTACAGCAAGCATCCAATCAACTTCGTACCGGCGCTGTTGCTGCATCGCTGATTAAGCGAAGAATCCACTATTTTGATATAGTCGGCATTAATTATCTTCACATCCGTCAGAACGGCTTGTCAAACGGCTCAGTTCTACCAGAAAGCCACGCAATCTCAGTAGGTGACAGAGCATCATCATAAAATCGAAATTCGTCAAGCATACCGCTGAATGGGTTTCCTCCATTTTCCTGTACCGCTCCGATTGTAATGGGCAGGTCTTTATTCGTACCAAAGGAAAAGCCAGTTTGAGGCTCTCCAACTTCAACTCCACCAACATACATCCTGACTAAAACACCATCAAAGGTAAATGCAAAATGCTGCCAGGTTCCTATCGGCGGTGTATTCGTTCCGAAGTTTGGACGGTTGACAAAACTGAAAAACTGAACATTTCCGGTAGGGTTCATCTCAACATTCCAGTAGACTGAATCGGCATTCCACCCGGTGCGTTTGCCTATAGGCCCTTTATTTCCACCGGTTCCATCCCAATTCATCCAAAATGCAAGAGTGAGTTTTCCTGTTTTTTCTGAAGGAGTCCACGTTCCCAGGGAAACATTACCACCCGGGAATTGAAGGGCCGTGCCGTAACCCTCCATACTCTCTACCCATGTAGGTGAATCAACAAACGTGCCCTGAGGCCCGTTACCGGTTACATCATTAACAACCGTGCCTTCGCCTTCATCAAATGGATAGTAGCCAACCAGATTAGCATTGCTGGGCTCGACAGGTGTGATCAACTCACGGGCGTACGCATACAGCCTGATATCGTCAAGGAGCAATGTCCCTGTGGCGAAAGCACCTTCAACGCCGATGGCCATGCTGGTGACGCTTTGCAGGTTCACGCCGATCGACGCCAAGTCGATGTTCCACGCCTGCCATGCCGACGCCGTTAGATTACCGGCATCACCGTCGTAGTCTACTTTGGCGCCGTTGACTTTCACATACAGTTGTCCGGGCACGTTGTTCACGTCGCCGAAGAACCACAGAGACAGTGTTTGAATGCCGTTGGTCGTCCAGTTCTGCGAAGCCAACGTTCGTGTGATTTCCGAGAAAGCTGCCCCGACGTTGTTGTACTCCATTGGCGCCGACTGCTGCCCGCCGTGTACGGTGCCGGTCTCCATCGTGGGCTGGAACGGTACGGCATAGCCCATGGTCGAGCCGTTTGTCGTCGGATCATCAAATCCGTCCGCCCATGTCCCATATATCAAGTTGCTGCCCTCTTCCCCGGCAACAATGTCGTTGTAGGACTCGAAATCGTCCACAACAAGATACTCCTGTGTCGAGAGGTTCCAGATATCACCCTGCCATGTTGCTGGACTCTCGACATCGTTGACCTCATCAATCCGCCAGTAGTACGTGCCGGCTAAATCAAGGGAGGGAGTATAGCTGGGCTCGGTCACGGTGACGACAGGGACAGTGCCGTCGATAACAGCCTGCTCGTCGGTGCTAAGGTACACATCGTGCTTGGCAGCCTCTCTTCCCGCTCTGAAGCTGAGGATCGCATCCACACCCACGTCTGTCGCCCCGGAATCAGGGTTGGGCTCTCTCGCCCCGACAGGTATGTAAGAGAAGCGGACCTCACTGAGACCGTATTGGGTCAGGATGATTTCCCAGCCACTGTTAACTGTAAGCTTGACGTACTTTGCCGCCGCACCACCAAAATCAACATTGGTGTTTGCTGCATAACCGGCTGCACCGGGCCCCCGGGCAAACTCATGAGTAGTCCCCAGGGTCGTATAGGCGATACCGTCAGCCGAATATTCAATGGAAACATCTTTGAATCCGTAACCGATTGACGGCTCAATAATCTGATTCTGATTCCACACCGACATCTCGTGGAGTTTGTAAACCTTGTCGAACTGATACTCGATCCAGGTCGGTTGCGGCCCCAGCATATCGCTCAGCCACATATCTTCCGGACTTGTCGAGTGCAGATCGCTGTCGTCCAGGCCCGAGCCATCGATGGTTTTCTCAGGCGCACTGCCGGCCATTGAGCTGGACGCTGTGGCGGTTATGTTCGCACCATCAACAGGATAACCAACAGGCTCGGTGGTAAAACTCCAGACATCCCCCTTGAATACTGTCGAATCCGGCGGGGCATTGACCTCATCGACGCGCCAGTAGTAGGTCTCGCCGAGATCCAGGCGTTCGGGAACGGCGTAGCTGCTGTCACTAAGGCGGCCCCGATACACGCCGGTCAGGTCAACTGTCACAGTGGCATTGTTGACGTCGTCGAAACTGGTGCCGAAATAGACATCATGCAGGTCGGCAAACTCTCCGGGTGTCCAGCTAAGGACCACATCTCTCGGCACATCCGCCGCCCCATCAACAGGATTCGGACCAGCAGCCTTTACTCGACTCAACCCCGACGGTCCAATTCCGGCAACATACTCTCCTGCATAGCAAAAAACAAAATCCAGCCAGTATGAAATTCCAAGGGCATCATTCGTAATAAACTGAAGTTTTATATCATTATTGGGGTTAGGGGCTTCTTCGGTAAATGTATACTCAGCCCACTCCGTCG
>Ga0307378_10002996_pt1 | contig 25127 bp, 25 predicted proteins | sample UN1MG_FD_202238 | JGI IMG/M metagenome (GOLD analysis project Ga0307378, IMG submission 202238) | Soil microbial communities from Risofladan, Vaasa, Finland - UN-1 | ecosystem: Environmental > Terrestrial > Soil > Coastal area > Acid sulfate soil | place: Finland: Risofladan, Vaasa | collected...
GGGCTCCGCCGGCCTACAATTTTCTGCCGACGGAAGGCGAGGCGCTGCACCAGATTCCGGTCGGCCCGGTGCATGCCGGGATCATCGAGCCCGGGCATTTCCGCTTCACCGCCAGCGGCGAGACCGTGGTCCGCCTGGAAGAGCGGCTCGGCTATGTGCACAAGGGAACCCAGTCCTTGATGATCGGCGCGGACATCGACAAGGCCGCGCGGCTGGCGGGACGTGTCTCCGGGGACAGCACGGTCGCCTATGCCTTTGCCTTCGCGCAAGCCGTGGAGGCAGCGCTCGGGGTGAAGCCGCCGCAGCGCGCCGTGTGGTTGCGCGCCTTGATGTCGGAGCTCGAGCGGCTCGCCAACCATTTCGGCGATATCGGCGCCATCTGCAACGACGCTTCATTTTCCCTGCTCTACGCCGAATGCGGCGTTCTGCGCGAGCTCACGCTGCGAACCGCCAAGGCCTGCTTTGGCCATCGGCTGATGATGGATTGCATCGTGCCGGGCGGCGTGGCCGAGAATCTGGCGCCTGACGGTCTCCAGCACCTTCGCTCCCTGGTCGAGACCGTGCGGCGGAAATTCCCCGAGCTGATCGGCATCTACGACAACACGGCCTCCCTGCAAGACCGGACGGTGACGACCGGCCAGCTCAGTCCGGCGCTGGCGCGCGCCTTCGGTGCCGGGGGATATGTAGGCCGCGCGTCGGGCCGGGATTTCGATGTGCGCAAGGCGATGGCCTATGCGCCTTATGGCGAGCTCGCATTCGAGGTTCCGGTGTTCGACCAAGGCGACGTCAACGCCCGCGTCTGGGTGCGCATCCGCGAGGTCGAGCAGAGCCTCGGACTGATCGAACAGATCGTCGAGCGGCTGCCCGCTGGCGCGACGATGGTTGATCTCGGCAATCTGGGCGCGACAGGCGAGGGCCTCGGCCTGGTCGAAGGCTTTCGCGGCGATGTGCTCGTCTGGGTGCGGATCGGTGCGGACGGCCTGGTCGCCGCCTGCCATTTACGCGATCCGTCCTGGTTCCATTGGCCGTTGCTCGAAGCGGTGATCGAAGGCAACATCGTCGCCGACTTCCCGCTCTGCAACAAATCCTTCAACTGCTCCTATTCGGGGCACGATCTCTAAGGCTCGCCATTCATGCGCAGGCTGTTGCTCAAAAATCTGATGCGCAAAGCGCTGACCGAGGCGCCGCCTCCGGTTGACGAGGCGGCCCTGGCCGAGCTCGCGGCAAATCTCGATCGCGCCGCCAAGCGCCGGCTGGGGCGTAGCCTCGCCATTCGCGAGGTCGATGCCGGCTCCTGCAACGCCTGCGAGCTGGAGATCCACGCTCTCAACAATGCGTTCTACGATCTCGAACGCTTCGGCCTGCGCTTCGTCGCCTCGCCGCGCCATGCCGATGTACTCCTGGTGACGGGGCCGGTGACCAAGAATATGCGCGAGGCGCTGGAGCGCACCTATCGCGCCACCCCGGACCCGAAATGGGTGGTCGCGGTCGGCGACTGCGCCGCCGATGGCGGCATCTTTGCCGGCAGTTACGCGGTGGTGGGCGGGGTCTCCGAGGTGGTGCCGGTCGATCTGCATATTCGCGGCTGTCCGCCGAGCCCCGAACAATTGCTGAAGGGGCTTTTGGCCCTGCTCGAGCCGCAAGAGCTGCCGGCCAAGCGCTAAATGGCCCATCCCCGGCGCGCTTGGCTTTCGCCAATCTGCCCGCGAAAATCCGCCGATTGCGGCCCGGGGTCGTTGACAGGGCTCCCCACCCTTCCTATGGTCCGGCCCCGCTTGCTATCGGCTTGCCGCCTCGGGGCTAGATCCCTCTAAAACGTTGCTAGGTGCTTCGCATGAAAGTCAAAAATTCGCTCAGAGCCTTGCGCAAGCGCCACCGCAACAATCGTTTGGTGCGGCGGCGCGGACGGCTTTACGTCATCAACAAGACCAATCGCCGGTTCAAGGCGCGCCAGGGCTAGACCTCACTCGCTCGAGGTCTGGAAATTGCTTTGACGGCATGGATCAGCCCTCCTAGCGTTTGGCCCGTGAGCAACCGCCGGAACGCCACCAAGATCGCGTCGATTCTTCTCCGCCTCTGCCTGGGGGCCGGCCTATGGGGTGCGTTGCCTGCTGTCGCGCGCGCGGCCGAGCCGGAAACCGATCTCGGCTACTCCGAGCGTGGCGAGTTCGAAATCCTAGAGCCCGGAACCCCGGGCAAGGACGGGAGCGGCCTGCCGCCTGCGTCAACGCCGGGCAAGGCAGACAGAGCCGACGTCCTGACCGGCGAGGCGCCCTTCGCCGACCCGGCCTTTCGCGCCGAGATGCTGCAGGAGCTCTACGACCAGCTTCGCAATGCCAAGGACGCAGCGGCGGCGGAGCCCATCGCCCAATCGATCGAGGAGCTTTGGCACTCGTCGGGCAGCGATACCGTCGACCTCTTGATGAGCCGCGTCGATGCCTTCGTGCTGGATGCCGATCTCGACCTCGCCTTGCAGGTTCTCGACGCCGTGACCGACATCGCCCCCGACAACGCCGAAGCCTGGCATCAGCGTGGGATCGTCCATCTGATGCAGTACGACAATGAGGCGGCGCTTTCCGATTTCAGACGGGCTCTGGACATCGACCCCGATCACTACAAGGCGCTTCGCGATCTGGGCGCGGTCCTGCAGCAGACGGGCGACAAGAAGGGAGCCCTCGAGGCCTATCGCCAGGCGCTCGACGTCAATCCATTCCTGGAGCAGGCGCGGCGAGCGGAGAAGTCGCTTTCGCTCGATGTCGACGGCCGGGACATCTAGTCGGGCTCGTCGGGATTACCCTCGCCGACCACGGCAATGCGCAGCAAATTGGTCGCGCCCGGCGTGCCGAGCGGGATGCCGGCGGAGATGATGACCTGCTGCCCGGGCAGGGCGAAGCCTTCCTGATAGGCAATGCGGCAGGCCTTGGCCACCATGTCGTCGAGGTCGCGCGGATCGCCGGTCTGCACACAATGCAGCCCCCACACCACCGCGAGCCTGCGGCCCGTCGCCGGGATCGGCGTCAGAGCCAGAATCGGCATTGGCGGCCGCTCGCGGGCGGCGCGCAGGCTGGTCGCGCCGGAGGCGGTGTAGCAGATGATGGCCGCGAGATTGAGCGTCTCGGCCACGGTGCGCGCGGCCGCCGAAATGGCGTCGGCGCCGGTCGCCTCGGGCTCGATCCGTTGCGCATGGATGATGGCTTCGTAGAGCGGGTCACGCTCCACCTCGATGGCGACCCGGTCCATGGTCGCCACGGCCTCGACCGGGTATTTTCCGATCGCCGATTCCGCCGATAGCATCACCGCGTCGGCCCCGTCGAACACGGCGGTGGCGACGTCGGAGACCTCAGCCCGCGTGGGCGCTGGCGCGAGAATCATCGACTCCATCATCTGCGTCGCGACCACCACCGGCTTGCCGGCATACCGAGCCGCGCGTGTGATCTGCTTTTGTAGGCCGGGAACCTTCTCGACCGGCATCTCCACGCCAAGGTCGCCGCGCGCCACCATGATGCCGTCGGCGAGCTCGATGATCTCGTCAAGCTCGTTGAGCGCCGAGGGCTTTTCGATCTTGGCCATCACGGCGGCGCGTCCGCGCACGAGCTTGCGAATCTCGGCGATGTCGGAGGCGCGCTGGACGAAGGAGAGCGCGACCCAATCGACGCCGACCGACAGCGCGTCCTCGAGATCCACGCGGTCCTTGTCGGTCATGGCGTCCAAAGGAATGACGGTGTCGGGAAGGCTGATGCCCTTGCGGCTGCCTAGGATGCCGCTGGTCAGGACCTCGGCGTCGATACGAACGTCGCTCGCCTCGACGACCCTGAGCCTGAGCTTGCCGTCGTCGAGAAGGAGCGCGTGTCCCGGCTGCACCGCTTCGAAAATCTCCGGATGCGGCAGATTCACGCGCCCCAGGCCGCCGATCGCGTCACGGCGAACGAAGCTCAGAACGTCGCCTTCGGTGAGGCGAATACCGCCGGACTCGAATTTGCCGATGCGAAGCTTCGGTCCTTGCAGATCGATCAGAATGCCGATCGGGCGCGAGAACTCGATCTCGAGCTTGCGGATGATGGCGTGAGCTTCGCGCAAGCCTTCCGGGGTCGCGTGGCTCATATTGATGCGGAAAACGTCGGCGCCAGCCTCGAACAGGGCGCGGATGACGTCTTCGTTGTTTGAGGCAGGACCGAGCGTGGCGACGATCTTGACCCGGCGGTTGCGCCTCATTGACTCTTCGCTTCGCCTTCAGGATCGGTGAGGCGAACCGTCCAGTCTCGCTCCTCGCCGGTATCGACCTCGAAAAAACCTGTCCGCTTGTACCCGCGCTTCACGCATTCCTTGGCGTCGCGAATGGTGAAGGACTTGTCGTCCGTACACATATACAAGGTGCCGCCCCACTCTCCGCCGCGGTCGTAATCGATCGCATGAATATAATAGAAGCGGGCAATAAGCACGCCCTTGAGCAGCGTTTCGCAGGTATGCGACGCAACGTTCCACCAGCCTTCCGTGGCCCAACCGTCGACATCGCGATAGCCGATGGCGACACCGACCCGGCTGGACGTGGTGTTGCACAGCTTAAGATCGGCATGGGCCGGCGCCGGGGCAAAAGCGAGGGCGAGCACGGAGACGAGCAGACACAGAGCTGCCCGTGCCCAAGCGGTAGGCGCAGCGGCGATTACCCCGGGGCGGAGCGGGCGGGCGGGCGTCACGGTCTCACGGCCATCGATCACGGCTAAGATCCCCGGAAGATAGCATCGAATTGGTTGCGGTTGTCTGACTAGAGCGGTCAATTATAAGGTCATCCTGCGGCCGCGTCAGGCCGCTGCGACAATCCATAGAAAATACGTCACAAGCTTGACCCAATGCCAGACTTGCCTCGATGAGATCAGATTGAAGCCGAGATAAAACCCTCAGGCGTGGTGTCAAGGGACAATAAGAGGAGAGACCGTGGCGCAGCGGATCGATAGAGTGCAGCAGGAGCAAAGGGAAGAGGCGCCGTTTCGGCGCATCGACGGCGATTGGAGCCGAGGTCTCTTGATCCTTTGCGATCACGCCGAGAATCGATTCCCTTCGCCTTCCGGCATGCTTGGCCTGACGCCTGAGGATCTCAGCCGGCATATCGCCTACGACATCGGTGCGGCGGGCGTCGCGGAGCGGCTGGCGCAAGCGCTCGGGGTGCCGGCCCTGCTGACGCGGTTCTCGCGGCTCCTGATCGATCCCAATCGTGATGTCGACGATCCGACACTTGTCATGCAGCTTTCCGATGGACGCATCGTGCCCGGCAATGCCGGGATCGAGCAGACAGAGATCGATGCGCGAATCGCCCGATACTATGTCCCCTATCATCATGCCATCGATGTTGCCATCGACACCGCAATCGCGGCGGGCAAGCCACCCGCGCTGCTCGCGATCCACAGCTTCACGCAAGCCTGGAAGAGCGTGCCGAGGCCCTGGCACGTGGCGGTGCTGTGGGACAAGGACCCGCGGTTTCCGTGCCCGCTGCTGGAAGGCTTGCGGGCGATGCCGGACATCGTCGTGGGGGACAATGTTCCTTATTCGGGCCAGCTGCTGGGCGACACGCTTTACCGGCATGGCACGTCGCGCGGTCTCGCCCATGCGCTGGTCGAAATCAGGCAAGATCTGATCATGTCGGCCGAGGGCCAGGTGGAATGGGCGGAGCGGTTGGCGGCGGTGATGCGGCAGGTGCTCGCGGCGGCAGAGCCGCGGCTGCATGCCATCGAGCATCACGGCTCCAATGCCGATTCGTGCCATGGCTCTGGATAAGCTGGATAAGACCTCTCGCCACGTTGCCTTTTCCCGGTGGGCTTGCGTAAGCTCCCGCCAGTTCCATCACAGATTCGAGGTCCGACCGTGCCGCTCCAGACATCAGCTAAAGACCAGCTTCGCGCCATTATCGCCCGCATCGAGCGGCTCGAGGAGGAGAAGGCCGCTCTCTCCGCCGACCTGCGCGAGGTCTATGCCGAGGCCAAGGGCAACGGTTTCGACGTCAAGGCGCTGAGGGCGGTGGTCCGTATCCGCAAGCAGGACGAGAACAAGCGGCGAGAGGAAGAGGCCGTGCTCGAGACCTATCTCCACGCTCTGGGCATGGCGACCGAGGCGGAGGCCGCCTAGCGCCGCGCCGGCTCTGGGGCGCGGACAAGCTGCACTACGCGGAGGGCGCTGGGGCTTAGCGATCGGCCTGGGCGAGGCGGGTCGGAGCAGGGGGCTCCAACTCGGCGTAGACATCGCGCACGGCGTGGCCGCTAAAGCGCTGGGCGGCGGCCAGACCTTGATAGTTCGAATTGGCGCGGAAGGTCGCGGCCAGCGGCCGGTCCATGTCCTCGAACAGATAAGAGAGATCGTGTTGCTCGGGCCGGGAGAGGCTCGCCGCGGCGTGATTATAGCTCACCGACATGTCGGTCATCAGGCTTGCGATCTCGAAGGGCACGTAGCTCAGCTCGTCGGGATGGTCGTCGTCGACCTCAGGCGCGCCGACCACCTCGGCGCTCTGGTAGAACGGAAAACCGGTAGCCTCACCCAAATCCGCCTCGGGCTCATATCGTGGCAAACCGCCGAGGCTCGCATAGACGAAGGGCCTGTGGGCCGGCAGCCGCGCGGCCTGCTGCGAAGGCGCGCCAGCCATTGCCGGCGACGGCGCGGGCTCGGGCGTATAGGAGGCAAGGATCGGCCGCAGCGTGCCCGCGGCCTCGGCTACGACGGCAGGCTGGGACCGGGGTTTCGGCGTTGGTGCCGGCACCGCCGCCGCGACCAGCGTCTTGCTCGGCACTTTCCCCTTGGCGAGGGCAATCTGATAATCGCGCGGCGTGATCGGCTTCCCGTCGGTCGGCAGATATTTGGTCTGTCCGCTGGGGAAGAGCGCCGCGAGCTCGAGCCGCGCGATGCGAGGCCACATGCGTACGCGGCCGGTGTCGACATGGACGAAGGGCACACCCGAGGTCGGATAGTAGCCGACGCCGCCCCATTCCTGCACCAGGGCGGAATTACGCAGCTCCTTTACCGGAATGTCCGGGAAGCTGATATCGGCGGCCTTGCCCAGAATGTGCTGGCTGCGCTTGGCCTGGCCGCCGCCGCGCTTGCGCATGGATTCATTGGTGGCGGAGCTGCGGTAAGCGGAGATGAGATGGACCGGCTTCTTGGAGCCAAGCTGCTGGTGCAGGGTCCAGATGTGATCAATCAGCTCGGGGTCCATCTCCCGTGAGGCGTCGCGGCGCCAGTCGCGCATAAAGTGATTGAGCTGCTTCAGGGCGTCGGCATCGTAGCGGCCGTCCTTCTTGAAGGTGACGGTCAGGTTCTCCTTGGTGTGGATATTGAACAGCGACAGCGTGCGGCTTTCGCCGGCGGCGCTCGCCGGTTGGGCGGCGGGCCAAAGCCAAGCACCGGCGAGTATAATCGCCAGGCCCGCGCCAAGCATGGCGCGACTTGCAACAATCCCCCGGACAGCCATCCCCGCGCTTCGCGCCTTTCCCTCAGACCGGCTTCGATCCGCCGGTTTCAATCTTGAGCCCCCGTCCGGCCCAAGCCCCATAACCGGCCATTCCGCGAGGACGCCGGTTAAGCAACAGTATTGGGCTAAATGGGGGAAAAAAAAGGCAAAAAAGCACAATCGTACCCGGAATCCCCAGGCACGGTTAACGTTACCCTAAAGCGCGGAGGGCCCGGCTCAGAGCCTCAAGGCGCCCGCCATGCGGGCGTCGTGGCCATAAAGGTCACCGAAGGTCGACATCGAGCCGTCAGCGTTCACCCAGAGGGTAAAATAGGTGATGTAGACCGGGATTTTCTGCCGCAGGGGAATCTGCTGGTCGTAGCCGTTCTGGATGGCCGAGGCGATCCGGCCGGAGGTCCAGCCCTGGTCCTGCTTCAGCAGCGCCAGCGCCAGCTGGTCGGGGTTCTGCACCCGCATGCAGCCATGGCTCTCGGCCCGGACCGGTTTGGCGAACAGGAACTTCTGCGGCGTGTCGTGCATGTACACGTCGTGCTTGTTGGGAAACAGGAATTTGACGTTGCCGAGCACATTGTCCGGCCCCGGCGGCTGATAGATTCTGAGGCTGCGAATGTCGATCCGGTTCCAATCGATCCTGGACGGGTCGACCTCACGCCCGCCGACATTGATGCGCAGATTATGGCGCTGAAGCACGGCCGTGTTCCAGCCGCCGCCACCGAACCAGCCGCCTTCCTCGCGGATATAGGGGCGAATTTCCTCGGTCTTGATCGAGTTCGGCATGTTCCAATAGGGATTGAACACGATCGTCTGCATCTCGTTGGAGAAGACGGGCGTCTGCTTGTCGGGCTTGCCGACCACGACTCTGGCGGTGTGCACGGGCTTACCCTCGCCCATGACCCGCAGCATGAATTCGGGAACATTCACGGTGACGTAGAACTGCCCAAGATCGTGCGGCAGCCAGCGCCAGCGTTCCATGTTGAGCAGGATGAGCCGCGTTCGCGCCGGGCTTGCGGCCGCGTGATGCTGCTGATTGAGCAGCCGCCGCGTGCCGGGTCCGACCACACCGTCGGGCATGGCGCCATGGGTTGCCTGGTAGCCCCTCACGGCCGCCGCCAGCGATTCATCGAACAGGGTGTCCTTCGCGCCACCCTCGGAGGGGAGCTCAAGCCGCTTTCGCAGCAGGGCGACCTGGTCGTCCTCCATGCCGATCCTGAGCATGGGGCCATCGGGGATCCTGACCACGTCCTTGGTCACGCTACCGCCCCGCGCTTCGATCAGGGCCTGGCGTAGTGCCTCGAATTGGGGCTGGTCGGGCTGGAAGCTCCGCAAATAGCCCGCCGGGTTTGAGCGGATGGCGATCGATTCAATCACCTCCAGCGGATCTGGCAGCGCCAGGGTCGGATCGAGATTAGCGCTGAGGCGCGTGGGCTCGATGCGGCCGCCGCGGGCGTCGCGGGCATAGCCGAGCACGGCGAAGCTGATTTTGATCTCGGCATCGGCGAGCGATTTGGCGTCGGCATTGCCACTATCGCCGCTGCCTGTCTTCGGCAGAGGATAATCGGCCGAGCGCAAGCCGTAATCGTCAGCTTGCGCGATCTCCTCCATCACGGCCTTGCCGCGATCGGTGAAGCCGTTCTCGTCGACCCAGAGCAAGCGATTCTCTGGCGCCGAGTAATATTCCACGAGCGCGCCTTGCTCGTCCTTTCTCGCCTCGCTTTTGGCGGTGAATTTCTCCGACAGCCGCTCCTGGATGGCGATGCGGATCGTCTCCGAATTGCCGATCAAAGCGTCTGGGGCGTCTGGCTCCGCCGCATAGGCCGGCAAAGTCACCGGTGCGGCCAGGAACATGGCGAAGGCGATACAAAAAACTGGCCTCATTGATCTGTCCCCTCCAGCCGAACGGTCCCCTCTGATTCGGCAGAAAATAGCAAGAATCTGAAACCTAACCGGGGAGACTCCGCTTGGCCATAGTGCGGTGCGGAATGAATTTCCTCCGGTCCTGCTTTTTTCGCGAGTGTGGCTTTCGTGTCAGAATCCTCGCTCAACGCGTTAGCTGGCTCGCGCTTCCAACCCAATCTCGCGCATCTTCCGGTAGAGGGTCGAACGTCCGATGCCGAGCCTCTTGGCGATCTCCGTCATTCGGCCCCGATAGCGGCCAAAGGCGAGCCTGATCATGTCGGCCTCGACATCTTCGAGCGAACGGATGTCGCCGCCCTCGCTCAAGGCGGGGATGCCAACGGCGTCGCGTCCGTTGAGGGAGGGCAGGTGGATTGTCGCCGGGGCATGCGGGGACTCACCCAACATCACCGGTCCATCGATACGCGGAGCCACGGTCCTCGGCGCCGGCGCGGGCGGCACGCTCACACGATAGCCTTCGACATGGGCCGCGATCTGCGGGAATTCGTTGACGGAAAGCAGCGGCTGCTCGGCCAGAACGACGGCACGGAACACTGCATTTTCGAGCTGGCGGATATTGCCGGGCCAGGAATAGCTCACGAGCATGGCATGGGCTTCCGGCTCGATGCCATCGATCCGCTTTCTCTCCTCCGCGGCGAAGCGGGCGATGAAGTGGCGCATGAGTTCGGGCACGTCTCCCAGCCGGTCGCGCAAGGGAGGGACCCAAATCGGAAAGACGTTGAGCCGGTAATAGAGGTCCTCACGGAAGCGGCCTTCCTGCACGAGATGAATCAGGTTCTGGTTGGTCGCGGCGATCAGCCGGAAATCGGCCTTGACCGGGCTCTTGGCGCCGACCGGGGTGATCTCGCCATCTTGCAGCGCCTGGAGCAGCTTGGCTTGAGCCTCGAGCGGCAGCTCGCCGATCTCGTCCAGGAATAGCGTGCCGCGGTCGGCTTCGACGAATTTGCCCACCTGGCGCTCAGCGGCGCCGGGAAACGAGCCCTTCTCATGGCCGAACAGGATGCTGTCCGTCTGAGTCTCGGGGATAGCGCCGCAATTCACGGTGACGAAGGGCCTGCCCGAACGGGAGCTCTCGCCTTGGATGGCGCGCGCGATCAACTCCTTGCCGACGCCGCCTTCGCCTTCGACCAGGACCGGGATGCCGGATTTAGCGGCTCGCCGGCCAAGGGCGACGACCCGGCTCATGGTCTCGCTCCCCGCGATCAGATCGGCAAAATCGAGCTCGCCGCGAGCAGCGGCCTTGATGCGGCTGATCTCGCCCTCCAGGGCTTCGATCCTGAAGGCGTTCTTGATGGAAACCTCAAGACGCTCGGGGATCACCGGCTTAACCACGAAGTCGACGGCGCCGGCCCGCATGGCGGCGATGGCGCTGTCGATGGTGACATTGGCGGTGAGCACGATGGCCCGTGGCTTTCGCGGCAAGGACCGCATGGCGGCAAGCACGGCCATGCCGTCGGAGCCGGGCATCGCGAGGTCGAGCAGGATCAGTCCGATCTCGCCGGACTCGTCGGCTTTGAGGGCCGCAAGGGCCTTGTCGCCGCTTTCGGCCCCGACCACGGCGTGGCCCAAGCGCTTGATCGTCTCTTGGAGAATACGGCGCTGAACAGGGTCGTCGTCGACGACCAGAACACGTTTTGCCATGACGCAATACTCGCTACGGTTACGCTTGCGGCCCGGAAAGGCGCCCCTCCGGCCAAAGCACGAAACACGGCCGGCCTGATGGTGCTTATGTGCCAAAATTGTGCAGTGGAAGGGTAAACATCGTCTTTATCGCAGTTCGATTTTGGTCAGGGGCGCCCTTGGCCGCCCCGCAAAATCGCCGTAAGAGCACTCTAGGCCCTAGCGCATATCGAGGAGGACGAACGGGACGCCAATGCAATTCAGATCAATCCATGGCTCGCCGGCTTACGCCGCGGCGGCACCCGCTCGCGGCAAGACAAAGCCCAAAAGCGACGAAGCGACGCCGAGGCACGAGCCCTTGCCCGAGTGGAATCTTGCGGATCTGTATGAGGGACCGGATGCGCCGGAGCTGAAGGCCGACCTCGAAACCTCCGAGCGCGCCGCCAGTTCGATGCAGGAGCATTACGCCGGCAAGCTCGCGGCGCTCGCCGACGGCGGCAAGGGCGGGGCGGCGCTGGCGCAGGCGGTGCGCGAGTTCGAAGTGCTGAACGACGTGCTCGGCCGCATCATCTCCTATGCGAGCCTGCTTTACGCCGCCGACACCTCCGACCCGGCGCGGCAGAAATTCTTCGGCGACATCCAGGAGAAGATCACCACCATCTCATCGAAACTCCTGTTCTTTCCGCTTGAACTCAACCGGCTCGACGACGACGTGCTGGAAAAGGCCATGGCCGATTCCGAGCTTGGGCATTACCGGCCTTGGCTCGAGGATTTGCGCAAAGAGAAGCCCTACCAGCTCGAGGACAGACTCGAACAGCTGTTCCATGAAAAGGCGGTCACCGGACGCGGCTCCTGGAACCGGCTGTTCAACGAGACCATGACCTCGCTCAGATTCGAGGTCGATGGCGAGAAACTGAGCCTGGAGCCGACCCTGAATCTGCTGCTCGACCCGGACGAGACCAAGCGCCGGCACGCGGCCGAGGCGCTGTCGCGTGTGTTCAAGGAGAATTTGCGGCTCTTCACCCTGATCACCAACACCCTTGCCAAGGACAAGGAGATTTCGGACCGCTGGCGCGGCTTCGTCGATGTCGCCGACTCCCGCCATCTCGCCAACCGGGTGGAGCGAGAGGTCGTCGATGCGCTGGTGAGTGCTGTGCGCGAGGCCTATCCGCGCTTGTCCCACCGCTATTACGCCCTCAAGGCGAAGTGGCTCGGCAAGGAGCGTCTGCCTTATTGGGACCGCAACGCGCCTCTGCCCGAGGAGCCCACCCAGAATATCGGCTGGGACCAGGCGAGATCGACGGTGCTCAAAGCCTACGGCGATTTCTCGCCGCGCATGGCCGACATCGCCGGCGACTTCTTCGCCAAGCGTTGGATCGATGCGCCGGTGCGCGAGGGCAAATCCCCTGGCGCCTTCTCGCATCCGACCGTGCCGAGCGCGCATCCCTACATTCTGCTCAACTATCAGGGCAAGCCGCGGGACGTGATGACGCTGGCGCATGAGCTCGGTCACGGCGTGCATCAGGTGCTCGCCAACGCGCAAGGCCCGTTGATGGCGCCGACGCCGTTGACGCTGGCCGAGACCGCGAGCGTGTTCGGGGAGATGCTGACCTTCCGCGCGCTGCTCGATCAGGCGCCGAGCAAGCGCGAGCGGCGGGCGCTGCTCGCGGCCAAGGTCGAGGACATGATCAACACCGTGGTGCGCCAGATCGCTTTCTACAGTTTCGAGCGCAAGGTGCATATCGAGCGGCGCGAGGGTGAGCTGACGTCGGAACGCTTGGGCGAGATCTGGCTCGAAGTGCAGAGAGAAAGCCTGGGTCCGGCGATCGACCTGAAGACGGGCTATGAGAATTTCTGGTCCTACATCCCGCATTTCGTCCACTCGCCGTTCTACGTTTACGCCTATGCCTTCGGCGATTGCCTGGTGAACTCGCTCTATGCCGTCTACGAGAAGGCCGATAAGGGCTTCGCCGACCGCTATCTCGATATGCTGGCGGCCGGTGGCACCAAGCATCACAAGGAGCTGCTGAAGCCGTTCGGGCTCGACGCCTCCGACCCTCAATTCTGGTCGATGGGCCTCAAGGTGATCGAAGGCCTGATAGACGAGCTCGAGGCCATGGATGCCGGAAGCTGATCCCTGGTCCGCGGCGCAAGTCGGGTCCGTCGTTACCGCCGTACCGGCCGGTCTGTGGCTCGCGGCACTGCTGTTCGCCGGCATCGCCATATGGCGCAGCCCGGAGCCGGTCTCGTTCCGGCTCATCGCCGACAGATTGCTGCGCTATCTGTTCCTGCTCCCGTTGGGGGTCCAGGGCATCTGGGCCTTTCTGGGTCATGTATTCCTGCCGGAAGAGGCCGCGAGCGCGATCGGCTGGGCGCCGAGCCCGTTCCAATATGAGGTGGGAGTCGCCAATCTCGGGCTCGGGCTTGCCAGCTTCTACGCCGCGTTCAAGGGGTTCGAGGCGCGGGCGGCGACGGCGATTGCAGCATCCTGCTTCCTGGCCGGCGCCGGGTTCGGGCATCTCCTGGACATCATGGCCGGCGACAATCTCGCACCCGGTAATGCGGGCCCGATCCTCATCACCGATTTTCTCACCCCGATCGCAATCCTCGTGCTGCTGATCCTCAGTCCGCGTCAGCCGGAGCTGAAGGCGGCGGTCAAATCGCAGGCGGCGGAGCCGAGTTTGGCCGGCCGCATCGAGGAGGCGATGAAGGAGGCCGAGAAGGAGGTTGAGAAAGAGGCCGAGACGGAGGCGTCGGAGGAGGAGCCGCCGACCCGGCTCGAGGACGAGCTCGAACACGCGCGCAAAGCCATGCGCGAGGCGCTCAATTCGGGGCCGAAGCAGGAGGTCCTGCCGCCGGACGAGCCTCCGGCGCGGCCTGGCAAGGGGTCGCGCAGCCGCCGCAAGGGCGCGGCCGATATTTCGGACAGCTGAGGCGGGAAGGAGGCTGGCGGCACGGTCAGTGCTTGGCAAACACTTCCGTGGTGCCGTCCTTCTTCACCAGCAGCACGTCATAGGGCTCGGTCACCGCGCCTTGCTCCATGCCGGGCGAGCCGATGGGCATGCCCGGCACCGCAAGGCCGATGGCCTCGGGCCGCTCGGCCACGAGGCGCTTGATGTCGGGCCCGGGCACATGACCCTCGACGACGTAGCCGTCGATCTTCGCGGTGTGGCAGGAGGCGAGCTTGTCGGGGATCCCGGCTTGGCGCTTCAGCGCGGCGAGCGTGCCGGAATTGGCGCCATTAACCTTCACCTCGAAACCGTTGGCCTCAAGATGTTTGACCCAATTGACGCAGCATTCGCAGGTGGCCGACTTCCACACCTCGATCGGTGGCGTGCTGCTGTCGGCGGCGGCGGGCGCGGCCCATAGCAGGGCGATTGCCAGCCAGGACAGAGTTCTTAAGGCCATGGCATGATCCTCCGCTGCCGAGCATGACCGGCTAGAACCGCCGCATCAATTGACGAATGCGTCATTGCCGTCCACGGCGCTGCCCCTGGCAATTTCGCTTGGCCGCCCTAACTTTGAGGTTCAACCCGTCAATCGGACCCTCCATGACCGCTGACAAGGAACGCAACCGCCTTTCTGCCCGCGTGCAGCGCTATGGCAGGGTCGGCGCCAATGTCGGGGGTGTCGCCGCGCGCATTGCCAGCCGCCGCCTGTTCGGCTTCGATTCCGATCGCGACCAGGAGGCCGCTGCCCTCGCCGCCGCGCTTGGCGGGCTCAAAGGCCCGATCATGAAGGTGGCGCAGCTGCTCGCCACGATTCCGGAGGCGTTGCCGGCCGAATATGCGGCTGAGCTCGGTCAGTTGCAGAGCCAGGCGCCGTCGATGGGCTGGCCCTTCGTGCGCCGGCGCATGGCGGCTGAGCTTGGGGCCGATTGGGAGGCGAGGTTCGCCAGCTTCGAGCGCGAAGCCGCGGCGTCGGCCTCGCTCGGGCAGGTGCATCGGGCGCGCGGCCATGACGGCAGGAATCTGGCGGCGAAGCTGCAATATCCGGACATGCAGTCGGCGGTCGAGGCCGACCTGAAGCAACTCAGCTTGCTGTTCTCGATCCATCGCCGCATGCGGCCGGCGATCGAGACTTCGGAGATGATGCAGGAAATCGCGGCGCGGCTCCGGGAGGAACTCGACTACGGATTGGAGGCGAGGCATACGCGCCTCTACGGCCTGATCTTCGCCGGCGATCCCTTGATCCGCGTGCCGGAGGTCGTGCCGGAGCTATCGACCCAGAGGCTGCTCACCATGACCTGGCTCGAAGGGCGCCGGCTGCTCGATTATGCCGACCGCTCGCTTGAGGAGCGCAACAGAGTGGCGCGCGCCATGTTCCGCGCCTGGTGGTATCCGTTCAGCCATTACGGCGTCATTCACGGCGACCCGCATCTCGGCAATTACACCGTGTTCGAGGACGGAGAGGGGAGGGCGGCCGGCATCAACCTGCTCGACTATGGCTGCATGCGCTCATTCGCGCCGAAATTCATTCAAGGGGTGATCGACCTTTATCGCGGGCTGCTCACCAATGACCGCGCCCTCGTGGTGAATGCCTATGAGACTTGGGGCTTTGCCGGGCTCTCCAACGAGCTGATTGACATTCTGAACATCTGGGCCGGCTTCATCTACGGACCCATGCTCGACGACCGCGTCCGCACCATCGCCGACGAGCAATCGCCCGGCATGTATGGCCGGCGGGAAGCCTTCAAGGTGCATCAGGGCCTGCGCGACAAGGGCCCGGTCAAGGTGCCGCGCGAGTTCGTATTCATGGATCGCGCCGCGATAGGCCTTGGCGGGGTGTTCCTGCATCTCAAGGCGGAGCTGAACTTTCACCGCCTGTTCGACGACACCATCACCGCTTTCGACCTCACCCAAGTGGCGCAGCGGCAAAAAGAAGTCTTCACCGCCGCCGGGGTGCCATTGCCCGAGGCTTCGCCCTAGCGAATGACTGCTCCAGCAAGACCTTCAATCACCGGCACTCCGCGACGGTGCTCTTGCAGGAGTTTGGCGGCGCGGTGCCGCTCTGGCAGAATCTGACGGCATTCTGCTTGGCTTGCTCCTGGCTGCCGCCACCGCCCGCGGCGAACCAATAGCCGCCGGCGCGGCTTTCGGCGAAAGAGACGCATCGGTCGGTGGTGGTCCAGAACACCTTGCAGCCGGCACCAGCGCCGCCGCAGCCATTGGTCGCCAGATCGCGGGCAACCTGCTCGGTGGCCCAATGCGCGCCATAGCCCTAATTGCCGCGTTCATTCGAGGCGAAGGCCGACCACTCTCCGCGCTGGTTCTGCCCCGCGTCCGCGGGTCCAGCCGGCACTGGCACGCTTTGCGGTTTCGTCGAGCCTCCTTGCTTCTTCTGCGGGCAGCTTTGCAGCACATTCGCGGCAAGCACGCCAGGGGTCTTGACGTTCCAATTGCCAGGCGGCGAGTAGCGGCACACCCAGAAGTTTCTCCCGCCGCACAGCGCCACACCGCAGCCGAGCTGCGTGCTGTTCTTCCAGACGAGCTGAGTAAAATGGGCGACGTCGTTGGAGTAGACTGGGTTGGCAAAATCATATTTCTGGATCTCGTTGTACCACCAGTCGACCGCGCTCGTTGACGTCGTCCGCGTCCCCCAATACAAATTCTCGCCATAGCCGTTCGCGTCCTTCCAGGCGCCCGGTGAATGGGCAAAGCGATCCTTGTTGTCAGGTTCCGGCGTGCAGGCATTGGCCCAGTCTTGCGCTCCCTTCGCCAGTTGAGGCGACCAGGACAGCGCCGGCGCGCAATGCCTCGCGCGATAAGCGTTGGTGGCGGTGAGCATCGCGGTGAAGTCTGAGGAGAGTCCGGGGTCGCTGATACACTCCGGCGCTAGGCCGCATTTCACGCAGCGGTTGCCCTGTTCCATCTCGATGCAGGCCTCACACTGACCGGTGCAAGTGACGGTTGGCGCTGACGCCTTGACCGCCATCGCGGCGCCGGAGGACGCCGCCAACAGCAAGCTGCCCAGAACAAGCTTCGCAAAAATGAGATGGAACCCGCGGGGAAAAGTGCAAAGAGGCATGGACATGGAGCGACCCTCGCTGTTGAGCGAAACCGTATGCGCTGCCACCAAGGATTTCGACGCACCCCGCTTCAAGCCTGAGGACGACCGCGTCTCGCGGCGAACCGAAGCCCTGATGATCGTCCCTGTTTTGCGGGTGAGCGTATCCTCGCTGCATCCGTGGGATGGGCGGCAGCCCGATCCGCCCGACGGACCCCAAATCATAGCAGGGGCTGTGACTCTGGTCCCGGGCGATGTGGGGCGGTCATGGCGCGGCCGATGTTGCCCGCCTGCCCGGCTTTGTGCTATCTCGCGGGCGGATATGGGGCGAACGAGCACAGGGGAGTGGCATGCATATCGATCCGTCCGAGGGCCATCCGGCGATGGACTACGCCGAGCATCAAAGAACCTACAAAATGTTCCTCAAACTGAGTGTCTATATCGTCGTCGCCACGGTCGCCCTCATGGCGTTTTTGGCCCTTTTTGTGGTCTGATCGGTTTAGACCTTCCTGCCCGACGGGCGGCGTGATCCAGCCGCCTCCCACATTCGACACGTCTTGGCGCGCAAGCGCTTATTGAGGCTGGCGCCAGGCCAGCCGACGGAGCCACGATGATTAGCATAGGCGTGCCGGCCGAGAGCCCAGGGGAGTCGCGTATCGGGCTCAGCCCCGAAACCGCGAAGAAGCTCATCAAGCACGGGGCCAAGGTGGTTGTCCGCTCGGGCGCGGGGCTCGGCTCCCATTTCGCCGACGAGGACTACAGCGCCGCCGGTGCAAGCATTGCCGCGACGGACGCCGAGGCGGTGAAGGATGCCGACATCGTGCTCACGGTCAGGCGGCCATCCTTGGCGCTGGCCACCTCCATGAAACCGGGTGTCATGCTCATCGGCATGCTCGATCCCTTTTCCGACGCCGGTGATCTCCAGGCGCTGGGGAAGACGGGCGCCAGCCTGTTCGCCATGGAGCTGATGCCGCGGATCAGTCGCGCCCAGAGCATGGACGTGCTGTCGAGCCAGGCCAATCTTGCCGGCTACAAGGCCGTGGTCGACGCCGCCGCTTTGTTCGAGCGCGCTTTGCCGATGATGATGACGGCGGCGGGCACCGTGCCCGCGGCGCGCGTGTTCGTCATGGGCGTCGGCGTGGCCGGTCTGCAAGCCATCGCCACGGCACGCCGGCTCGGCGCCATCGTCACGGCGACGGATGTGCGCCCGGCGGTCAAGGAGCAGGTGGCGTCCTTGGGCGCCAAGTTCATCGCCGTGGAGGACGAGGAGTTTCGCAAGGCTGAGACAGCGGCGGGCTACGCCAAGGAAATGTCCGACGACTACAAGAAGAAGCAGGCCGAGCTCGTGGCCGAGCACGTGAAGAACCAGGACATCGTCATCACCACGGCGCTGATTCCGGGCCGTCCGGCGCCGAAGCTTCTTTCCCAAGCCATGATCGAGAGCATGAAGCCGGGCTCCATCATCGTCGACCTCGCGGCTGAGCGCGGGGGCAACGCCGAGCTCACCAAGGCGGGCGAGGTGGTGGCGCACAAGGGCGTGCGCATCATGGGCAATCTCAATCTGCCCGGAGCGGTCCCGGTCAACGCCTCGAGCCTCTATGCCCGCAATCTCTTGGCCTTCGTCGAGCCGATGATCGACAAGGAGAGCAAGGAGCTCGCGGTCAATTGGGACGACGAATTGGTCAAGGGCACGCTGATCGCCCGCGACGGCGTCATCGTCAATACGATGATTGCCGAGCGTCTCGGTGGCGCGGCACCGAACGCGGGCGCCACGCCAAAGCCCGGCAATGGCGTCAGTCCCGCGGCGAAGAAGAGCGCGGGCGCACGGCCGCCCAAGGGAGGAAAGACATGAGGCGAGCAACGAATTGGTTTGCGCTTGCCGTCTTCGGCTTGGCATTGCTCGCGGTGTCTCTTGCCGCCGGCAGCGCTTACGCGCAAGACGCAGGCGTGTCCGAAGGCCACGATTTCGTCTTCCGCTTTTCCATTTTCGTGCTCGCGATCTTCATCGGCTATTACGTGGTGTGGAGCGTCACGCCGGCACTGCACACGCCGCTGATGTCGGTGACCAACGCCATCTCCTCGGTGATCGTCGTTGGCGCGCTTCTCGCCGTCGCCGTTGAAGCGGCCGATTTCAACCTCGCGTCGGGAAACTGGTTGGCGAAGCTGCTCGGCTTTGCCGCGCTCATCCTCGCGAGCGTGAATATCTTCGGCGGCTTCCTCGTCACCCAGCGCATGCTCGCCATGTATCAGAAGAAAAAGAAATGACGCGCGACCGAGGTAAGCCATGAACTCCGATATCGTCGCGCTGCTCTATCTCGTCGCGGGTGTCCTGTTCATCCTCGCGCTGCGCGGATTGTCGTCGCCAGAGACGTCACGCAAGGGCAATTATTTCGGCATCGTCGGCATGGCCATCGCCGTGCTCACGACCTTGGCGGTCGCGGCCCCGGATTCGCCGCTCACCTGGGCCATGATCGTCGCCGGCATCGCCATTGGCGGCGGCGTCGGCGCGGTGGTCGCGCGCCGCATCCCCATGACGGCGATGCCGGAGCTGGTCGCCGCCTTCCACTCGCTCGTCGGTCTTGCCGCGGTGCTGGTCGCCGCCGCGGCCTTCTATGCGCCGGAGGAATTCGGCATCGGCGTGGCGGGCAACATCCACACGTCGAGCCTGGTCGAGATGTCCTTGGGCGCGGCGATCGGCGCCATCACCTTCACCGGTTCGGTGATCGCCTTCCTCAAGCTCTCAGCGCGCATGTCGGGGAAGCCGATCCTGCTCCCTGCGCGTCATGTCATCAACATCGCGCTGGCGCTGGCGCTGGTCTTTTGCGTGGTGATGTTTTGCCAGGCGCAGACGGGAATTTATTTCTGGGCCATCGTGGCGCTGGCGCTCTTGCTCGGCGTGCTGATCATCGTGCCGATCGGCGGCGCCGACATGCCGGTCGTGATCTCGATGCTCAATTCCTATTCGGGCTGGGCCGCCGCCGGCATCGGCTTCACCCTCGGCAATAGTGCGCTGATCGTCACCGGCGCGCTGGTCGGCTCCTCCGGCGCCATCCTGTCCTACATCATGTGCAAGGGCATGAACCGCTCCTTCATCAACGTGATCCTGGGCGGCTTCGGTGGCGAGGTGGCGGGACCCGCGGGCGGCGAGGAGCAGCGGCCGGTGAAGCTCGGCTCGGCCGAGGATGCCGCCTTCCTGATGAAGAATGCGAGCAAGGTCATCATCGTGCCGGGCTACGGCATGGCGGTGGCGCAGGCGCAGCATGCCTTGCGGGAAATGGCGGACGGGCTGAAGAAGGCCGGGGTCGAGGTCAAATATGCGATCCACCCGGTCGCCGGGCGCATGCCGGGCCACATGAACGTGCTACTGGCCGAGGCCAATGTGCCTTACGACGAGGTGTTCGAGCTCGAGGACATCAACAGCGAGTTCGCGCAAGCCGACGTGGCCTATGTGATTGGCGCCAATGATGTCACCAATCCGGCGGCGGAAGACGATCCGTCATCGCCGATCTACGGCATGCCGGTGCTGCAAGTGTGGAAGGCGGGCACCGTGCTGTTCAACAAGCGCTCGCTGGCGTCCGGCTATGCCGGCATCGACAATCCGCTGTTCTATCGCGACAACACCATGATGGTGCTCGGCGACGCGAAGAAGATGACCGATGAGATCGCCAAGTCGCTGTGAGAGCTCGATTGGCTCGCGCAAATTTTGGTGAAGAAACTCGGAACTCCTTAAGGTTTCCGCCCTATCCCGTTTTTGCCGGATTCGCGTCACGCCACGGCCCTAAAAGCCGTGTCTTGGTTTCCGGTTGCGGGGTTTTCCTCGCGTAAGAAGTCCACAATCGCCTGGAAACGGAGCGGAACCCATTTTGCATTGCGGGCGTAACGACAGTCGTTTGGCTCCTGTTTCGACCACGACGGAAACCAAGATCAAGACCGGTGCCGCTTGCGAGTGCTTTCACCAGCATTTCGCCGGCATGGCGGCTCGAACCCAGTCCGTGGCCTTCTAGCTCGATTTGAACTAGTAATGTGTGCGGTTCACGCCAGTGAGCGGTAAGAGCCGCCTGCCGCTATGCTGCTAAACGTCCGGTTCACGTTAGGTTCAGCGAGGAACGATAAGGAGAGCAGGTCTCTCACGAAGAATAATGATGGAAAGGCATCGATAGCGTCATGTTGAATCTCGTGCTCTCGCTGATAGGCGCTTACGCACTCATCTGCACCGGCGGTTGGGTGCTCCACCGCTACTTCCTCTATCTTCCCGATACGAAGCGCTACGCGCCGAGGGAAGTGGGCCTGTCCGACGTGGAGGAAGTGATTCTCAAGAGCAGGGACGGCGTCACGCTGATCGCCTGGCACCAGCCGGCGCGCGGAAATAAACCCACGCTGCTCTATTTCACCGGCAATAGCGGCTCCGCCGCGAACCGCGCGCGCAAGATCGAGGCCATCGCCGTGAGCGGATATGGAGTCTTGATGCTCAATTACCGCCGCTATGGCGGGTCGGGTGGCTGGCCGTCGGAAGAGAACAACGTCGCCGATGCCGCCGTCGCCTATGACTATCTGCGCGAGATCGGGCTCGGGGGCGACGACATCGTCGCCTATGGCGAATCGCTCGGCACCGCCGTTGCCACGCGGCTGGCCTTGCAGCGCCCGGTGAAGGCTTTGGTGCTCGAAGCGCCTTTCACCTCGGCCGTCGATGTCGGCAATCAGGTCTGGTGGTTCCTGCCGCTGCGTCTGATCATGACCGATCAATACCGTACCATCGATCGTATCGCCTCGGTCAAGGTGCCGCTACTCATCGTGCATGGCGCCCGCGACGATCTGATCCCGGTGAGTCATGCAAGGCAGGTCTACGCCGCCGCCAATGAGCCGAAGACCCTCTCAATTCTGAGAATGGGCGGTCACAACGATCTGTTCGACCACGGCGCTTGGCAGAAGATCACGGACTTCCTCGAAATTTTCGAGCAGGAAGAGGTTCGTCCCGCCGCCGCCATCCGCGTGCCTCGCTTCGAGCCGGTGGCCTTGGCGTCGTAGCCTGGCCCCGCGCAAGTGCAGCCGCGCCTCGGGGCTGGCCCGAGGAGGCGGCGGCTCGCAATACAGGAAAATTCAGAGGCCGCTAGCGCGGGGTGCGCGGCGGCCTTGGAGCCGCGGCGACGCCGCTCTCGCGCTGCGCCTTCTTGCGCGCGAGCTTGCGGGCGCGGCGAATGGCTTCGGCCTTCTCGCGCGCGCGTTTCTCGGACGGCTTTTCGTAATAGTTTCGGAGCTTCATCTCGCGGAAGATGCCTTCGCGCTGCATCTTCTTCTTCAGTGCCCGGAGGGCCTGATCCACATTGTTATCGCGAACGACGACCTGCACGCGCGTGCTCTCCGTTTCCGTGGTTGAGAGAATGAAGGGGGTCAAACCCACCTTTTGCCGGAACCAACCGGCCCCGCATCGTGGATGGCTGTAACAAAAGAAGCGCTGTTTGTCTAGAGCGCGCGCGCCCCAATACTTCGAAATGCAACAACCGAAGGCAGGGTCAAGTCTTCGGCGATAGGCGCGTGGCGTGGCCCATCTTACGGCCGGGCCTGGCCTCTTCCTTGCCATAGAGATGCAGGGCCGTGCCTTCCTCGGCGGCAAGCTCGCGCCAGCGCTCCACATCGGCGCCGATCAGATTGGTCATCACCGCATCGCTGTGCCGCGCCGTATCCCCCAGCGGCCAGCCGGCGATGGCGCGGACATGGTTCTCGAACTGGCTGACAAGGCAGGCGTCGATGGTCCAGTGGCCGGAATTGTGCACGCGCGGGGCGATTTCGTTGACGAGCAGGTGAGGGGCCTCGGTGTCGCGCTCGAACATCTCCACGCACAGCACGCCGACATGGCCGAGGGCCTGGGCGATGGCGCCGGCGATGCGCCGCGCCTCAAACACTGCATCGGCGTGGAGGCGGGCGGGCACGCGGCTGATGGCCAGGATGCCGTCCTGGTGCACATTCTCGGCCGGATCGTAGAAATGGAGATCGCCGTCCTGGCCGCGCAGCGCGACGATTGAAACCTCGCGGTCGAAGGCGACGAGGCGCTCAAGCAGCGCCGGCTGGCCGCGAAGCTCCTTGAGCGCGGCGGCAGCCTCGGCCTCGGTGCGGATCAGCGCCTGGCCTTTGCCGTCATAGCCAAACCGCCGCGTCTTCAAGATGCCCGGAAGCTTTACCCGGCCGAGGGCCTCGCCGAGGCTCCGTTCGTCGTTTACGGCGGCGTAGTCGGCGGTGGCGATGCCAAGCTGGCGCAGAAAATCTTTCTCGACGAGCCGGTCCTGGGTGATGGCGAAGGCCTTGGCGGGGGGATGCACCGGCGCATGAGCGCCGGCGATGTCCAACGCGCGCGCCGGCACATTCTCGAACTCGCAGGTCACCACGTCGACGCTGCCGGCGAAGGCGCCGAGCGCGCTCTCGTCGTCGAAGGCGCCGACGGTGGCAGAAGCGGCGACGGTGAAAGCCGGCGCGTTCGGCTCGTCGGCATAGATGTGGGCGTTAAGGCCAAGCCTTGCCGCGGCAAGCGCCAGCATGCGGGCAAGCTGGCCCCCGCCCAATATGCCGATGGTGCTTCCCGGAGGGAGGGCTTCAGCCATCGTCCGCTGGGGTCTCGGCCACGCCCTCGGTTTGCGCCGCGCGCCAGGCCATGACACGGGTGGCAAGTGCCCGGTCGGACAGCGCCAGGATCTGCGCCGCCAGCAGGCCGGCATTGGTCGCGCCGGCCTCGCCGATGGCCAAGGTCCCCACCGGCACGCCGGCCGGCATCTGCGCGATCGACAGCAGGCTATCGAGACCTTTCAGGGTGCGGCTTTCGATCGGAACGCCGAGCACCGGCAGCTCGGTCATGGAGGCGGTCATGCCGGGCAGATGGGCGGCGCCGCCGGCGCCGGCTATAATCACCTTCAGCCCGCGCTCGCGCGCGCTCGTGGCATAGTCGTAAAGCCGCTTGGGGGTTCGATGCGCCGAGACGATGCGGGTTTCATAAGGCACGCGCAGTGCGTCGAGCAATTCGGCCGCGGCCTTCAGCGTCGGCCAGTCCGAACGGCTGCCCATGATGATGCCCACGCGGGGCTTCTCGTCGCTCATGCCGTGCCTTTGAAGGATGCGCCGAGGCTTCGCGAAAAGCGAAGGGCTTTAAAGGGTTGCGCGGTGCTTGGCAAGGCGCGTCTCGCTGGCCGGGGCGCCCGGCAGGCAATGTTGCCGGCGCGGGAGTGGCATGAGAGGACTGGAACCGGAGAGGCGAATGACGGAGAATGCCCGTCGATTCTGCTGGCTCAATCTCCCACGGACCCCCGATCATGATGAGGCTTTTTCTCATAATCGTTGCGCTGATCCTCGTGCCGCCGGCGCTGAGCTATGGCGTGGACCCCGCGGCCATGCTGCCAAAGACCATGGACATCACGGTCCAGGGCACGGACCAGACGGAGATGCTGCGCGCCATCATGGGCCTCTATTTCGGCATGTCCGCCTTCTGCCTTATCGCCGCGTTCAAGCCTGAATGGCGGCATGTGGCGATGGTCTGGGCGGTGTTCTTCCTGTACTCGATGGGTCTTGGCCGGCTGCTCAGCCTCGTGGTCGACGGGATCCCAAGCCGCATATTGCTGTTCTATATGGCGGTCGAGCTGACCGGCGGCACCATCGGCCTTGCCATTCTCGCGCGCGAGCGGCGCAAGGCTCAAGCTAGGCGATGATATCGGGGAGGAGCTGATCCTCGATACGGGCCATCTCGTCCTTGAGGGCGAGCTTCTTCTTCTTCAACCGCTTGAGCTGCAGCTGGTCGGCGCGGCCGGAATCCTCCAGGGCGTTGATGGCGCTGTCGAGGTCGCCATGCTCTTGCTTGAGCTTGAGCAACATCGCCCGGAGCTCGCGAATGTCCTCGCTCTCCATGACGTCGCAGTTCCTCGTTGTTTTTCGGGGACCCCGCCGGAAGTATCATGGCGAATCCTGACGGCGCAAGGCTTCTTGCATTGGGCGGCCAATAGGGCCCCGGAGCGGCGTCCCGCCACAGTCGAGCCATTAGACAAAACCCCGCCGATTTGTCAGACTGCATAGTCGGAGACCAACTGAATCGGAGGTCTAGACATGGCGCTTGACGCACATCTCGTGGAGTTGTCGGAGAAGCACCGCGCGTTGGATCGCA
>Ga0307378_10002997_pt1 | contig 25126 bp, 23 predicted proteins | sample UN1MG_FD_202238 | JGI IMG/M metagenome (GOLD analysis project Ga0307378, IMG submission 202238) | Soil microbial communities from Risofladan, Vaasa, Finland - UN-1 | ecosystem: Environmental > Terrestrial > Soil > Coastal area > Acid sulfate soil | place: Finland: Risofladan, Vaasa | collected...
CTTATCCGCTGCTCAGAAATCTTATCAACTACAGTTCGAAATGCTCCCAAACTGTGATCATCCTTTAGCTCTTCTGCTATTTCTTTGGCTAGTGATTCCTTTTCTCTGGACCTATATCTTTTTGGTCTAGGATATTCCTTCATCTCACTCTCAGAGTTTTCCACAACCTCTTCCCTATCGGCTCTATTAACGTTATTTAAATTAGTTTCATTAACGTCAGTATCACTAGAGTGTACTTTTGGTACTTCTAGAGGTGTATTTTTGTCACTTCTAGAAATGTATTTTCTACACTTCTGAAATTCTAGTAATTCAGGCTTAAGTATATAAATTCTATTTGCTTTCCCTTGCCCTAATCTTTTTTCAAAAATCAAGCCATATTCAGCAAGCCTTTTTTTATATTTAATAATAATCTTATTAGACATCTCTAAAAGATTCATAAGCTCTTCTACACTAAAAATTAAATATATATAGCCTTTTTCATCTTTCCAGTTGTTTTTTATAGACAGATCCAACCTGTCTCTTAATATTGAATACATAAGCTTTGGACCAAGAGAGAGTCCTTTATATCTGTGGTTTTTAAAAAGAGCTTTTGGAACCTGATAAAACCTCAAAGTCACTTCTTCTTTTTCAGTATAAAACCTGTTTGATGGGGTAGAATTATATTCTTTATTGTTTGATAAGCCGTTGGAGTTGCTGGAAGGCAGCCTAGGCTTTTTACGTATATTTTCTCTATTATCTCTTAAGTTATTCCTATTCATTATAAGATTTATTTTTTAAATATTTACCTAATATAAAAGCCCGGCATTATACCGAGCTTTTTTATTTAAATAACTTTGATTTTCTTTTTAAATTTAAGGTTTATACCAGGTGAGCCATAGCCTTCACCCGTCCAGCGAAAAATAGTGTCGCTAGGCGGACTATGGAACTTGTCAGGCTTCCCTGCGAGATCAGGACCTCTTTTATTACCCTGTTCTTTATATCAAGCAGCAGCACCCTGAACTGCTCCTTTTTTAGATCCTTAAGAAGCGGGATATAGTAATTAGCCACTTCTTCGCTACACCTGAATTTTAAGTTATTTCCGTTTTTTTCGGATACTGCCCTCCTGCCCAGCTCAAGTGCTGCCATTACTTGAGAAGCCTTTGCCAAGCCAATACCTCTAATCTCAGCAAGTTCCGTAACCGATGCACCAAGTAATTCATTTAAGTTCTTGTATTTCGATAAGATTAATTTTGCAAGATCCAGAGCTGATTTGCTATTACTATTACTACCTATATTACTTATACCGGTTCTGAGTACTATTGCCAGAAGCTCTGAATTGGTAAGATATTCGCTACCATGTTTTATGAGTTTTTCTCTGGGTCTTTCATCCTGTGGCCATTTGTTGATTGGTAGATAATCCGTTTCCATTCTGTAATGATTCTTCAAAAGATCTTTCTCTATGAATTTTTGTATTAAATAAAAATAATTATAGATTATTTATGCAATTATGTAAATATATAAATATAAAATTTAATAACTTTCTTTGACATATGGTACTAAATTTAGTACCATATATTTTGGTGATGTAAAATGAATACAATTTCAGCAAGTAAAGCAAGAGATAATCTATATAAAATTCTCGATGAAGTAAAAAATGGCCTAAAAAGTTATACAATTACTTTAAGAGGTGAAGCTCAGGCAGTAGTAATTAATCCTGAAGAATTAGAAGCATGGGAAGAAACCCTTGATATTCTAAGTGATAATAAACTAGTAGCACAAATACTCAAGAGCCAGGAAGAGATTAAAAGTGGTAAATACCTAAATGAAGATGATTTTATAAAAGAACTAAATATCTCTAAAAAAGAATTGAAATAAATGAAGGTTAATTATTCTAAAACCTCTCTAAAACTATTAAAAAAACTTCCTAAGATAAAGCAGATTGAAATTTTAAAAAAAATCGAAAAACTTAAAAATGATCCCGATTCCGGTAAAAAATTAAAAGGGCCCTTAAAAAATTTCAGATCACTAAAAGTTTGGCCTTACAGAATAATATATCAATACTCCGAAAATGATAGGTCAATTTTTATAAATATAATCCAACACAGACAGAGTGTTTATAAATAATTTTAAAATAATTTTTTTACTTTGATGACTATTCCTTTATCTAAAATGCTTTTTATATTACGTAGATGGATACCCTTAGCCAGGATATCTTTAGATCTGGCATAGCCCCATTATGCATCTTGAATATTTTGATAATCTTTTCATGTTTCTTACTTGACATATCTTCTTTGGATATTTTCATAGGCATATTATAATAAATGCCGAGGATTTTATCCGGTAGATTTTAAAATATTTCCGGGATTATAATGAGAAAATTTATAGTATATACTTGTTACCTTCAGAAGAAAATTTATAAGAATTTGCTTTTGGATATCACAAGTATAAAGCATAAATAAACACCATAATCTACTATTACGATTATTAAAAACAAATAATTTGGAGTAGGCAGCTGCTGCAGGCATTGTTTTATCTTTATTTACTGCATTTCTATAATACAACCCCAGAACTTCCCAGGCAATCCTTGCCAGTTCTTTTAAAAAATCCTGTCAAACAGAAAATAAATCCTAATTATTTTAGGTATGGAAAACACAAAATGTCGGTGGGGTAAAGAAATCTAAAAAATTATCAAAATATTATGAAATGAAAGCAAAACATTATAATTGTGATTTTTTAAATGATGGAAAATTTATCGTTTGCAGTGATATTGATGGAGTTCACTTCGATTTGAAAAAACATAAAAAATTAGGAATAACTGTGGCCAAAAAAGTAAAAGAAATTCTGGGATAGAATATTAGATTAAAAGAAAAACCTAGAGACTTTTTATAAAGTAAATTCCTATGAATTTAGGAGAAGATCATAACATATTTTACACTAACTCTATGAAGAACTCATAATCCATATTTCAGTTTTTTCAGGTATTGTACTTTTATTGATAGTGATTGTATGGCCAACTTCCTTAAAGCTGTCAATCTTTTCCTTAAAATCACCTACAGTTATACATTCGGGATTTACCTATATATCATTTTCTTTTTAATGCATGGGAATGGCAATTTTTGGTCTTATCTCTTGAATAATATCTATAGCTGTATCAGCATTGATAGTATAAATGCCGCCAATAGGAATCATTAATATATCTATGTCTCCAAGGATTTCCACTTGACTACTGCTAAGCATATGACCCAGATCCCCCAAATGTGCGATCTTAATCCAATCTACTTCAAATTTAAAGATAATATTTTTTCCTAACTTAGAGCCACTCAATTCATCATGAAAGGTAGGAATACCTTCAATCTGAATATTAAAAATAGTTATCTTACCTGGACTATTTACAATTTTTGGACTGTTTTTAAATAAGGAGAAATAGGCATGATCGAAATGACTGTGAGATGATGTAGCAATATCTGCACTTATTTCCGGTAGAGGGGTTTTAACTTGCGCATCGTATGGATCTGTCCCAATTTACACTCCTTCACCAGACTCAATTAGAAAAAGAGCATGGCCGTAAAATGTAATTTTTAAATCAGACATTTTCCACCACTTTTCATTATTAATTTATTTAATATTTTAGCAGAGGAAAGTTGATTAATAAATGATAACGATATAATAGCTACTACAAAGTTATTTTCCAATGGTTCTTCTCAAAGTTGAATTTCTGATTACCAAATGAGTTTTAATTGTAGATTTCTTATATTTTTTATCTTTTTTTGTTTTCCTGCTAACAATGCTTCTTTTGCTATTGAATAGTGGAGGAGAATAAGATATGCTCTTCCATCAAGAATGTCAGCTGATGCAAGAAAAATATATGATATATTAAAAGTAAAAAAGACAATTACCCCCTACATAATAAGAAAAAAAGTATAAGGCAGATAATTATTTTTATCTTGGTGATTAAAAATCTCTCAATGCTTCTCAGTTTCTGTTGCTGGTTTCTTCTTCTCCAAGCTTCTTACATAATCTATAGCTTTTTTGGCTGCAGTATCCGGATCAGGAAGAGAGAGCATCTCAAAAGATATAAACCCATTATAATCATTGGCTTCCAAAACGTTCATGATTCTATAAAAATCTATATGCCCAAATCCTGGTGCCAACCTGTTACTATCAGCAAAATGAATATGTTCAATCAAGTTTAGGTAATTGTGAATACTTATATGTATAGCTGGCTCCTCTATATTCATATGAAACGTATCTGCCAAAATTCCAATTCTATTTGTGTCTAACTTATTTTTATATCTCATTAAAAAATTATTAACGTCTTCTAACTTATTAAAAATGTTAGTTTCATACCTATTAATAGGTTCTAATAAAAAATTTACAGAATTATTCCTAGAATAAGAAAGGCACTCACTTAGACATTCATATATCCTTTCCTCAGCAATTTCTAATTTCTTACCAAAGTCATTTAAAGAGCTTATTTTTCCTCTTATTAAGCCAATTATAACAGAGGAATTAAAATATGAAGCTATATCAATGATAAGTTTGATTCTTTTAACAGATTCTTCCCTGATAGTTTTGTCATTGTCAGAAAAACTTAAGCCTTCTTCACAGTAAATCTGCCCGGTTGCAATCGCAATAGTAGTTAAATCATGCTCTTGAATTAGCTTTTTAACTTTATCAACATCAATACTCTCCGGTTTTCTTATAGCAAGCTCTACTCCATCATATCCCAGTTCTTTAACTTTTACTAAATTTTCATATAAATTTTCCTTAAAAACTATTAGTCCGAACTTTGTTTTTGAAACCGACACTACTATGCCATATTTCATTTATACCTCTGATTTTATTAAGGTTTACCAAATAATATTCTCATGTTAAAACTACATTTTCATAAAATATGCCAGCAAAATCTTGTTCATATTAATTTCTAAACTGACTGCTTAATTATATCAATCCACTTACAAAACACAAAGCCTGCCCCCAGGATTATACTCTTTATATAAAGCTTTCCTAATGGGTTGTTTTTCCCTATAAGCTTTTATATGGTCATACCCGGTCTTCTCCCATAGAGGCTCGTTAAGTATTGATTTGTTAAAAATATCAAGCAGGCTATCTTCAAACTTGCCTTTATACTCTTTACCAGTAAACTTTTTAAAGGCTTTGGAAAAGTTATTCCACGCTTCCTGCTCTTTTCCCGGGCTAATAGGATAAAAGAGCCCCCTATTTTGCTTAACAGCCTTTAGATCGCCATTCCCATCACCAAGCATTAAAACCTCATCATCTAAATATCCTCCGGCTTTTTTTACAACTTCAATATGGTACCCTTTTGACCCCATTTCCTGGCCTGCAATTACCTGTACATACTTATCAATTCCCTGATCTTGCCAGTAATTTGCAAGATCTTCATATGGGGTTTTGGATACTACTATGATATCAGTATGCTCAGCCATTAGTTTAAGGCTTTCTTCTACACCCTCAAAGGGAGGAATTTTTGCTGATATATGGGGAAATGTCCTGTTCACTGCCTCGCTCCACCCTAAAAGCTTATAGAGAAAAAAGTTAGTGGGATTTAGAATAATATATTTTTCAAGACTCGGGTTTCCCAGCCCCAGTTTATTTTCCTTACAATAATTAATATAGCCGTCAAGTGTATCTATATCAAGTGTATCTATATCAGGTAAATTGATGTTCTTTTCTTTCAAGATAACCTTAACATCTTCTCTTTTTGCAAGAGCTTTAATTGTAAGGGATATTGCCACAAATCTATTGCAGCCCCTCTCAGCTGAAAATAGATTGTAATATTCTGTAACTTCTCTAAAATAAGATTCAATTTCCCATAGATTGAAAAATTCCATGAAATGAGGATGGAATATTAGGATCTGCTTTCCGTTCATGTTATCTGTTATGCACCCATCAGTATCAATTATTACAAGAAAGGTTTTTGTCCTGGTAAAGTTTCTAAGATGTATTTCAGGGTCTTCTCTAAGTTGTCTTTCTGTAAGTCTTTCTGGTGACATCAATACCTCCATTTTTAGTCAATATTTACAATAATACTTTTAACTCAGGTTGAATGCTCATATGATATTAATTGTTTAACTTACTTGTCTCTAAAGGCAACTGGAATATAAGCTGAACATTTTTTTTCAGCAAAAATATCGGAAAATGTAGAAAATTGATGAAGTTTTCCTCCAATTAAAGGAATAGCCCATTTAATAAAATCCTCTGTAACATCCATTCTATCTTTAGTTATCCATTCCCTGGGAAATTCCCTCTCTGAATTTGCTACTTCTTTAAGTAAAACTTTTTCATATCTAACCTTATAACTAATTCCTGGAATCCTTACTATTGTAGCCATGTATCCGCTTTCACCAGAAAGGGCAATATTAGCAGCATATCTCCCTACATTATAAGCTTCAGAAAGATCCACTTCGGAAACATATGCTGCCTCCCTTCTCTGTCTGGTTCCCGGTTTTTCACATCTGGCATTACCTCTAACTATCAGCCTGGTTTTTCCGTCTTTTCTGTCTATACCGTTTAAATAGTTGGTTAAAATTTGTTCAGTAGAAGTTGCTGAAGAGCTAAATTGTGCATGCCCGAAACTATCCCTTAAAACTCCCGGACTTCCAAGATTTACTCCCTCACCTATTACTACGATACATCTGCCAAAATCAGATAATTTTTCATTTACTTTTTCAGCTATATAGCTTAAATTTTTTTCAGATTCACTTTCACTTAAAGCTTCCGGAAGAATCATTAGCAGCGGCATTTTTCTTTCCGGATCAGCAAGCCTTGCTGAAGCCGGTATAAATCCAATCTTTCTACCCATAACTCCGATAATTAGTACCGGATCACTGGTGTAGCTGGCCATATTTTCCTGATTTGCCTCAGCTACATTAATAGCCGTATTTCGCGCTACGCTTCCATATCCCGGATCATGATCACATACCTCAAAAGTTCCATCAGGTTGCAGTTTTCCTCCTACATCATTATCTATTGTTTTGGGAATTCCGGTCGCAATAAGGTCTAATCCTTTTTCTTTAGCCAGAATGCTAACCTTATTTGCAGTATCCATGGAATCCCCACCACCGCAGTAAATAAAATATCCGATGTTGTGAGCAGTAAAAACTTCTACAATACGCTGCATATCTTCATCTGATTTTATTTTATAGCGGCAGCTACCTATTGCTCCCGCAGATGGCGTTTTAGAAAGCCTGGCGATTTGTTCTTCTTGTTGAGCAGAAATATCCAGAAGCTTTTCTTCTAAAACCCCCAGTATTCCCATTTTTGCACCGTATATTTTATCTACCTTGTTTGATTCTCTCAAGACATCAATAGCGCCTCTAATACTATTATTTATAACCGAAGTTGGCCCCCCGGATTGAGCAATTACTGCATTTTTCATTGATTTTCCTTTCTTTTATTTAGCTTGTAAAGATATTTTCCGCCTTCTTCTATCCATAGCTTACCAGAACCGCAAAAGTCAGATTTTTTAATTGTTCTGGGATTCCTGTAGTTAAGTCCAACTGATTTGCAGACCTCCTCAGGTATTCCAGTTGCAAGAGTTAGCTTAAAATCTAGCTCTTCTTTTCCGGTTTTTGGGTCAAAAACCCCGGGTCCAGCTGCATTTATCAGATGGGAAGCACTGTTTCTGCTAATTTTTTTATCAGAATTTAAAAGACTGCAAACCTGGCCCCTGCAGTGGTATCCGACTTCCTGAAGCTCTCTATTTATCTTTTCATTGGAATGAAAGCAATTTATGTGTGGCCCATATAGAATAACTTCTCCTCCTTTAGCCATAACGCCTAGTTTTTGAAGTTTGTATGAACCTTTTGCTGCAGTCCAGATTTCGTCAAAACATTTTGGAATTACCTGAACTACCTGCTTCAGTGGTTCATCAATATATTTTATATGAACTTTAGAACTTGTATTAGCCGCAGCCTTATATGCTCTGATAAAACCTTTATAACCCTTATCAACATATAGACCATTTGGAATTACAGCATCACCTATTTCAGAATTAACCATATTAAAAGTAAATACATCACTTTTCAGGTTATTAAATATTAGTTTTGAACCTTCATTTATTATATCCCTTGCATTATTATCTATCGTACCAATAATTTCCGGTATTCCAACAAGTACGGCTGACCAGTGAAAGAGATCAATTACTTCCGGGCCGGATATGCCTGGAAAAAATATCTTAAGACCCCCTGAATATCCGCTTGCTTCATGAGGAGCTGTGCCTGAGATTGCAATAATAGTGTTATATTCAGACAATATTAATTTATTTACAGTTACAGGTATTGGTGTTAAAAGCTGTCCATGTGTTTTTTCTTTTACTAGCTCTACCGGAATATTACCTATAGTTGTCAGGTTGAATGGGTCACTGTATTGATGATTATAAAAAGATATATCCTTATCTTTTTTTTCCAAACCAAGTTTTGCCAAAAATTCAAGATTACTCATTTCCCTGTGAGTTCCACCGGCGTTAAGGAAATCTATTTTTACAGCTCCTCTTTTTCTAAGTATATTTACCAGCAGTGGACCTATCTTGTCTGTAAAATCAACTCTTGTATAATCAGGGATAATTACAAGTACTTTTTCACCCGGTTTTATGTCTTCTAAAACGGAAGTAATAAAGCTTTTAAGCTTATGTTTATCTATGCCCTTTAGGTCTTCTATCAGTTTCATAAAAATTTATGCCTTTAATTTTCCTTTTATAGCAAAATTATAGTTTTTTCTCTGGATGCCTTTCTTCCATCCACTCAGTGTGGTATTCCTGATAGCTTCCATCTTCTTTTAATAATACTTGAGGGCTGCCATCTTTAAGTTTAAAATACCCATGTGCTCCAAAGTAGTCTCTCTGCTGGGCAGCAACCTGGGCAGATACCATAACAGGATTGGCAAGCTGGGTAATATATCCCAGAGCGCTGTCCATTGCCAGAGTTGGGACTCCAACCTTATGCGATATCTCAATAAATCTAACAAGACTTGATAGATTTAAGTTTATGTAGTCTTTAAAAAAAGGTGATATTATTAAGTTTTTAAGAGAGGGATTTTTCTCATACTCTTCGGTAATTCTTGAGAGAAACTTTGCTCTTATTATACATCCTGCTCTCCACCCTTTAGCAATTTGGGCCATATTAAGGTTAAAATCATACTGCTTTGATGCTGCCTCAAGCAGGGCAAATCCCTGAGCATAAGAAGATATTTTTGCAATGTAGAGAGCGTCATGGGCTAGCTTTATTAATTCATCTGCGTTACTGTCATATTTTTCTTGAGCAGGTTTTATGTGTTCTGATACAGATATCCTTAAATCCTTATCCTGGCTCATCTCTCTTGAAAATACAGCTGCAGCAATAGTTGGAATTGGTACCAGAAGCTCCAGAGCACTTGCCACTGTCCAGGTTCCTGTACCCTTCATCCTTGTAATATCAGCAGTCCTGTCAACTAAAAACCCGCCTGACTCCTTATCAGGCTCACCCATAGCTTTTGCGGTTATCTCAATTAGATATGATGAAAGCTCATCAGCAGGGCTGTTCCACTTGTCCATAATATCTGCAATCTTTTTAGCATCAAGGCCCAGGGCATTTTTTAGGGCCCACACACATTCTCCTATTAGCTGCATATCTCCGTACTCTATGCCATTATGAACCATCTTTACAAAATGTCCTGCTCCACCTTTGCCTATATAGGATACACATGGTATTCCATCTTCTGCTCTTGCTGCAATATCAGAAAAGATATCTTTAACCATATCATATGCTTCCGGCTGTCCTCCTGGCATAATAGCAGGACCAAGTAGCGCTCCTTCTTCTCCACCTGAGACTCCAGTTCCAATATAAAGTATCCCTTTTGCCTGTGACTTAGTGTTTCTTCGTATGGTATCTTTAAAGAATGAATTTCCGCCATCAATAATTAAATCCCCCTTACTAAGGAATGGAAGTAGCTGGTCAATAGCCTCATCTACAGGACTGCCGGCTTTTACCATCAGCATTATTTTTCTTGGGCTTTTAAGAGAGCCTGCAAGCTCTTTAAATGAATAGGTTGCTGCTATATTTTTTCCACTGGCTCTTTTTTGAATAAAGTCTGTAGTCTTTGAACCGGTCCTGTTATATACTGCAACTGAATAACCCTTAGATTCCATATTCAGTACCAGGTTCTGCCCCATTACCGCAAGGCCAACTAAGCCAATATCTTTCTTTTCCATTTATCTTCCTTTCAATTTATATAATTATTTATATGCAAATTAGTAAAATAGCTATACACCTGAATATGCGCTAAAACCGCCATCTATTGGGATAACTATTCCTGTTACAAATCTTGAAGCATCTGAAGCAAGCCATATACATGCTCCAATCAGATCTTCAGGCTTTCCAAACTCTGCCATGGGAGTATGCGTGATTATTGACTGGCCTCTACCTGTAAGCTTCTCATCTTTATCAAATAATAGATAACGATTCTGACTGGTTAGAAAGAAACCGGGAGCTATTGCATTAACCCTCAGTTTCTTATTGTAGTTTTGAGCAAAATGCACCGCAAGCCACTGGGTAAAGTTTGAGACTGCTGCTTTTGCCGCTGAATAGCCTGGAATTCTTGTTAGGGGTCTAAACGCATTCATTGAGGAAATATTGATAATTGAGCCACCGCTTATATTTTTAGTCATTTCCCTTCCAAATACCTGAGCTGGAAGTATTGCACCTCCAAAGAGGTTTAGCTCTATTACTTTTTTTAGTGCATCTGTCCCCAAATCAAAAAATTGTAAATCTTCACTTGTGGTAGCTTCCTTTAAGTTTCCTCCTGCTGCATTAACAAGTATGTCAATTTTTCCAAAATCATTTAGTATAGTGTCTTTACAGACTTTAGTTTTATCCTTATCCATTACATCAATATAGTAGCTTTTTACATCCAGTCCTTTTCCGGCCAATGATTCTTCCTTTTCCTTATAGTTGGCTATGTCAGCTATTGCTATCCTGGCTCCCGCGCTTGCAAGTCCTGATGCAATAGAGGAACCCAGGATTCCTGCTCCACCGGTAATTACAGCTACTTTATTTTTTAAATTAAAAATTTCCAAATTAGTCATTTTGATCAATCCTTTAAATAATTTTAAAAAACCTTATTGATTTTTAAGTATTCAATAGTTCTAGATGTCTATTCATATTTTCTGTGACGTATTTATAATGTATGGGCTCATTTGTAAATAATGTCTCGTAAATCCTGTCATTAAAAATATATTTACCATTATTACTGGCAGTTAGTATAGTCCCAAATGTTACGTGCAGCATTTGACGGCATTCTTTTAAATCCAGAAGACTTTCAAATTCATCTTCTGGAAATTTACTGATATTGGGAATTGATGAGAGCATAGTTGATACATGATATGATTTTTTTTCATCTTCATATTTTTTAACAGCATAATCATATATTTCCCTGAAAAGCTCTGGATTTTTTATAGCTATCGTCCTGACTGATTCCAGCCAACTTGTCCCTGAAGTTTTTATATGGAAAAACCCTTCATTTTCTTCGGAAAATATTTTATATACGGAGAACTTTTCACTTCCTGAGTGAAGCGAAAGTTTGTATCCGCCAAGATTTTTTGCAATACCGGCATGCATTTTTATCTCTTCTCTAAATTCTTTTGCATCTCCAATATAATCTATGGCTTTTTCCCACTTGCCCGAATAACGCAGTGCAATATTTTGGAAATTTACTTCATTTCTTTGAAGCTCCTTAACTATGAATAAATGTGCTAATGGTGATATTGCATTGTCGACTTCATCCATGGAAACCTCAAAGTCAAAACCATTTTTTTTATTCTTCATTATGAATTTATAGCATTTGATAACATGTTTTATGGCCTCTAAATAAGAGGCAGTAATAAACTTTAATGAATCTAAATCAAATTCCAGTACTTTTCTATTGATAGTGATTTTTTCCCCAAGATATAATCTTTCAATTTCTTCTTTTTCTACAATAGAATTATATTTTTCACTTATTTCATTTTTATCTTCTTTGCTTATTCCGGTTAATATGAAGTTTGAGGGATCAATGGTAAACATGGTAAAACCATTTTTAATTGCATCACTTAAATCCCCGATTTCCTTAACATGGTCAGCATCTGCTCCAAAAGGGCTTTTGTATCCAGCCTCAAATACGCCCCAGACAGCATCGCTTAGAACATCCTGCCAGGAACGTTCTGTCTTATTCAACTCTCTTACTGATTGCTGACATAAAAATGGAAAAATTTCCTTGTTATTAAAAGACTGTATATGAGCAGGGGTTACAATTCCTAACCTGTCACCGGTTCCAAAGGAGGGTTTTAAACCGCAAAAGCTCGGATATAAATGGGGAAAAATTTTCTGCATCACTTTAAGATTTTGAAAATTCAGATATGATTCCTTTATTAATAAATCACTATTGCCAATTTTTAAAATTCCCACAGTTTCGCCATCAAATTCCCGCAATATCTCTTCACTACCCAGAACAAATAAATATTTTTTACTGTCATCTTTTGCTAAAAAAAACCAGCTTTTATTATTAGAAATTATTGATGATTCATAAACATGGTATCTGATACCAAAATTAGTTATAAATTCTTTTAAAATACTTTTTTTATTTATCATATTTAACTTTTTCTTTCTTGCTGGAATATTTAGATCTAAAAGATAAAAAATAAAAATTTAATAACAATCCTTTATTTAAATACTTGAATCAATATCTTATTCAAGATTTATTTAATTTTATGGCATAAAAATAGAAATTAAAAAATCTTTTTATACCTCAGAAACCTTTACAGGTCTGTTATTTTCATAGGATAATTTTGATGCCATGGCTAAAATTACCGGCATTTTTCCGTCTATACCGGTTACTGAAGGGCTGGTATCTTTTATAATACACTGTACAAATTCTTTCATTTCGTTAATAAATGAATCTCCATAACGCTCCATAAAAAAGTATGGCAGCAGTGCCTTAGTTGTATTTTTTGAGTCAGAAAGCTCTACGGTATCTATTAATTTATTACCCACATTAATCATGCCTTTGGAACCAAAAATTTCAGCACGCTGGTCATATCCATATACTGCCCTTCTACAGTTGTCTATTACTCCAATTGCACCATTTTTAAATTTAAGGGTTATTGCAGCAGTATCCAGATCCCCGCACTCTTTAAAAAATGGGTGCACCAAAACACCTCCGATGACATATACTTCTTCAACCTCGCTTCTACTTAAAAAACGGGCCATATCAAAATCGTGTATTGTCATATCAAAAAAGATCCCGCCACATGTTTTTAAATACTCAAAGGATTGAGGTTTTGGATCCCTGCTTGTTATTTTAAGTATATTAAGCTCTCCGATTTTCCCACTTTGAATGATTTTCCTGGCTTTTTGGAAATTAGGGTCAAACCTCCTGTTAAACCCGACTTGTAATTTTACACCCGACTTTTCTACTGCTTTTAAAGCTCTATTAATTTTTTCCAAATTTAAATCAATCGGTTTTTCACAGAATATATGTTTTCCTGCTTGTGCGGCTTCTTCAATCATAAATGAGTGAGTATCAGAGCTAGAACAAATAACAACAGCATCAATACCGGGATTTTCAATAATTTTTCTGTAGTCTTCAGTTATATCGGAAATATTGAATTCATCAGCATATTTTTTTGCTGCTTGAATTTTTATATCAGATATCATTAATATATTTGCTTCAGGTATATTAAATCTAAGATTTCTGCAATGTATGTAACTAATCCTGCCTGCGCCTATTACTCCTATATTTACTTTTTTAACCATATAAAACCTCCAGTTTATAATTTTTGAAAAACACCAATTTGTGGCATTTCATAAACTGATTTCCACCCCTCGCTGAATGGCTCTTTTAGAAAAGGTTCCATTTCCTTTGCTGTACGAAGTGTAACCTTTTCAACAGGTGGAACAGTTCCGGTAGGAAATACTTCTAAAATTTGATCAATAGTTAAAGTTAGATATTTTAAAATAGCTGCAATTGGTCTTTTTGCCTTATCCGCTCTTGCAAGACTAGGTTTCCCCACAACACCTTCTGGGGTTGCATAACGCTCTATTGCAAAGTGACCTTCACCCTCTGACCATCTGTGCGGCCTTCGAAACGGATCTACTGAAGTATCGAAATGACCATCCGGCAGGAAAGTCTCTCCTTCCGCATCCTGAACTACGCTCATATCTATCATATCTGGAAATAGCAACTGAGCAACTGATGTTTCACTTTCATCAGCATGAACAAAATTAGTCTCAAAGCTGTTAGATCTGTCATTAGGAGTAAAAAACTCTCTTACTGCTCTATGCCAATCTAAAACCCTAAAAATTCCTGGTAGCTGAAATCTTTTCATAAACTCTTGTATAGCTGACTCTAACATCCATAAATGTCCATGATTGTTAACTATAATAATCTTACGGTAACCATCATTCCACAAACCCAGCATTACATATATTAGTGTTTCTTCAACAATTTCTTTTGGCATTATTATTGTACCGGGCATACCAACATGGTGATAGGGATGTCCACCATAATTTAAGGGAGGTAAGGCTAAATTTACTTCACGACCCTTTTTCACCGTATATCTTCTAACCCCTTCTAAAATTTGTGTTACCATAAAAGTATCTAAACCAGTATTAGCATGAATCCCATGGTTTTCAGTACAACCAACAGGAACAAACACAATATCATTTTTCCTTCTTTTTTCTATACACTTTACTCTTGGTGTATTTTGTATGTAGCAACCTGCTTTTCCTAATTCAGATTTAGATGGTATTTCATATTCCTTAAGAATCTCATCTATTTCTTCTTCAGATGCATCCCATATTTTCTTTTTTAATATACCAACAGTATTATTTTCAAAAACTATTGACGGGTTATTAGTTGTAATCCACTGCATTTTAATTAACTCCTTTTGTTAGATAAAATTTAAGTATTATTTCTTTAAAATTATTTTTTACATTATGCATGTTATCTTGCATTCTTTTTTATTTGTTCTTAACTCTATAATATTATCTGGAACACCATCAATTTTTATTTCTTTAGTTATGAGTGGAAGCATATTCATGCCATTAGCTATCGATTCTATTACTCTTGGAAATGTTCCATGTCCAGAATGACCCTGAGCACCTATTATACCCACTCTTCTTACTTGTAATACTTCACCTGTAACTGGAATTTTGGCATCAGCTCTAGCTACAACAACAACAGTGCTGTTAAGAGTCCTTCCTTCCCATATTATTTTTTCAATTTCAGGGTAAACAATTATCGGCAGCCCTGTAGCTTCAAGGTATATCGATGCACCCATATTATTAGTTATTTTTAAGACTTTTTCAGAAAGACTTTCTTTTAGTGGATTGATTATATAATCTGCACCCAAGCTTTCAGCAATTTTTGCTCTACTTTCTTCTGGCTCTGATAAAATTACCTTGGCAGCGCCCATTCTTTTAAGTATTGCACATGCAGCAAGACCAATAGGCCCACCGCCCAATATTACAACATTATCTCCTGGTCTAATTCCACCACCTCTTTCAATAACCGCATTATACGCAACAGAAGTTGGTTCAACTAAACTACCGAGTTTAAATATATCTTCTTCATTATAGCTTTCTGCAAAATGTTCAATACTCCAACATACTTTAGCTGGAACTTTTATATATTTCGCAAAAGCTCCATCAACATTAAATCCTAACTCATCCAACCGTTCGCAGTGATTGGGCCACCCGTCAGCACAGGGCTTACAGGCTCCGCACCATAACATTTCTTCTGAAGTTACCCTTTCGCCCCCTTTAAAAGGCTTGTTGGTAGTTTTATCATATGCCTCCGGTCCTGCTTCTCTTATGATTCCAGAAAATTCATGACCAAGTGTACAAGGAAAACCAGTAAGTCCGGGATAAAATATATACCCATTTTTGTCTTGTTGCGCCATATGAACATCACTGCCACAAATTCCACAAGCCTTCACTTCAATAATAATTTCTCCTAATCCTGGTTTTGGAATATCAACACTTTCTACTTTTAACTCCGGGCTTTGCCATACTTTACTTCCTAAATATGTTTGTTTCCCTTCAATGTCCTTTTGTCCTAATTTAAAATCTTTTTTAGGATTCCAATCAGCATATAATTTTACCGCTTTCATTTTTCCCTGCATTTTATTCCTTTCCTTGTTTCCAAAGGTTTATTAATCTAATTATTATTTATATATCTTTTATATAAATCTTTTTATGATTTCAATCCAATTGTAAAGATTGCTAGTATTTTCCTCTTGAACATGGATTCTCTTTCTTAAATAAAACAAGACCATATGATAGAGTTTTTTAGTGACATTAAAAATACTTTATCATCGGTCAACATGGTTATATAGTTTTCCAGCCCAATAAAAGTCATATTTTTGCCTAAGCCATCCCATTTAAAAAAGCTTAGCTTAATAGAGTTAATAACAGGATATATTACAAAAAATATATATAAAACCAATGAAGGTACTACAAACAAAAATCCTAAATACTTTTTTTTCATAAAACTCTTCTCCGATTTTAGTGAATAAATTAGTCTAGCTCTTTGACACTTAAATAAGAAAGGCACCTGAGTAACCTTTGAAACATATTAGGAACTCAACTTTCCTTAAGTACATTTAAAGAACACATCCTTTCACCACTTGTAGGTATATGATCAGGTTTTCTCACCTCTTTCATTTTAACCGCATCATTAGGACAAACGCTTGCACATAAACCACAACCCCAACACATCGTAGGATCGACATAAAGTTTTCCACTTTTTTCTGTTATGCTTCCAAACACACACTTCTCAACACACACTAAATCTTTACAATTAGCACATTTTGTTCTATTAAAATATGGTCTGTATCTACTCTTTACAGAAGCTGCTTTCTTACCATAATGAATAATACTTCTTAGAAATGAACAACAACATGGACAACAATTACAGATTACATCTGGGGTATCAGAATTGACAGTTTGGTGAACAAGCCCGAGGTCTTCACATTTCTTTACTATTTTTTGAGCTTCTTCAAGAGATATCTCACGACCTATACCTCTAGAAACAATATAGTCTGCTAAAACATCTAACGAAATACACGTTTCTGTCGGATAGGTACATCTTCTTTCTCTAATCCTACAGGCACATCTCTGAACCGCTATTCTTCTTGCCTTAACTAGTATTTGAGAGACCATTTCATAAGGAATAACTTTTGTTCCTTTTATAACCCTCTCAATAGGTAAAACCCTAAATGTACCATCAGCTTGATACATATGAACATGCTCTTCATCATAATACCTCTTCCAAATATCGAAGAATTCATCTCCATATTTATCATATCGGGGATCAAACAGTATGCTATCCATAAGCGTGCCCACGTCTGCAAAACTATATCTCGGTCCTTCATATGTATTTTCTTCAACCCAGACAAATCCCCTCATATATAAATCATGCAATGCAGTGGCAGCTTCTTTTTCACCAATATTTAACAGTTTTGCAACGTTTTTAGGATTATTAGGTAAAGTTACAAGTATCTCTAAATCTTTAATAGTAGTAAGCTTTTCAAAAATAAGTGGTAAGTATTTAGACTTAACAACAGAAGAGTTTGGTATTGAAGTCGAATACTTTTCTAAAACTTTCCTTATTAATTTCAAGTTCTTCATTGACTATAAAACCTTTCATCCAAATCTCACTAATGAACTACCCGTATATTGATATCTATCATTATAGTAGAACAAGATAAAAAATCTTGTTCTACTATATTTTATCATTATTCTGCTAGTGCACCTAAAAAGAATTGATCTGCAAGCCATTGATCAGCCATATCAGGAGTAATTACTTTACCAAGGACTTTTGACTCAATAGGGACAGATTCTCCTTCTCTAACCTTTTTAAATACATCCCAAGTGGTATAAGCCATTTCCTTTGGAGGATTACCAACCTCTACTTTCCATGCACTGTTTGGATCTTTTAATGCAATAATTGCAGCTTCACTACCGTCAAATCCAACAGCCAAAGCTTTATCAGATGTTCCCTTACCTTTGGCTTCTAGTACTGCCACACCTGTTTGTGTACCGTTATCAGACCATGCATAGATAAGGTTGATTTCTGGATTTGCCTCAAGCATATCCTCAAATTTAGCCATTGAACCTTCAACGATACCTACTCCTTGTGGAAGATTAAGCCTTGATGTTGGTTGAAACCCGGGATATAACAATGAGAATCCTTCTATAAACCCCTCAATTCTCGCCATAGCTAACGGAACCCATGGTACGTCAAGAAGCCCAACCTTTGGTTCTACATCAGGAAAATGCTCTTTCCAGTATTTTGCTGATTCAGTTCCTGCTAATTTTCCAGTACCATAATTGTCTAGTACTACGCTAAAAGTATTCCGAACATTATCATTGTAGGAAATTACCGTTAAACCTGCATCTAGCATATCCTGAACCATAGTTGGAGCTACTTCAAATTCAACAGGAGCAAAAAGTACACCATCTGGTTTTGTTGATATTATAGTGTCAATGATATCTTGTAGCTCTTCCACTTTAAAATGGGGATCATATAAAGTAAGATTAAAGTTCTCAGCTTCAGCAATTTTTTTCATATGTTCATAAATTGCTACAAAATAAGGTTGATCCATTGACATAACTGTGAAAGCAATATCAAGCTTCTCCTCAGTTATTTCTTCTTCTACAACTTCTTCAGCTGGCGCTTCTTCTACAGTTTCTTCTTCTACAGCTTCTTCCTTACAACCAATTCCCATAACGGTTATCGATAAAACAAGAGCAACAATTAATAGTAAGATTAGAATTTTATTCATTTTTTTCTCCTTTTTACTTGATTTTTAAATTTCTTTTGCTTAGAATTTCTTGGAGATTTGTTTATATAATGCCTAAACCATGGTATCTTTAAAAACAAATCTCCTTTATTTTTCATAAAATTACCTCCTTTCTTTTACCTACATTGTGGCCTTCACGAAACTCGAAAATCTGCATGAATAAAGGGTTTTTGGCATTACCCATTTTAGACTTGCCCTCCACCTTCAAAAACTCAGTGTATATACGGGTTTTGAAGGACAACTTTTGGCCAAAAAGGCCGATTTTTGGGCTTCCAGGTGGGGGTGGAGGGCAAAAATCTTAAAGCTTTAGTTTCGTGAAACCCCTACTTTTTTAATTCCTAGAATGCGCTTCAAGCCTTATCCCATCTGGGTTTTGCTGATTTACTTTTTTACCTCCTCTTCCTTAGAATTGATATTGCTTGTTTCAATTTTATCAGCCAGTTCTATATGATCTTGAGGATATTTTTGACAGACCGCTAAGAAGATATGAGCTTTTTTTCTCTGTACTTGACCTTTCTTTACTTGATAAGAGAGTTCTGTAGGAAGAAAGCCACTCAGCAGAGCCGTCATACTAAGAGCACTATCTTTAAGAACCTAAAGACTATTGCCAGCTTAAGCGACCTTTCAGCTGAACTATATGAGAGACCTGCATTGGCATCTGTACTGGGGTTTGAACCCGGGCGATAAACTAATCCCTGTAGAGAGGTTTTTTTTATATCTTAAGAATATCTGCAATCCACTTCTTCAGGAAGTAAGGATCTCTCTTGTAAAGAAACTGATAGAGCTAAAGATAGTAAAGGGCGAGTACCTCTCAGTTGACTCCTGTCCCATAATGGCCAATGTCAAAGAAAATAACTTAAATACCAGTGTAAAATACAGGTATCTTAAAGACAGACCTCTCAAAAATGATCCTGACTGCCGTATCGGAGCATTCCCCACCTTTACATCCGGTAAGGCCAAGGTAGAGTTTTTCTGGGGATATCGCAATCATATCATAAATGATACGGAATCTGAGCTTCCCCTGGCCGAAGTTACTCTTCCAGCCAATGTAAGGGGTACAAATGTAGTGATTCCCCAGCTTGAGTATGTAAAGGATAATCTTACCTTAAAACCTTTAGCAGTGATTGCCGATTCCGAGTATGATTCTTCTACCATTATTGAACATATTGTGAAGAATCTGGGTGCAAGACCAAGGATCTCTAGAAACCCCAGAAGGGGCGCTTCCTCTACTGAAAGGCTCACCTCATCAGGTGTACCTGTCTGCATAGCTGGATTTGAGATGCTCTCCTGTGGTATCTTTTTGGATAAGGCACAGAACAGAAAGAGGCATAAGTTTGTCTGTCCCATAAAGGGGTCTAAAAAGTTTGCCAAAAATCATCCCTATTGTCCCTGGTTTCACCCCAGATTTGTAGAGGGAACCGGCTGCTACAGGTACCTGAGGGTCGATGTGGCTGAGAGCGTAAGGGTTGATATTGATTACGGGTCTGAAGCTTTTAAGAGGGATTTTAACAAGAGAAGCAGCAGTGAAAGGGTGTTTTCAAGACTGCTATCAATCCTTATGCAGAAGCCCTCTGTAATAGTTCTTTCCGCTACGGCAAATCTCTGCACCATCTCCCATATTACTGTCTTAGCTGTTGCCTATTTTTCCTCATTTGTCAAAGAACCTAATAAAATCCGGTTTGTTAAAAGCTTTCTACCGAATTTTTAATTTCGTGAAGCCCTATATACTTACATTTTTAATTGGTTTATTTATTCTGAAATATCACCTTCCCTTTTAAAATAATGATATCAATATCTTTTAATCTTCAAATTTAAATTTATAAAATGAAATTACTGAAAATATTTTTTTAAGAACTTTATTTTTAAAACCCCCTTATCTCTCATAGTTGAATCTAGCATTATTACAAATATTAATATGCCTCCTTGAAACAAGTACTGGTAAAAAGTATGTACTCCTAATAAGTTAAGGCCATTACGTAAAACTCCTACAATAAGTGCACCTATCATAGTACCCAAGATAGAGCCCTCTCCGCCAGCTAAACTAGTTCCACCTATTAGTGCTGCAACAACAACATCAAATTCGAAACCAGCACCAGCTGTAGGTTGTCCTGAAGCAAGACGCGAAGCCATAATTATGCCAGCAATACCAGATAAAAAACCCGCATTAATATAAAGAATAAACTTATGTCTATTTACTGCTACACCAGAAAGTCTAGCAGTTTCAAGATTTCCACCAACAGCATAAGTATATTTACCAAAAATAGTATTATTCAGTAATATGTGATAAAATATAAATAAAATAATCATTACAATTATAGGAATTGGTACAATTCCTAAACGACCTCTTCCAATAAATTTAAAACTTTCAGTTATTCCTGTTACTATTGCATTACCACCACTAATTAGATATGCAAGGCCTCTTGCTATGTACATTGTTCCAATTGTTACAATAACAGGATTTATCCTTCCTCCTACCGTTATTGCTCCATTAAAAATTCCTATACCAATACCACAAAATATACCAATAATCATTGAAAGAGTTATTGGTATTTGACCAGATGAAGCAAGTTTAGCTGCAACAATTCCAGAAAGGGCAACAACACCTCCTTGTGAAAGATCTAAGCCACCAGAAATAATTAATAAAGTTACACCATAAGAAGCAATTGCTATCATTGATACCTGCCTCAAAACATTTAATATGTTATCAAAAGTTAGAAAATGGGGTGATAAAAATGACATAACAGTTCCTAAAATAATAAGGACTACAATAATAAAATATTTTTGTACCAAATTTATTCTGCTAAATCTTTTTGTTTTAACCATATATTATTTACCTCCGGTAGAGTAATAAATAATTTTTTCTTTTGTTGCTTTCTCTATTGGCATATCTGCTACAATTTTTCCCCTGTGCATAATCATAACTCTATGACAAATTCCAATAATTTCCTCAAATTCAGAAGAGAAAACAATAATTCCAACTCCTTCATTAGCTAGCTGATTTATTATCTTGAATATTTCATTTTTTGCTCCCACATCTATTCCCCTAGTAGGCTCATCCATTAATAAGACTTTTGGATTTGTCGCTAAATTTTTTGCAATTACAACTTTCTGTTGATTACCACCTGATAAATACATCACTTTTTGTTCAATCCCAGGTGTAACAACGGAAAGTCTTTTAACATATTTTTTTGCTAGGTTTCTATCTTTATTAAAATTAATTAATCCATAACGGGAAATCAGATTAGGAGAAGAAAAACTGATATTTTCACGTAAACTCATAATTTCGATTATTCCCTGAGTTTTTCTTTCTTCTGGGATAAGAGTAATACCATATTTTATTGCATCTTTTGGATTCTTGATACTAATAGCATTACCATTTAGATAAATATCTTTACTATTAGTTTCATCAGCACCAAAAATTGCTCTAGCTAATTCTGTTCTTCCAGCTCCAACTAGGCCCGCTACGCCAATTACCTCGCCTTCGTGAAGAGTAAAGGATATATCTTGAAGTAATTTATCACTACTCAAATCTTTAATTTTTAATAGATTTTTTCCAATTTTTTTCTTGGATCTTGGAAATAGGTCTTCTAACTCATAACCAACCATCATATGTACAACATCGTTATGAGAGACTTCTTTAATATCTAAAGTATTTACTTTCTTAGCATCACGGAGTATTGTTACTCTATCCCCAATTTTGAATATCTCTTCTAATCTGTGAGAAATATAAATAACGGAAATTCCTCTATTTCTAAGTTTAATAATAATTTCAAATAATTTTTTAAGTTCATAGTTATTAAGGGGCGCAGATGGTTCATCTAATACAATTATTTTAACTTCTTTTAAAAGTCCTTTAGAAATTTCAACCATTTGTTTTTCACCAGGGCTTAAATTTCTGACTAAGTTCCTTGGATCTATATTCACTCCAAGACTTTTAAATAATTTATCTACTACTTCACTCTCTTCTCTTCGCTTAATAAAACCAAAACCTTTAATTTCATTGCCTAAAGTTACATTATCTACAATGGACTGTTGATTAATAAGGTTTAATTCTTGATAAACAAAACTTATACCTAATTTTAACGCATCTGAAGGGTTATTAATTTCTACTAACTCACCATTCAAATAAATTTTCCCAGTATCTGGAGTAATTACTCCAGCTAATATCTTTATAAGTGTAGATTTTCCAGCACCATTTTCTCCAATAAGACAGTGTACTTCTCCTTGCCTTAAATCAAAGTTAACATTATCAAGTGCTTTAACTCCAGGAAAAAACTTTGTAATGTTTACCATTTCTAGAATAATCTTAGAGTCATTATTTTTTTCTTTTTTTATTTTCATTTTGAATCTTAAATGTGACTATTAAATTTTACTTAGTTGAACTATTTAAGAGTTGTGTTTAACGTACAACCTTAAGGTGGCTAATTAGTACTTAAACAAATCTCATTTTTCTTTTACCATAAAACCTCCTTTCTATTTTTTCTTCCTTCACCTAGTCAAAAGGAAGATCTTAATTGCTTTGATATAATAATCACCCCTTTTTAAAAATGTAACTCTATAATTTTATTAACTAATTTCTATAATCTTCTTCTATGATAATTATTGAATACTGCTTAAATAAAATTTAAGTAATTTATTTTCTTTAGAACAACTTACACTAATATACTCAATAACTTCCGTCTGAATTTTCTAAATATTTGTATAACGTTTTTATATGTTCTTTTAAAAAGTCTTTTGATTTTTCAATATCTTCAGCAAGAATGCTATCTATTATTTTTTTATGTTGTTTTAAACTTAATTCTACCGGAATATGACTTCTTACTAAACTGGATATTATGACATTAAATTGCTTATATAATTTTAAAATTATTTTATTATCACATTTTTCAATTAAATATTTGTGAAAATCCCCATCTAAGCTTCTGTATTTTCCAATATCCTTATTTTTTATGAATGATTCAAATTTTCTATAATATTTAATTAAGGTATCCTTTATTTCTTCTGTGATATTTTTTATTAACTTCTCTACTCCCCAAGTTTCAAACATCACTCTAAGTTCCTGTAAATCATAAAAATCTTCTTTGCTATATTTCTTTAAATAAAAGCCTTTGTTTGGAATTTTCTCTAAATAACCGTCCGTCTTTAATTGGTGTAAGGCTATAAGTACCGGCATTTTACTTATCCCAAGATCATTTGCTAATTTACCCTGATCTATCTTTTCCTCTTTTAAATCACCAATTAAAATTAGCTCTTTTATTTTTTCATAAGCACTTTCACTTAAAAAATTCTTTTTTATTCTAATGTCTTTCATTTCAATAATATATTATATATTATATATTTTTATACAATATATAATATATTTTCATTAATTTGTCAATTATATATTTTATTTTTTACTTTGTGTTGTTAATTTAGTGATATTGATAAAAATGACTCAATAATCCTAGAATACTCTCAGCTCACGATGGTAGATTATAATTAAGACTATATGCTTGCGGTAATAACTACTTTTTTTATATTCAAGTTTCTCTTCTAAATTATTCATAAATACAATTTTATCAGCAAATTTTTTCAACAATGAAGAATATTGTTTCTGTTAGGAGTCATCAAATTAAGCAACTTATTTGCTTTATTAGATACTCAACCAAACAGTAGTAATACCATCCCCTGATACTATAATTGCTGCATTATAATTTTGCATTTCAATAAGTGATTACAAAACCAATCCAGCATTAATATTACCTTTAGTTTTCTCACTTGGTAAAGTAAGAGTCGGTTTAAAAATTTATATTTATAAGCGATATTATTTGAAGTTAAGATTTATATTGTTTCTTATAGCATAGGCTTTAGCAAGTGATATAAACATTGCTCCCCTACTCTTTTTAATTTTCCCGGTAAGATATGTATCCTTGATTATACTTAAAAATATTCTTATCTGTTGCTCTAAGATTTTATCAACTATAGCTCGAAATGCTCCCAGACTATGGTTATCTTCAAGTTCTTCTGCTATTTCTATGGCTAGTTGCTCCTTTTCTCTGGTCCTATATCTTTTTGATTCAGAATATTCCTTTATCTCACCTTCAGAGTTTTCCACAACCTCTCCACTTCTAGCCCTATTAACATTATTTAAATTAGGTTCATTAATGTAAGTATCACTAGGGTGGGTTTTTCCGTATTCTAGAGGTAGGTTTTTCCGTATTCTAGAAGACGGATTTTCCGTATTCAGAAATTCTTTAATTTCTGGCTTTAATACATAAATCCTATTAGAATTCCCCTGTCCCATTCTTTTATCAATTATTAATTTGTATTTAA
>Ga0307378_10002999_pt1 | contig 25121 bp, 20 predicted proteins | sample UN1MG_FD_202238 | JGI IMG/M metagenome (GOLD analysis project Ga0307378, IMG submission 202238) | Soil microbial communities from Risofladan, Vaasa, Finland - UN-1 | ecosystem: Environmental > Terrestrial > Soil > Coastal area > Acid sulfate soil | place: Finland: Risofladan, Vaasa | collected...
CGGTGTGCGGCGTGAGCGCCGAACCGACTCGCAGCCTCCTCAATCCAACCCCGAAAATGATCCGACCCTCGCACCAAAAGGCAGATCACCAGCCCGCAAGCCCCGCAGAGTTTTGCAACACGCTCGGACTATAAGCGGACATCTATATCACTATCGCCGATGTCCGGTGCTGACCGATTCTGTTGAAAAACTCCGCTGGCCACATTGGCTGGCAACTTTCGAATCAGACGGAAGACTTCCGAGTAACGATCGTCCGCGAACGCCCCTCTCAGCGAATCATCGTTGCGCCAGATATGCCTCGATGTATTCGCAACCGAGTTTTTCAACAGAATCGACCCATTGCGGACATTGACGCGTCCAGCACTATCAAGATGTGTTAGCCACGGTGGCAATGATCTGCATCGCGCACCCAGCCGTAATCTCACGTAACAGTCTTGGTGGAGGTGTCGTTTTGAACCGTCGCAGATTTGAACTCGTTATTGACATGGAGCAGAACCCGCTTCGTTCCGTGTGCACGCCATCTGTGTGCAGTTGGTATAGAATCGGGGTATGATCCACCCGGGTTCAGGAAACTGTTTCCCCCAAAAAAATAGCTGGCGACGTGCCGCGAACATTCACGGTTGATCAAATCGGCGGCACGCCTTTCTTCATCGTACTCCGTCACGCAGACGTCTTCTCTGGGTCCAGCCCATATTCCGATCCGGAAATCGAAATGAGGGAACGATGGCGTTCAGCATCAAAGTCAACGGCAATCAGCGCAGCGTCGATGTCGAAAGCGACACGCCGCTGCTCTGGGTTTTGCGCGACACGTTGGGACTGACCGGAACAAAGTTCGGCTGCGGTATCGCGCAGTGCGGGGCGTGCACTGTGTTCGTGAAAGGAAAGCCGGTCCGATCGTGCTCGCTGCCCGTGAGCGCAGTCGGCGACGGAGATGTGACTACGATCGAGGGGCTCGAGGGACGGGTTTCGACGGCTGTGCAGCGCGCCTGGGTCGCGCGCGATGTGCCGCAATGCGGTTACTGCCAGTCCGGCCAGATCATGAGTGCGGTAGCCCTTCTCAACGAGGTCAAGAAGCCTTCAGACCGCGATATCGATCTCGCGATGAACGGCAACATTTGCCGCTGCGCCACGTATGTCCGGATCCGCGCCGCGATCAAGGACGCCGCGCGCACGTTGATGGATTGAGCCATGACCATCACCGACAATACACTCTCGCGCCGTACGATGCTCAAAGGTGCTGCAGGGCTCGTCATCGGCCTGCATCTGCCGCTGGCATCGGCGAATGCCCAGTCCGGAACGGCGCCGAATATCCTGGCGCCGAACGCATTCGTTCGCATCGGTACGGACAACATTGTCACCGTCGTGGTGAAGCACATCGAGTTTGGCCAGGGTCCCCTTACCGGCCTGTCGACGCTGGTCGCCGAGGAACTCGACGCCGATTGGTCGCAAATGCGGGCGGAACATGCGCCGTCGAATACCAAGCTCTACAAGAATTTGGCCTTCGGCGCGCAAGGGACCGGCGGATCAACCGCAATCGCCAACTCGTACATGCAGATGCGCAAAGCCGGCGCGGTGGCGCGCGCTGTGCTGGTCCAGGCGGCGGCAAACGCCTGGAAGGTCCCGGCCGCGCAGATCACGATTGAGCGCGGCGTCCTGCGTCACCGCGGATCCGGTCGCAGTGGCCGCTTCGGGCAGTTTGCCGCCGCCGCGGCCAGACTGCCGGTGCCCGCGGATGCGCCCCTGAAGGATCCATCAGCTTTTCGCCTGATCGGTCGCGAAGGTGCCGTGAAGAAGCTGGATGTGCCGGGAAAGACGAACGGCACGGCCAAGTTCACCATGGACATTCTAGAAGCCGACCTGCTCACAGTCGTTGTGGCGCACCCGCCGCGCTTCGGCGCCAAGCTCGCCAGTTTCGACGCCACCGCGACGCGGGCAGTGACGGGTGTGGTCGACGTGAAGCCGATCGGAAGTGGCGTCGCGGTCTATGCCAAGGGCACGTGGCCGGCGATCAAGGGCCGCGAAAAGCTCAAGATCGTGTGGGATGAATCCACCGCCGAGAAACGGGGCACGGCCCAGCTCATCGCCGAGTATCGGGCGCTCGCGCGGAAATCCGGCGCGGTCGCGGGGTCGCATGGAAACGTCGAGGCCGCACTTGCTAACGCGGACAAGGTGATCGAGGCCGAATTCGTTTTTCCCTATCTCGCTCACGCACCGATGGAACCGCTGGACGGCTATCTGCGCTGGAATGCTGAAGGCGCCGTGGCCCGCTACGGCTGCCAGATACAGGCGTTGGACCACGTCGCAATTGCTCGCGTCCTCGGCCTGAAGCCCCGGAACGTGCAACTCGAAACCATGCTGGCGGGCGGCAGCTTTGGGCGAAGAGGTCAATTTACAAGCCATTTCGCAATAGAACTGGCGCAGGCCGCCAAGGCTATCGGCCCAAACCGGCCGGTCAAACTCGTATGGACCCGCGAGGATGATATCCGCGGCGGCTCTTATCGGCCGCTGTTTGTCCACCGTCTGCGCGGCGCCGTGCGCGACGGTCGCATTGCCGCGTGGGACAACACCATTGTCGGTCAATCCTTCGTCAAGGGCACGCCCTTTGAAGGCCAGGCGATCAACGGAGGCATGGACCGGACTATGGTCGAGGGCGCAAGAAAGTTGCCCTACGAGATCGCCGACTTCCGCTGTGATATGCATATGGTTGACGTCGGTGTGCCGGTGCTAGCGTGGCGCTCGGTCGGTCACACCCACACCGGCTATGCTGTGGAATGCTTTGTCGACGAGCTGTTGCAGGCCGCCGGACAGGATCCGGTGGCTGGTCGGCTCGCAATGATGGCCAAGCACCCGCGGGCCGCCGGCGTGTTGCGCGCAGTCGCGAAACTTGCCAGCTGGACCGGCCCCGGCCCAAAAGGCGGCCGGGCGCGCGGGGTGGCGGTGGTCGAGAGCTTTGGCAGCTTCGTCGCCCAGATCGCCGAAGTGTCTGCTGGCGGCCAGGATGGCCCACGCGTGCACAAGGTCTGGTGTGCCGTGGACTGCGGCGTGGCCGTGAATCCCGATGTGATCCGCGCACAGATGGAGGGTGGCATCGGCTTTGGTCTCGGCCACGTATTGTTCGCGGAGGTCGAGATTGACGATGGCCAGGTTGTCCCGGCCAATTTCGACACTTATCGCTCGCTGCGGATCAACGAGATGCCGGAAGTGGAGGTCGCGATCCTAAGCTCAAATACGAGTCCGACCGGTGTCGGAGAACCGGGCGTCCCACCCATCGGGCCGGCGGTCGCCAACGCCATGGCGCGCCTCGGCCTCGGCTGGCCTCGCCGGTTGCCCATCGTGAGGGAGCCGGTGTGACGATCGATTACCGGCCCTTTGTCATCGTCGCACTCACCATCGTGCTCGGCACGGGACCGGTAAACCAGGTTCTCGGACAGTCCGACCGCTCGCCGGCAAATATCGCTGCGAAGACTTTGCGCCCAGTTTCAAGCTTCGCTGGTGTTGTGGATACGCGAGCGAGATCCGCTGCCTTGTTTCAGGAAGCCGGCAGGGTGCTGCGCCATCCGCGCTGCGCCAACTGCCATACCGGCGATGGACAGCCCCTCCAAGGCGAGAAGCAGCGGCCGCATCGGCCACTGGTTGTGCGCGGCCGCGACAACCTCGGGGCGCCCGGAATGGCCTGCACAACCTGTCATGGCAGATCGAACTTCGACCCCGCACGCGTGCCCGGCCGCCCGAACTGGCAACTCGCACCTCCGGTCACCGGCACGAAGGACAAGACCCTCGGCGCCATCTGCCAACAGATCAAAGACCCCAGGCGCAATGGCGGAAAGGATATAGCCGCGATCCTCAAGCACATGGCGACGGACGGCCTGGTGAAATGGGCTTGGGACCCGGGCGGCGGCCGTACGCCAGCTCCGGGAACCCATGCGGGGTTTGTCGCGCTTTTGAAAGCCTGGGCAGCTGGTGGAGCGCATTGTCCGACACCCTGAGGCCCGAAGGGGCCTGTCAACTTAACTTGAGCTAGGCCAGCCGAAGCTCAGAGCCAGATCGGTTTACGCTGCCGTCGTCATAGTTCGCCATTCCGCCATCGCCTGATTGCGGAAAGTTCGGAGTGTGCGACGGGAGATGAGGTGACGATGGACATTAAACAGATTGTAAATAGGGCCGTGAGTGGAAAGGAATCTTTGCGCTGAACTTTGCGACTTGAAACGCTGCATCTTTCGTTCTCGCCGTCGTATTGGAACATGCGAACTCTCAACCCGGTTGTTCCGCCGGTGTCCGGTTTCGTGAAGGTGACCGAGACGCAAATCCCCGAATGCCGCGCCGTAAGACTTCGGTTTATCCGTCACGATTTGTGTCGGACACACGCCCTGGTTCCTCAGCAATTTCCGCATAGGTCTCAAGGCGGCCCGTTTATTCCGACGCTTCTGAACCAAGTCGTCCAGAACCGTGCCCTCACCATCAACTGCTCGCCACAAGTACATTTGCTTGCCGCCGATATTTACGAAAACTTCGTCCAGGTGCCAGACATCGAACGCAGGGCCACGGCGGCTGCGAATCCGACGGGCGTAGGCTGGCCCGAATTTCAATACCCACAAACGCACCGTCTCGTAGCTGACATCAATGCCACGCCCGGCCAACAGATCCTCAACATCGCGAAAACTCATCGTGAATCGGAAGTAGAGCCAAACGGCTCGGCGGATAATGTCGGGGTGCAAGCGGTGGCGCCGGTACGAGATTTCCTGCACCCGCTGATCGTATCAGGCGAACACGCGATCATCAGTGAGCTAATTTGACAAGCCCCGCTCAGGACATTCATGCTCGCCTCAAGATTCCCGTGACAAAGCCGACTGGCGGGTATCGGATATGCCACCGGCGCGCAGCCCGACTGGCGGGCAATGCATCCCATGCCACGGCCAATCCGGTCACCGCGCTGACCGGGATATGAACTAACTTAGGGGGAGAGGACCAGACATGGCGGACATTCGGCTCGGCTTGATCATGCACGGCGTCACCGGGCGCATGGGCACGAATCAGCATCTCATCCGATCGATCCTGGCGATCCGCGATCAGGGCGGCGTCGTGCTCCAGAACGGCGACCGGGTGATGCCCGATCCCATCCTCGTCGGGCGCAACGCTGAGAAAGTTGGAGGACTGGCAAGGGCGCATGGGCTGACGCGCTGGACGACCGACCTCAACGCGGCCATCGCCGACCCCGAGGATACGCTTTTCTTCGATGCCGCCTCGACCCAGCTCCGCAAGGAAATCCTTCTGAGGGCGATCGCGGCGGGCAAGCACATCTATACCGAAAAGCCGATCGCCGAGTCCCTGGACGACGCGCTGGCACTTGTTCGCGCGGCAAAGGACAAAGGCATCAAGAGCGGCGTCGTCCACGACAAACTCTCGCTGCCGGGCCTGATGAAGCTCCGCATGCTGCGCGACACCGGCTTTTTCGGCCGCATTCTGTCGGTGCGCGGCGAGTTCGGCTATTGGGTCTTCGAGGGCGACTGGCAGGCCGCCCAGCGTCCGTCATGGAACTACCGGAAAGCCGACGGCGGCGGCATCATTCTCGACATGCTGTGCCACTGGCGCTACGTGCTCGATCACACCATCGCACCGGTCAAGGCGGTGAGCTGCTATGGCGCCAACCACATTCCCGAGCGCTGGGACGAGGACGGCAAGCGCTACGATGCCGATACCGATGACGCCGCCTACGCCACCTTCGAGCTTGAGGGCGGCATCGTTGCCCAAATTAATTCGTCCTGGTGCACGCGGGTAAAGCGCGACGATCTCGTCACGTTCCATGTCGACGGCACCCATGGTTCGGCGGTTGCGGGCCTGACCAAATGCGTCAGCCAGTCGCGGGTCAACACGCCGATGCCGGTATGGAACCCGGACGTGCCGCAAACCATGAAGTTCCACGACCACTGGCAGGACGTGCCGGATAACGCGCCGGCCGAGAACGGCTTCAAGATGCAGTGGGAGATGTTTATCCGCCATCTCTATGAGGACGGACCGTGGGAATACACGCTACTCTCGGGCGCCAGGGGCGTGCAGCTCGCCGAGCTCGGTCTCAAGAGCTGGGCCGAGCGCCGCTGGATGGATGTGCCGAAGCTGGATGAATAGGCGATGATCTCCGTCAATCTACCCACCGTCGAAGGCCGCATCGAAGCCTACGCGCTCTCCCAGCCGCTTGAGTTCCATCCGGTGACCAGCGATGGGCTGCCCCGCATCGCTTATGCCGCGGCGCATGTGGTCGCCGATCCGCTGGCGGACAACGACCCCTGGCTCGATACCGCGCTCGACTGGGAGGCGACGCTGGCCTACCGCGAGCACCTCTGGTCGCTGGGCCTTGGCGTGGCCGAAGCCATGGACACGGCCCAGCGCGGCATGGGGCTCGCCTGGCCGACCTCGCTCGAGCTGATCCAGCGCTCGGTGGCCGCCGCCAAGGCGCGCGGCGACGGCGCCTTGATCGCCTGCGGCGCCGGCACGGACCATCTGGCCCCCGGGCCGGACGTCACAATCGACGACGTCATCCGCGCATACGAAGAACAATGCGCAAGCGTCGAAGCCGCCGGCGGCCGCATCATCCTCATGGCGAGCCGCGCCCTCGCGGCGTGTGCCACGGGACCGGCCGACTACGAAAAAGTTTACGACCGCGTCCTCTCCCAGGTGAATGAGCCGGTGCTGATCCACTGGCTGGGCGAGATGTTCGACCCCGCGCTTGAGGGCTATTGGGGCGATGCCGACCACATGGCCGCGATGGACGCCTGCCTTGCCATCCTAGCCGACCACGCCGGCAAGATCGACGGCATCAAGATCTCGCTGCTCGACGACCAGAAGGAGATCGCCATGCGCCGGCGCCTGCCGCCCAGCGTGCGTATGTATACCGGCGACGACTTCAACTATCCGACCCTGATCGCCGGCGACGAGGAGGGTTTCTCGCACGCACTTCTGGGCATCTTCGATGCAATCGCGCCCGCCGCCAGCGCCGCGCTTCTGGCCATGGCCAAGCAGGACATGGACGGCTATTTCCGCATCTTCGAGCCAACTGTGCCGCTGTCGCGCCACATCTTCCAGGCGCCGACGCGCTTTTATAAGACCGGCGTCGTCTTCATGGCCTATCTGAACGGCCATCAGGACCATTTCACCATGGTCGGCGGCCAGGAGAGCACGCGCTCGACGCTCCATCTGGCCGAGCTCTTCCGCCTCGCCGACCGTGCCGGTCTGTTCTGCGACCCTGACGTTGCCGCCGAACGCATGGCCGCGGTGCTGGCCGTCCGCGGCATCGCCTGAACACCAGCGTCGATTAGGTCCATGCGCGATTTCAGCAACGACACCAGCCTTCTCTCGCTCAACACCGCGACCGTGGGTGCGCAATGGTCGCTCGAACAATGCATTGCCGGCTGCGAGCGGCACGGCATCGGCGGCATCGCGCCCTGGCGCGATAAGCTGGCCGAATGCGGTGTGACCAAGGCCGCCAGGCTGATCAGAGATGCGGGCCTGCGGGTCTCGGGTCTCTGCCGTGGCGGCATGTTTCCCGCCGCCACCGCGGCCGGCCGCGTGGCGGCGCTCGACGACAACCGCCAGGCCGTCGACAATGCCGCCGAGATCGATGCAGCGTGCCTTATCCTGGTGGTCGGCGGTCTGCCGCAAGGCTCCAAGGACATCGCTGGCGCCCGCGCGCAGGTCCAGGACGGCATCGCCGCCACGCTGGAGCACGCCCGCGCCGCCGGCATGCCACTGGCGATCGAACCGCTGCATCCGATGTATGCCGCCGACCGCGCCTGTGTGAACACGCTGAAGCAGGCCAACGATATGTGCGAGGCGCTGGGCGAGGGTGTCGGCGTGGCGGTCGACATCTATCACCTCTGGTGGGACCCCGACCTGGAGGCCGAGATCACCCGGGCCGGCGCGGCGGGCCGCATCCTTGCTTTTCATGTCTGCGACTGGCTAGTGCCGACCACCGACCTCCTGCTCGACCGCGGCATGATGGGCGACGGCGTGATCGACATTCCGCGCATCCGGCGCTGGGTGGAGGCAGCCGGCTTCGACGGCGCCTCGGAGGTTGAGATCTTCTCTGTGAACAACTGGTGGAACCGCGATGCGGACGAGGTCCTGAAGACTTGCATCGAACGCCATCAAACGGTGGTCTAGGCAGCCATGGCAGCGACGATCGGAGATATTGCGCCGGAAGCGCTGACGCGCTTTCGCCGCGGCACGGTGATCCCGGCCCACCCGCTCGCGCTCACGGCCCAGCGCAAACTCGATCCGCGCCGCCAACGTGCCCTCACCCGCTACTACATCGACGCCGGGGCCGGCGGCCTGGCGGTCGGCGTGCACACCACGCAGTTCGAGATCCGCGAGGCCGGCCTTTACGAGCCGGTCCTGGCGCTGGCCGCCGAAACCGCCGCCGACTGGATCAAGACGCCGCTCTTTCTGATCGCCGGTGTGGCCGGGCGTACCGAGCAGGCGCTGGTAGAAGCAAAGATCGCCGCGTCGCTCGGTTATCACGCCGTCCTCCTCAGCCTCGCCGCCTTCAAGGGCGCGGACGAGGACGAGATCGTGGCGCATTGCGCGGCCGTCGCAAAGGTCATGCCGCTCGTTGGGTTCTACCTCCAGCCGGCGGTGGGCGGCGTACTGCTGCCCTTCTCCTTTTGGCGCCGTTTCGCCGAGATCGAGAACGTGGTCGGCATCAAGATGGCGCCCTTCGACCGCTACCGGACGCTCGACGTGGTGCGCGGCGTGGTGGCCGCGGGCGCCGAGGATCGTATCGCGCTCTATACCGGCAACGACGACAACATCGTCGCCGACCTTCTTTCGCCCTACCGCCTCATACGCGACGACAACCCCGTCGACATTCGCATCCGAGGCGGACTGCTGGGGCACTGGAGCGTCTGGGTGCATTCGGTCGTGACGCTGCTCGACCGCATTCACGCGGCGGTCGAGGCGGACGACGCCTCCCAAGAGCTCCTCACCCTTGCCAGTCAGATCACCGACTGCAATGCCGCCTTCTTCGATGTCGCCAACGACTTCCGCGGCTGCATCGCCGGCATGCACGAGGTGCTGCACCGCCAGGGTTTGCTGGAGGGCATTTGGTGCCTCGATCCCGACGAGACGCTGAGCCCCGGCCAGGCAGAAGAGATCGCGCGGGTTTGCCGCGACTACCCGCATTTGAACGACGATGCATTTGTCGCGTCGAACCTGGAACGATGGATGTCGGCGTAAGGCCGGCCCCCTCGCCCGCCCGTCCCCGACGCGGCGTTGACGAAGGGCGTAGCCGGCCAAGTAAGGAGAGCTGAATGACCGCGAAAATCGGGGTTGAGACGGCTTGGCGCTGGAGCGCCATTGTCGGCGTCCATCTGGCTGTCGTCGTCATCTGGTATCTCGTCGTCAAGCTGGGCGACATTCCCAAATTCGTGATCGCCTCGCCGCACGCGACGCTGATGTCGCTGTTCGACACCTACCCCTGGTTCGACAATACCGTCGTCACGACGATCGAGATATTCGGCGGCTATTTCCTCGCCGTCGTGGTCGGGGTCGGCCTCGCCCTCGTCTTCTCCTGGTTCCGGACTGTCGAGAATTTGCTGATGCCGCTGGTCGTCAGCCTGAACATGATCCCCAAGGTCGCGCTGGGCCCGCTGATCATCGTGTGGTTCGACTACGGCCCGATGACCAACGCCGTCATCGCCTTTTCGATCAGCTTCCTGCCGATCCTGATCACCACGGCGCGCGGCCTGCGCGAGATCGAGCCGGACCTGATCGACCTGGTCAAGACGCTGAGGGCCACCCGTTGGCAGGTCTTCGTCAAAATCCAGCTTCCCGGCTCGCTGCCTTACATTTTCTCCGGCATGAAGGTGGCGGTCGTCCTCGCCGTCGCCGGCGCCGTTGTCGGCGAGTTCATCGCCTCGGATTCCGGGCTCGCCTATTTGATCGGCCAGGTCCAGGTCACGCTCGACACCGCCGCGATGATGATGGCGGTGCTGCTCATCACCCTGGTCGGCGTCGCGCTCTACCTGATCGTGTTGATCCTGGAGCGGGTCCTGGTCGTGCGCGACGCGCGGGTGGACGCCGTATGACAAACGGCGAGCCCTTCATCCGCCTCGACGGCGTAAGCAAGGTTTTCCGGTCGCGGAAGCAGGAGTTCCTGGCCGTGTCGGACGCCACCTTCGACGTGAACGAGGGCGAGCTGGTCTCGTTGGTCGGGCCGTCGGGCTGCGGCAAGACCACGCTCTTGAAGATCATTGCCGGCCTCTTCGACCACGACGGCGGCAGCGTTACCATCGGCGGGGCCGGCAGCGGCTTCGACCCGGCGCGCGATGTCGGCATGGTGTTCCAGGCGCCGCTGTTGCTGAAATGGCGGCGGGTCCTGGAGAACGTGTTGCTGCCCGCCGAAATCCTTGGCTTGCCGCTGAGGGAGGCCAAGGACCGCGCGGGCGAGCTGCTGAACATGGTCGGCCTGGCCGGCCACGAGCAGAAATATCCCTACGAGCTTTCCGGCGGTATGCAGCAACGCGCGGCCATTGCCCGCTCGCTGGTGCACGACCCCAAGCTGATCCTGATGGACGAGCCGTTCGGGGCCCTCGATGCGCTGACCCGGGAGAAGATGAACCTGGAACTCTTGCGTATTTGGGAGCAGAGCCGCAAGACTATCCTCTTCGTCACCCATGGCATCACCGAGGCCGTGTTTCTCGGCACCAAAGTCGTGGTGTTGACCGCGGGCCCGGCGCGCATGGCCGACCGGATCGAGATCGACCTGCCCCAGCCGCGCACGCTCGACATGAAAACCCACGAACGCTTCGGCACCTATACGCGCCGGATCTATGCGCTGCTCGGCATGGAATGAAGTGGCCGGCAGCCACATTCCGACAATTTGGCTGGAGCAACAACATGCTTGTCGGCTTCCGCCGGAACGCTTAGGCTTTTGTACCCGGTTGGTTACTCATCGGATCGCTTTTGGGACCGTTGCGGGCGGCGGCATCACCCAACGGCTCGTCATATGATGGGACGCGCACCAGATCGGACCCGCACACAAACCCGCCAAATATCAAACAGGAGAAGGGGCAGGACCATGATTGGGAGACACACTGTTTCAGCATTGGCTATCGCGGTGGCCGCAAGCGTCGGTCCAGGCTCGGCCGGCGCGGCCGAAAAGGTCGACTTCATTCTGAACTGGATCGCCGGCGGCGACCACGCGCCCTACTATTTCGCCAAGAAGTCGGGCTGGTACGAGAAGGCCGGCATCGACCTCAACATCCAGCAGGGCCGCGGCTCGGCCATGTCGTCGCGCCGCACCGGCGCCGGCAAGAACCCGATCGGTCTCGCCGATCTGGGCACCGCGCTGGTGACCATGGGCAAAGGCGCGAACATGGTCGCCGTGATGAACATCTACGCCAACTCGCCTTATGGCATGTACTGGCTGAAAAGCTCCGGCATCAAGGGCCCCAAGGACCTCGCCGGCAGGAAGATCGGCAATCCGCCATGGGACGCCGCGCGGCAAATGTGGCCGGCGCTGGCCAAGAAAGTCGGCGTGGACAGCAAAACGGTGAAGTGGGTGAACATCCAGCCCAATGCCAAGCTCGCCGCGCTCAAGGCCAAATCGATCGACGCCACCACGTCGTTCTACAACATCCACCACATCTTCAAGCGCCAGCTCGGCGCCGATATGGGCTTCTTTCCCTGGAAGAAGTACGGCATCAATCCATACGGCAACTCGATCATCGTCAACGCCGAGTATCTGGCGAAGAACCGCAAGACCGTCGCGGCCTTCGTCAAGGTCACCCAGCGGGCGTTTGAGGCCTGCGTCAAGACCCCCGATCCCTGCGTAACCGCACTGGTCGAGGCCAACAAGGGCCTGAAGTTCGCCAACGAGAAAGAGAACTGGGGCCTGGTGACCGAGCTGATGAGCGACAAGGTCTCGCGAGGTGTGGCGCTCGGCTATTTCGATCCGGGCCGCATGAAGGCCGATCACGCGCTGATCAACACCTATTTCAAGATGGACACCAAGTTCGACATCGAGAAGCGTTACACCAACGCCTTCCTCGACAAGTCGATCAAGATGCCGAAGATCAACCGCAAATCCGCGTTCGAATAGGAATATCCGCCGCCGCGGCGCGCCCCGCTTTATGCGCGGCCGCGGCGGCGTTCCGTCCTGATGGGCGAGACCCAAGACCTGACATACGACCAGACCTACGACGCCATCATCCTGGGAGCAGGCCATAACGGCCTGATCCTGCAAACCTATCTCGCCAAGGCCGGTCTCAGCACGCTGTCGGTCGAGCGGCGCGAGACCCCGGGCGGCGGCCTCGCGGCGCTGGAAGATCCGCGCCATCCCGGCCTCTTCCACAACACCCACGCCTTCTTCCTCCGCGCCATCACCACGATGCCCTGGTACCGCGACCTCGATCTCGAAGGCCACGGCGCCCGGATGATCGAGCCGGAGCTCAACGTCGCCATGCTCACCGGCGACGGCGGCGCGCTCGAGTGGTGGACCGACATCGAGCGAACCGTGGCCTCATTCGCCGCCATCAGCGACCGCGACGCGGCGACGCTCAAGCGCTGGTTCGAGGAGTTCGGCCCGGTGGTCGAGCACATACTGATACCGGAGGCGACCACGCCGCCGATACCACCGGCCGAACGCCGCGCGCTGTTGGAGAAAAGCCCCGAGGGGCGGCGGCTTCTGGAGGTCAGCGCGCTCTCGCCACTCGAATTCGTCCACCAGGAATTTGACAGCCCCGTCATCAAGGCAGGGCTTTTGTTCTTCAACGGCCTGCGCGAGGTCGATCTGCGCATCAAAGGCTTCGGCCACCATATCGCCTTCCTGCTCGCCAATCCCGCCAAGGCGCAGATGTCGGCCGGCGGCTCGGTCGCGCTCGGCTGCGCTCTCGCGGACGCGGCCCGCGCCGCCGGCGGCGAGATCGCGACTGGCACCACGCCGAAACGCCTGATCGTCGAGGGCGGGCGGGTCACGGGCGTTGAAACCACCGACGGGCGCCGCCTCGGCGCGCGGCATCTGGTGGCCTCCTCGCTCAACCCCCAGCAGACATTCCTCGGGCTGATCGACGACGACCTCCTGCCGGCAGACTGGCGGCGCAAGGCCGAGGCGTTCCGCTACAACCTGCTGGCACCGCTTTTCGCACTCAACCTGACGCTCAGCGAGCCGCCCCGCTATGCGGCCGCGGATCGCCGCGCCGAGCTCGCACAGCCCTTCATGACCATTCTCGGCCTCGACCATGTCGACCAGTTCGACGACATCGTCGCCCATCATGAAGCGGGGACGATCCCGCCCACCGTGATGTGGGGCACCTGCCCGACCCAGTTCGATGCGAGCCAGTCGCAGGACGGCAAGCACACCGCCTTCATGTGGGAAAAGCTGCCCTACGCGCTCGACGGCGATCCCGCCAACTGGGACGCCGCGAAGGACGCGCATGGCGAAGACATGCTGGATCTTTGGGCACGGCACGCGCCCAACCTCAAGGACGCGGTGCTCGACCGCTTCACCCGCAGCCCGCTCGATGTCGAGCGCGACTTCCCCAACATGCAGGCTGGCGACCTCCTGATCGGCGCCTTCAGTGACGGGCAGATCGGATATCACCGGCCGTTCGAGGGCGCCGGCGACTACCGGACGTGTTTCGAGGGCCTCTATCTCTGCGGTTCGGCCTCGCATCCGGGCGGCAATATCACCGGCCTGCCGGGCTATAACGCGGCGCAGACCATCTTCCACGACCTCGGTCTGTGCGGCGACTGGATCCCTCTCCCCGCCGCCCAGCGCATCGCCGAGCTGGCCGGCTGACCGGAGCGCCGGCGACGCTCAGCCGAGCTCCGGGCCGGCGATCGCGAAGAGCCGGCCGGGATCGTCGAAGCCCCCGTCGTGGTTCTGATACATGCGGAAAAACAGCCGCTGCTGCGCAAAGCCGCTGCCCTCGAGCCAGGCGAGGAACTCGCCTTGCGCGTCCGGCGCATCGAGATAGACCGGCCCCTCGATCCGCGGCAGCGCCGCGCGCGCCAGCGCCACCGCAACCGCCGCGTCCTCGGCGACGAGCGGCCCGATCTGATGCGCCTCCCGCCCCTCCCGGGCGAGCAGGTAGCCGGCAAGCTCGCCGCCGCGCCAGGCACCCTGCGGCGTGCCGGGAACCCGACCCAACAGATGACCCAGAAGCCGGCTCCGGTCGCCGCCGAAGACGCCGCGATCCATGGCGGCCAGCGCCGGGAGGTCGCTCTCCACCAGCGGCCGGATCGTCACAGCCGCCAAACCTTGCCGATCAAACGCCTCGGCCTCGGCTTGCTCGGCGCGATACCGTCCCAGCCGGTAGTGGTCGCGAAAGCCGATATGGCGATAGACCTCGCGGCCATCCGGCGTGGCATCAAGCCCGGGCACGCGGCCCGCCGCCGCCTGGCGCGCGACGACCGCGTTCATCAGCCGGGTCGCCAGGCCCTGGCGCCGGTACTCGGGATCGACCAGGACCATGCAAATCCAGGCGAAGGCGCCGTAAGGCAGGGCCATCGCTGTCGCCACTAGCGCATCGTCCGGCGCGATCAGCCCGGCGCCCTCGCCCGCCGCCAGCATGTAGTCCCAATCGGGCAGCGCCTGGTTCCAGCCGATCCGGGCCGACAGCGCGAACCCGGCCGCCGCATGCGCGGGCGTCAGATCGAGCTGGCGCAGCTTTGATAGCGCGTCGGCCCCACCGGCGTCCCCAACTCCGGCGTCCTGGGACATACTTAGAATTTGCCGTCGCGGCTGCCGTAACCGGTGGGTTTGCCGTAGCCGCTGCCGCCGCGCTGTAACCAGTCCGCCACCCAGTCGACCATCTTGAGCAGCGGCACCGTCGGATTGCCGAACAGGCGGGCGGCCTCGCCGGCATTGACCAACCAGCACCGGTCGGACTCGGTCTCGGCAAAGACCGGCGCCTTGCCGAACCGTTCGCCGAAGGCCAACGCCACCGCGCGCACGCTCACGGTCTCCGGCCCGGTGACGTTCAGCGGCGAGGCCGGCGTGGTGCAGTGCGCCAGGCACCGCAGGATGTGGCTGTTGGCGTCGCCTTGCCAGATCACATTGACGTTGCCGGTGGTCAGATCGATCGGCTCGCCGGCCAGCACCTTGCTGCCGATGTCATGCAGCACGCCGTAGCGCATGTCGATGGCGTAGTTGAGCCGGATATTGCGGCCCGGCGTGCCGTATTTTTCGGAGAAATGCTCGAAGATGCGCTCGCGGCCAAGGCAGCTCTGGGCGTATTCGCCGACGGGCTCCGGCGCATCCGCTTCGATCGATCCGCCCGCGGCCACCTGGCCGAAGCGATAGATATTGCCGCTGGAGAACACGACGATGCGGCTGCCGCGAAATACCTCTGCGGCGATCGCCGGCACCGCTACGTTCATCGCCCAGGTCAGCGACGGCGCGCCCGAGGTGCCGAACTTGCGGCCCGCCATGAAGATTACGTTGGGGCATTTCGGTAGCGCCGCTACCGCGTCCCGGTCCTCCAGGTCGCAGGTAATGGTTTCCACGTCCCAGCTCTCCAGCTTGGCCGCGACCGCCGGATCGGAAAACCGCGCCACGCCTATTACGCGCCGGTCGGGCACCGCCCGCTTGGCCATCCGCGCCAGGGTCGGTCCCATCTTGCCGCTGACGCCTAGGATCAGGATGTCGCCCTCGACGCTCTCCAGATCGCGCACGAGCGCGTCCGACGGCCGGGTCATGAACTCTTCGAGCTCTTCTTCGTCGGCGAAGCCCGTGAGCATGGCCCCCGGATCGGTGTTCGTCATAGTTTTTCCCATCAGGTCGTAAGGGGGTCTCGCGCGATCCGGCCCGTCGTCTCCAAACACGCCGCGACAAGACGTAATCATACCCCATTTCGCCACGCCAGACCCGCGGTGCCAAGGTTGTTCGTCCGCGTGTTTCCTGCCAATTTGCCAAACAGAAGCGATCAGAAACAATCAAAAGCGCATAGCAGGAGGGGACATGTCCGCGAGCGCGCCCAGGATCAAGACGACGGTCGTCGGGTCGTACCCGGTGCCCGACTGGCTCATCAACAATCCATCGGAGCAGGCGCTGGCGGATGCGACCCGGGTGGTGCTGCACACCCAGGAGCAGGCCGGCATCGACGTTATCTGCGACGGCGAGCTTTACCGCTTCGACCCCAGCCATCCCGAGACCAACGGCATGATCGAGTATTTCGTGCGGCCGATGACCGGGGTGACGACCGAGATCACCTTCGACGAGCTCACGAAGTATCGCGAGCAGGCCGGCATGCAATTTCGAACCCGCCCGCCGGGCGTGGTCGAGGGGCCGATCGGCGCGGGATATCTTGATCTGCCGGGTGCCTGCAAAGCCGCAAAATCGCTCACGGATGCAACCTTCAAGTTTACCCTCACCGGCCCGCACATGCTGGCCAAGACGCTGGTCGACCGGCACTACGGCGATCTGCCGTCGCTCGCCAATGCGATCGCCAATGTCCTTGCCGAGCAGGTGCGCCATCTGGACGCCGACATCGTGCAAGTCGACGAAGCCAATCTGCCCGGCAGCCCCGACGAATGGGAATGGGCCGCCGAGGCCATCAACCGCGTGCTCGACGCCGTGAACGGGACGCCGGCCGTGCATCTCTGCTTTGGGAACTACGGTGGACAGTCCGTGCAAAGCGGCAGTTGGGACCGCCTGATCCGCTATCTCAACGCCCTGCATGTCGATCATATCGTCATGGAGGTCGCGCATCGGCCGGCCGAGGAGCTGGCCGCCTTCCGGGATCTGAAGCCCGAGATCGGTGTCGGCATCGGCGTCGTCGATGTCAAGGCGACGGAAATCGAGAGCGCCGACGAGATCGCCCGCGCGATCGAGCGCGCCGAGACGCTGCTAGGCGCCGGCCGGGTGACCTACATCCATCCCGATTGCGGCTTCTGGATGCTGAAGCGATCGATCGCCGACGGGAAAATCCGAGCGCTCGCCGCGGGCCGCGATCTCTATGAGGGGCGGAGCGCGTATATCGCCGCCTGATTCACTGCCATCCCGACAAAGTCCCGTGCATCGCGATCGGCGCCATCAAGCGAGCGTCCAGCCCCTCGGCGCCCGGTCAGCCGGTGCTTTCCGCGACCACAGAATTGCGCAACACCCCGATACCACCAATCTCGATCTCAACCATGTCGCCGGGCGCCACCGGCCCGACGCCTGCGGGCGTGCCAGTCAGCAACACGTCGCCCGGCAGGAGCGTCATCGCCCGGCTGAGATAGGCAACAAGCTGGGCGACCGAGAATAGCAGATCGGAGGTGTTGATATGCTGGCGGCGCTCGCCGTTGAGCCGCGCCTCCAACTCGAGGTTGGTCGGGTCGAGGCCGGTCGCGATGATCGGGCCGATCGGGCAGAAGGTGTCGAACGACTTGCCGACCAACATTGTGCCCATCGCCATCTCGGCGAACTGGACGGTGCGCTCGCTGACATCGTTGCCACAGGTGTAGCCGAGCACTGCGTCGAGCGCATCGTCCTCGGAAAGATGGCGCGCCTTGCGTCCGATGATCGCGGTGAGCTCGCCCTCGAAGTGAACCACCGTGCTCCCGGTGGGATAGACAATTTCGTCATCGGGGCCGATTACTGCGGTCGTCGGCTTCATGAACAGCATCGGGATTTCGGGCGTCTTCTGGCCGGCCTCGGCGATGTGGGAGACGTAGTTGAGGCCGGCGCCGAACACGCGCGGGGCCTCGACCGGCGCCAGCAGCCGGACATCGTCGAGCGCGTCCACCTGGTCGGTCGTTTCCAGGGATTCGTAAGGCGATCCCCGCAGCCGTTTCAGTTGACCGTCCTCGGTCAAGACACCGTAGGTGGTGTCCTGGTCGATCCGGTAGCGGGCGATTTTCATATCACGGGTCCGCTTTCGGTTGGTTCAATCGATGGGATTGGCAAGGGCGACCGGGCGGCTCATACCGAGCCGAGCCCATGAAGCTGGTGAAGGATGCCGCACATACCGAGCTTGGGGCCGCCGCGCGCCTGATCTGCCGCTTGGCCCTGGGCCCCGGCCGGTTCTGACGCAAGGCCGTCGATGCGTTCTCGGGCGACACCCAGCCAGTGCTCGAGGCCGCTCTCGAACACGGCGCCGAACTGGTTGCGCCGCGCCGCCAGATCGCGTCGGTGAACGTCGAGGAAGCGCCCGAGCTCGGTGTTATAGGCCTCGCGGTCGCGCTCCCACAGCTCGATAAGCACCTTGTAGGCATTGACCGAGGCGTCGCGGCGCTCAAGCGCGCCCTCCATGCCCTGCTCGCGGGGCAGCGCGGCCAGGCGTGCGTACTCGCCCGGATCGTCGTCGACGGCACGGCCGAAATAGATGCGCGCATCGCCGCGCTCGGCGAGGCCGGCATTGCCCATGATCACCAATACCTCGAGCGCGTCGGTGCTGATCGTCCGGTGCAGGGTTCCCGGCGTGAACTGGACGTAGTTGCCGGCGACCAGAGGCACGGTGCGAAAGCCGTGCTCGGGGTCGTGTAGCTCAAGCGCGCCCGCGCCGCCGATCGTGTAGTAGCCTTCGTCCGTAAGGCCGTGGATATGGGCGCAACCGGACATCTTGCCGTCGGGCGCGGGCCGCTGATCGTAGACCCGCAAATGCGTGAGCCCGACGCCGCCGATGAATTCCGCGATCGCCGGGGTCGCCGTCATGACTGGGATCCCTCAATATAGTTCCGATAGAGTTCGTCGATGCCCGCCGCGGCCGCGTCGCCGTCATGAACGACCACGCGGAACCGAAACTCGGCGGTCTCGCCGATCGGCAGGCGCATTTGCCGGTCGCGGTAGTGGCCGACTGTGATCACGCCCCAGTCGGTAACGAACCACCAGGGCTTGCCACAATCAGGGTGGGGCATCACCGCGACGCCCGCATTGTTGCCGCCGCCAACCGGCCCACTATAGCCGACCCATTCGGCGTCCGAGCCGGTGATGATATGGGCATCGCCGTTGCCGCGCGAATCAAGCATCGCGCCACCCGCCTCGACCTTGATCGACTCGGCAACCCGCACGTTGAGGTAAGCATGGCGCGTGGGGCCGAGCACTAGATCCCACTCGGTCGGCGACACGCGCGAACGGACGTCAATGACGTAGTGTGACGCCGCCGCGGCAACATCGAGCATGCGCTCCTCGCGCGCGAGCACGCGGCCATCCCAAGCGGCCCATTCGGACGGCCCACGCCACTCGAGCGACTGGGTCACGCGGAACCGATCAGCGCCGACCGGTTCGCCGTTTGTCGCCGTCTCCATGATTGCGCCGGGGGCGCGGCCCTGGAAGGTCTCGTTGACATAGAGGTTGTAAGTATACTCCTCGTGTTTGCCCTCGGCCGCGGGCACAAGACAGTGAACGTGATCGCTGCCGATCCAGATCGAATGATGGTGGGGGTGGTCGGCCGGACTTTCGGAAGTCACCGCGAAGCCGCCGGGCGTGAATACCGGATAGAGGTAAGCGCGGAACTGGCCTTGGCTGAGACCGAAGACCTCGCGGCCACGCCAGCGAAGGATGCGCCGCCTGGTTCGCGCCCAGGCACCGGTCGGCAAATCGATCGCTTCGCGGTCGAGCTGGAAGTCGCTGCTGGTCATTGGCCCTTTCGACCTTCGGTCCTTGCGACAGATCCGGCGCCCACCTATGGCCCGATCAAACGGGTTAGTCCAAGGCTAAGGGCTGGCACGAAGGTTACCACCATTAACACGAAAATGAGCACGATCAGGAACGGCATCAGCGCCCGAAACACGTCCGTGATGTTGGCGCCGCCGACGCGCGCGGTAGCGAAGGCGAGCATCCCGAGCGGCGGGGTCAGCGAGCCGATCACCAAGTTCATCACGATAATCACGCCGAAATGGACCGGACTGATGCCGGCGGCGGTGATGATCGGGATGAAGATCGGCACCAGGATTACCATCGCTGCGATCATCTCCATGATCAGGCCAGTCAGCAGCAGGAAGACGTTGAGCAGCAGTAGGAGAATGAACGGGTCGGACGCGGCATCGGCCAGGCTCGCTGCGATCGTCTGGGGGATGCGTTCGGTTGCGAGCACCCACGCGAACGGCTTGGCCGCCGCGATGATGACCATTACCGCGACCGTATCGGAGAACGCCTCGCGGAATGCCGCGACCAGGTTGCGCCCGGTCATCCGCCGATAGATCAGAAGCCCGCAGATGAGCGCGTAGAACACCGCGATCGCGCCTGCCTCAGAGGCGGTGAAGACGCCAAAGCGCACGCCGCCGACGATCAGCGCCGGCAGCAAAAGCGCCGGCACCGCAACCACCGCCGAGGTTATGCGCTGTCGCCCGGTCGAACGCTCGGTATCGGCGCCGAACCCGCGCTTGACCGCGACGACATGAACGGTCGCGGCCAACGCCAGCGCGAGCAGGATCCCGGGCACGATCGAGGCGACGAAGAGCGCCCCGACGGAGGTCTGCGCGAGCGCCCCGTAAACGATGAGCCCAAGACTCGGCGGAATCAGGTTGGCGAGCACGCCCCCCGAGGCGGTCAGCGCGCAGCTGAAGGCGCGCGAATAGCCGTGCTTTTCCATCTCCGGGACCAGTGATTTCGCGATCGCTGCGGCATCCGCCATCGACGACCCCGAGACGCCGGCCAACATCGTGTTTGTCAGCACGTTGACGTGGCCGAGCCCGCCGCGCAGATGGCCGACCAACCGGGTTGCAAACTCGATCAGTCGCTCGGTGATGCCGCCTACATTCATCATTGCCGCGGCCAGGATGAAGAACGGAATCGACAGCAGGATGAAGGAATCGAGCGCCGCGGTCATGTTCTGTGAAATCGTCAGCAGCAGCAGATCGCCGGTCGGCGCGAATGCCGCGAACGCCCCGAATGCCAGGCTGAAGGCGACCGGCACACCCGCGAGGATCAAAACAAGCGCGAAGACGACCAGCACCAACGCCGTATTGTCTGTGCCGATGAACTCGGCTCCGAAATGCCGGTAGGCCAGGTAGAGTGCGAGGCCGGCGAGGACCGCCGCAATGCCGCCCAACGGCAGGGAAGAGCCCTCGATCCGCTGTCGCCCGAGATAGAAAAGCGTCAGCGCGCCGCCAACCGGGACCGCCGCGTAAAGATAGAGGAACGGCCATTCCATCGCGGGCGACACGTAGGTCGACCGGCTCACCAGATCGCTGCCATGGACCACCAACATGATCGCCGTGGCGGCGGTCACCATCTTGATGAGGAAATCGTGGAATGGCCGCCAGCGCTCCGGCAGGCGGCGCGAGACGATGTCGATCGCGATATGCGACTTGCGGTGAACGCCGATCGCCATGCCGACGAAGACCAGCCACACGAAGGCCCAGCGCGCGACCTCCTCGGGCCAGCTCAGCGAGGCGTTCTCGACATAGCGGAAGTAGACTTGCGTTACGGCGACCACGGTGGTGCCGGCCAAAAGCACGATGCAGCCAATCTCAAGCAGCGCATCCAAGCTCCGCGCGCTGGCACGAAGTGCGGCGTAGCGCGGGACCGCCTGAAGCCGCGCCGCGCCCACCGCGTCTTCCGACGCGGCACCGTCGCGTTGATTGTCAGCGTCGGTCATTCGAGCGATCGGATCACTTCCCGGCCGACGAACGCTGCTGGCGCAGACATTGTCAGCCGGGAGTTGAGAGTTGGAACGCGATCAGCGCAGGGCGCGGATCTTGGCGATCATGGCCGCCGTGGCGGCGCTCTTCTTGCCGAACTCCGCGAACAGCGGATCGGTCGCCCCGACCCATCGCTTCTTTTCCGCATCGCTCAGGGTATGAACGGTGACGCCGACCTTTTTCAGGTCACCAAGTGCCGACTCGGCGTTGGCGCGGTTCTGCTTGCGCTGCTCGGCAAACGCCAGCTTCGCCGACGACCGCACGAGCTCCTGGAGGTCGGCCGGCAGGGCATCGAGCCATTTCGCATTGACGCGGATCGCCTTGGGCAGGAACCAGTGATAGGCGAGTGTCAGATGCTTGGCTTGCTCGTGCCATTTGTAGCCGCGGATCGAGAAGAAATCAGCCTCGAGCCCCGCGATCACGCCGGTGGAGAGCGAGTTGTACTGCTGGGCGTAAGGGAGCGGCGTTGGATTGGCGCCGAGCTTCCGCCAGAAATCGATCCATATTTTGATCTCAGGCACCCGCATCTTGAGACCCTTCAACTCACCAAGCGAGGTCACCGGGCGCTTGGAAAGCAGGTGTCGGAAGCCGGCCTCGCCGTAGGCGACGAACTCGACCCCGGTCTTCTGCCGGGCAATCTTCGAAATCTGGTCGCCGAGCGGGCCCTGGAGCACTTTGTCGACGTGGGCTTCGTTGGCATAGATGAAGCCGGGGGCACCGCCGAAGGGCGCGATCTCGGGCGCCACCGCCTCCTCGGTATCGGGGCCGCCGGCGGTGGCATGAATTGTGCCGATGCGGCTGCCTTCGATGAGCTGGGTGTAGCTGCCGAGCTGTCCTGCCGGGAAGTGCTGGGGCTCGATCCGGCCGCCGCTCTTCGCCTTAATGGTTTTGGCCCATTGGTCGAAGGCCTGGGTGAGCGGTGAGCCGATCGCCTCGGCGTGGCCGATACGGAACTTGATGGCGGCAGCGTTTGCCGAACGAATGTAAGGTGCCGCCACCGTTGTGGCCACCGCGACACTCGCCAAGCTGCCTTTCACGAACCTGCGTCGCGTGACCTTATACCCGAGTTCCAATGATTTTTTCATCCGATTTCCCCAATATAACTTTCGTTGTAACGTCGATCTTGCCCAAACGATGCCCGCAACGCAACGGGTGACATCCTAATGCTGCTAGATAGTTTGATAGGGCGGCATCCGCGCTGTGGATCCACAAGCAAACGCAGGTGGCAGCCGGCGCCAACAAGGAGGCACCCCATGTCACAGAGAGTTCGGCGTAAATGCGCAAGCGCCGATCTGACCTGCGCCCCTAACCGAGTACAAGTGTTTAAGTGAGAGATATTGATAGCTGGGTGGCGGATTGTGGCTGCTTTTGCCAGACCGACAATGTCTGCTTCTGGCTGAGGCTGTTAAAAAGCTATTTTGAGGCGCCCGAGACGCAAGATCGATTCTCATTGTGAGCGCCCGGCGCACGAATGATTCGCACCAACCCGCCTCCCGATTCGATTATTGCGCTGAAGGCTTATGGCGGGGAGTTTTTCAACAGCCTCAGCCAGAAGCGGACATACAAACGTCAACTGCAATGCGGCGGAATTCGATGCCGGCGGTTTTGGCCGACGGCCATTTCGGATCCAGATGCTGGAAACGCATGATTCCCGCGCAACTGTCAATCCAGCGGCTTGAGGTCCGGTTCAAGCCTGCGGGCAAGGGCAAAAGCGAGCATTATTGCGATCAAAGTGATGACCAAAAAAAGTATGTGAGTGCCGACTATGCCAAAGGCCCACTGCGCCAGCGTTGCGAAGTATCGATTAATCCCGCCCGGCAGCGCGACGATCATGAGCAGGCTAAACTGAAAGGCAGCAAAACGTGGCGTCACCAACCGCCCGATTAGGGCGACTAAGGCAATGAAGAACGCGCCGCGAGCGAAACTAAGAACCAAATAGGCGACGACAGGCGGAGCCAATGCCGGTGCTGTCAGCGCGGCGATGGTGTTGGCCAGAATGGCTAACAGGATGAGCAGAAGCGCAGCAACAAAACCTCGGATTGGCGAAAGCCAAAACGCCAAGGCGCCACCGGAAAGCAAGCCAACTGCGTTTAAGACCGCGGCTGCAGTATTAAACGATATCAATTCGTTGGCCAGGGCCATGTTAGGATACAAAGAATATATGGTCCGCATCCCGGCCCATTGGTTCGCACCATTGCCGAGTAGCAGCACGAGAAGGGCCAACAAAGCGATTGGTCCATAGCGCTCAAAAAAATCGATTACGGGGCAGATGAACACGCCGTAGAGCCATGCCGTCAGCCGCAGACCGCCGGTCGAAAGGTTAATCCCACTTCCAGACAGCCGCTGCACGCGAGGCAAGTTCAGAGGGCGACTGTTATCTGTATCCTTGCCCGGCAAGAGCCACAGACCGATCCAACCGGCGGCAAGAAAACCTGTTGCAAGCCAAAGGGTTGGGATCGTGAGTCCACGTCCGGCGACGTTGAGATCTCCGCCGCCTTTGGTGACAACCAACAGGGCTATGACCGGCACTATGGTTCCGGCATACTGGCCCACTGCCAAGATACCCTGGGTCCGGCTCGCCGGTTGCGCAGACCGCAAACCGTCGACCACGGCAAAAAGGCAGCCCGCCACTATCATTGCAGCGACCAGCACGCCCAGATAGACCGGCGAAGGGGACACCCCTGGCGAAGGCATGAGTAATCCGACGGCGATTGCTAATACTGCCAAAGTCGGGAGCAAGCCGGTGATCCATCCGCGACGACGATCAAATTGCCCTAATCGCGGTGCACTATGGGCGTCCAGAATTGGTGCGCAGAGAAGACGGGCTAAAATCGCGGGCCCTATTGCGACAAATGATGTGCCGAGGAACTGGTCGATGGTCGTTGCGCCCGGCAAAAAGTTCAAGCTAGAAGCGGCGACCGATGCGGGCGCGCCCGTGGCCATGCCAAGGAATGCAAATGCGGCGAAACGCATTGCGGTCTCTCGCCCAGTGGCGGGAGAGCCGGCCAAGACTTTTTCACGGCCATTCATGTCGACCTCGCAATCGATTCAGTGGCTGGGCCCAGTTTCATCTTCATGGTCTTGTTGTCCATTTCTCATGTGATCGTGTCGCGATTGGGACTGCAAACGCCCAACCTCGGGGATCGAACGGACTATGAAGCAGGATACCGGGTGCGTCAGTGACTCGAGTCACAAGGGACCAAGATGCGACTAGGCTTGGATGTCCGCTTCTAGCCAAAAGCTGACATTCGCACGTCGTCTTCTTGCCGGAAATCCTGTGCACTGTGTGGAGCGCTCGGTTCTCCTGCCCTTTTATTTGCCCCGGTGACCGGGGTCACTGCGACAATGACGAGCTTCCTGTATCTCTGGGCCAACATCGAAACCCAAGTGAGACAGGAACCGAAAAATGACCTTCAAATCAATCGCAATGACCGTCGTGTCAACGGCGGAGCAAAAAGGGACCGGCGTGGCGGCGTAAAAAAGGACCACCTTGTGGTTGGGGCTTGTCCCCGTAGTCCACGGGAGGGCCCCGCGCGCGCCGCGGCGTGCCCATCCATGAGGCT
>Ga0307378_10003002_pt1 | contig 25108 bp, 16 predicted proteins | sample UN1MG_FD_202238 | JGI IMG/M metagenome (GOLD analysis project Ga0307378, IMG submission 202238) | Soil microbial communities from Risofladan, Vaasa, Finland - UN-1 | ecosystem: Environmental > Terrestrial > Soil > Coastal area > Acid sulfate soil | place: Finland: Risofladan, Vaasa | collected...
GTCATGAACTCGCTCCTGGAAAAAGAAGGCATGGCCGGAAAGGTCCAGATGATCTACCTCGACCCGCCCTACGGAATCAAGTACGGCTCCAACTTCCAGCCCTTTGTCAACAAAAGAGACGTCAAAGACGGCAAGGACGACGACCTCACCCAGGAACCCGAGCAAATCAGGGCGTTCCGCGACACCTGGGAACTAGGCATCCACTCGTACCTCTCCTATCTCCGCGACCGACTCCGCCTCGCCCGAGAACTACTCACCGAATCAGGAAGCATCCTTTTACAAATAAATTCTGAAAATAGCAGCATGGTGTCTTGTATTTTGGATGAAATATTTGGCTGCAACAATTTTATTGCCAATATAATTTTTCGCAAAAAAAGTCTGCCTTTAGGAGCAAAGCATCTTGAGACGATGCACGACCATATACTTTTTTACGCAAAAGACAAACAAAGCCTGAAGTATAGACATTTGTACGAACTAAACGATGTTTCGCAAATTTCTTCTCATGGCCCTTATGCGCTTTTCCCAGACGGCTCATGGGAGAAAATATCTCATTCTGAGTTTAAAAGCGAAAGCCATCCTAAAGATACAAAATATTATAGATTGTTTTCGTTAATAGCTCCTTCATACAGTTCAACAACTGACTTTCAGTTCGAATTTGAAGGAAAGCTATATTCACCGCCCAGCAAGGGTTCTTGGGTAGTTGATTTGCCAAAACTTCAATTGTTAGCTTCAAAACAACGTCTTCAGCCAGAAGGGAAAAGCCTGAGCTATAGGCTTTTTTATGATGACTTCCCATATAAAAAAGTAACCAACTTCTGGTTAGAGACCGCAATGTCTTATGAAAAGATATACGCCGTTCAGACAACTCCATCTATTATTGCTCGTTGCCTCCTCATGACCACCGACCCCGGCGACCTCGTTTTCGACCCGACCTGCGGCAGCGGGACCACAGCCTTCGTCGCCGAGCAATGGGGCCGGCGTTGGATCACGTGCGACACCTCGCGGGTGGCTATTGCTTTGGCCAAGCAGCGTCTGATGACGGCGCCTTTTGATTATTATGAGCTGGCGCGGCCGGCTGAGGGGGTGGGGAGCGGATTCAAATACAAGACGGTGCCACACGTCACGCTCAAGTCCATCGCCAACAACGAGCCACCGGGGCAGGAGACCTTGTACGATCAGCCTTTCGTGGACAATAAGAAAATGCGGGTGACGGGACCGTTCACGGTGGAGGCGGTGCCGGCGCCGGTGGTGAAGGCGCTTTCGGAGGTTGAAGCGGGACGGGTATCGGACCAGTCGGTGGCTCGTTCGGGGGAGACGGCGCGGCAGTCGGATTGGCGGAGCGAGCTGTTGAACGCGGGCATCCGGGCCAAGGGCGGCAGGATGATTGATTTCTCGCGGGTGGAGGCTTTATCCGGGACCCGTTGGCTCCATGCCGACGCGGAGACCAAGGGCAAGGAGCCGGAGCGGGTGGTGGTTTCTTTCGGTCCGGAGAGCGCGCCGCTGGAGCAGCGGCAGGTGCAATTGGCAATTAATGAAGCTCAAAAACTCGTTCCCCGTCCCAGGATAGTGGCCTTTGCGGCATTTCATTTTGATCCGGAGGCTGCTAAAGACATAGATGAGACGGAATGGCCGGGAGTGACTCTAATCAAGGTGCAGATGAACACGGATCTTCTGACTTCTGATTTAAAGAAGAAAAGGTCCTCCAATCAAAGTTTCTGGCTGATCGGGCAGCCGGACGTCAAGCTGACCAAGATAGAAAAAGGAGAGCATAAGGGCAAATATCAGGTTGAAGTCATGGGTTTTGATTACTACAATCCGGTAACCGGCATGATCGAATCCGGGGGTACTGATAAAATTTCGATGTGGATGCTTGATCCGGATTATGACGACAGGAGCGTTTTCCCACGGCAATTCTTCTTCCCCATGGCCGGCGATAAAGAGGGATGGGCACGTCTTGCGCGGAATTTGAAAGCGGAGATAGATGAGGAGCTGATCGAAGCTTACCGGGGTACGGTCAGTCTGCCGTTCGAAGCAGGAGATAACAAACAGGTGGCGGTGAAAATAGTTGATGACCGGGGAATTGAGAGCTTGAAGATCCTGGAGATAGGGGATTAAAAAACCACAAAGACACGAAGGACACAAAGAAGAAATATTTCTTTTCTTGCTTAGTGCTCTTTGTGCCTTCGTGGTGAAAAATCTTTATGAAAAAATACGATCCCATACCTCAGGAGATAGAGGAAATCGCGTCGCAGGTGATTGACGCCTGCTTCCGGGTGCATAAAAATTTAGGTCCAGGCCTTTTGGAGTCAGTATACGAGGTTTGCCTCTGCCATGAACTGAGCAAATTGAATGTTCTTTTTCAAAGCCAGGTGTCTTTGCCGGTGGTGTATGACGGGACCAGTCTGGATGCGGGGCTGAGGCTTGATCTTCTGGTCGCGGAGAGGGTGATTTTCGAGTTGAAGGCGGTGGAAAAGATGATACCTCTTTATGACGCGCAGCTTTTGACGTATCTGAAGCTGACGGGGTTGAGGCTTGGATTTTTGATCAATTTCAATGTGCCTTTGATCAAGGATGGGATCAAGAGGATTGTAAGATAAGATTTATTAACCACGAAGACACGAAGAACACAAAGAAGAATAATATTGTTTTCTTAAACTTAGTGCACTTTGTGTCTTTGTGGTGAAAAACTTTTAAAGAGGCTTTCATGGACAAAGGGAAAATAGACCGGCTGATTATCAATTCGCCTTTCACGGAGCCATCGTATCATTGGCACTATGAGTCCGAGACAAAAAGGTTCAAGCTGGAGGAAGGGCGGAGGCCGGCGGGGTACGTGATTGCAACACAGAGTTCAAAGACTTTTGACGACCCCGGCCGTTTCGTAAAGATCCCCTTGGTCAACCAGATCCGTATCCGGGTAAAGGCCTGGCGGGAAGCTAAGTATCCGGGCATCAGCGGGATTACCAGGAGGCTCCTCGAACACTGGAACGACATCAGCCAGCGCGAGGACAAGCAGTTCTTTTTTTGCCAGCTTGAGGCCATGGAGACGCTGATCTGGCTTACCGAGGCCCCGGCCACCGCCAGGACGGGCATTGAGATACCGGGCGACGGAGGGCCTTTTAGGAGGCTTTGCTGCAAGATGGCCACAGGCTCGGGCAAGACCGTGGTCATGGCCATGCTGATTGCGTGGCAGATATTGAACAAGGTGACCTATCCAACAGACACGCGGTTTTCAAAGAACGTGTTCGCGGTAGCTCCCGGCCTCACGGTAAAGAGCAGGCTTGAGGTATTGATGCCGACTGCTAACGGGAATTACTACGACGAGTTCAACGTGGTTCCGGGAGGCCTGCGGGAGAAGCTTCGGCAAGGCAGGATCATGGTCAAGAACTGGCACGCTCTGAATTGGGAGAGCTATGAGCAACTAAGAAAGAAGCGGAGCGTGGATAAGAGGGGCGCGAAAAGCGACGAGGCTTACGTGCGTGAGGTTCTTGAGGACATGGCCGGTGCCAGGAACATCCTGGTCATCAATGACGAGGGGCACCATGCCTGGCGGTACAATCCGAAGGAGCACGGCAAAGGATTAAAGAAGGACGAGATCGAGGAAGCGACCAAATGGGTGGGCGGTCTGGACCGGATCAACAAGGCGAGGGGGATACTCAATTGCTATGATTTTTCGGCCACGCCTTTTGCGCCGTCGGGGAAGCGGGCGGAGGAGGAGGCGTTGTTCGGCTGGATTGTCTCGGACTTCAGCTTGAATGATGCGATTGAATCCGGGCTGGTCAAGACGCCGCGGGTCGTGGTGCGCGACGATGCAGTGCCCAGCGCCAAGGACTACAAGTCCAAGCTCTATCACATCTATGAGCATGTGAAAGACGACCTCAACCGGCGGGCGGAGGAACACGATCCGCTGCCGGACCTGGTGCTCAATGCGTATCATCTGCTGGGGATAGACTGGCGTGATGCAGTCGAGGCATGGGCAAAGGAAGGGCATAAGACGCCGCCGGTGATGATTACGGTAGGGAACAGGACGGAGACGGCGGCCCGGGTGCGCTATGCGTTGGAACACAACAAAGTCCATATTGATGAGCTTTGCGATCCGGAGCGGCTGCTGCATATAGACTCGAAGGTCCTGGATTTCGCGGAATCCTTGGAAGAGGCGGCGGAAATCGAGGAGAACGGCGAAGAAGGCGAGGAAGAGAACGGAGAGGCCAAGCCCAAGAAGCGGAGCAATAAGAAGATTCGGGCTGAAGAACTCCGGCGGCAAGTGGACACGGTAGGAAAAATCGGAGAGCCTGGGGAAAAGATACAGGCGGTGATCTCAGTGGGGATGCTTTCGGAGGGATGGGACGCCAAGACCGTTACTCACATCATGGGTCTGCGGGCCTTCACGAGCCAGCTTCTTTGCGAGCAGGTGGTGGGTCGCGGGCTGCGCCGGACCAGCTACGAGCTCAACCAGGATAGCGGGCTGTATGACGCTGAGTACGTAAATATCTTCGGGGTGCCCTTCACGTTCCTTCCCCATGAGTCGGATGAAGGTGTGGTGCCGCCACCGCCCAAACCCAAGTGGTTGATCCAGCCTGATCCCGAGAAAAGACAATTCGAGATCACCTGGCCGAACGTGATTCGGATCGAGTATGTTTACCGGCCGACCCTTACTCTGGACATGGAAAAGGTCGAGACCCTTGAATTGAATGCATCAGACACCCCCACCCTGGCCGAGGTGGCGCCGATGCTCGATGGCAGGCCGGACACCACCAAGATTTCCGAGATCAATCTTATCGAGCTGGCTAAGAAGTTCAGGACGCAGAAGATCATTTTCGAGGCATCCAGAGACATCTTTGACCAAATGCAGGCGACGTGGAAGGCCAAAGGGACCAAGGAGGTGCTGCTGGCCCAGTTGATCAGGCTGGTCGAACGATTCATTGAATCCGACAAGATTTCGATCACGCCGCTCTTGTTCAACCGCGACGAGTTGAGAAGGCGATTGATGCTGACCCTCCATATGTCCGCAATCGTGAAGCACATATGGGAGGCCATCAGGTTCGAGAACGCCGAAAAGATCGAGCCGCAATTTGACCGCGACCGGCCCATCCGCTCGACCGGGGACATGATTTCGTGGTACACGGGCAAGCCGTGCGAGCATACCAAGAAAAGCCATATCAACATGTGCGTTTATGACAGCACCTGGGAGGCGGCGGAGGCTTTTCACCTGGACCACAATTCTTATGTAGAGGCCTGGGCGAAAAACGATCATCTCAATTTTGAAATCCCTTACATCTACAGGGGCGAGCATCACAAATACCGCCCCGACTTCCTGATCAAGTTGACCACGGGAAGTTTCCTGGTACTTGAGACCAAGGGCAAAGACACCGACCAGGACAAGACCAAGCGGAAATTCCTGGATGAGTGGGTCCGGGCCGTGAATGAGCACGGCGGGTTCGGGCAATGGAAATGGGCGGTATCCAAAGATCCCGCAGATGTAGCCGACGTGATTGATGAAGCCTGCGCCTGATGCCTGCCTGGAAAGTTGGCTCTGGGGTTGCCATCGTAATCAACGCCCAAATCCCCCATTGCGGGCCTTATCTTGCCCAACAAAAAGGCCGATGGATGGAAGACGTTGACCTGTCTCCGGCCTTCACCCTGAACGCGGTGACTCCCCCATGACCGCGCCGTAACACCCCCGACATCACCATCCCGGGGCAAGAGGCGGGAACATCAACTGTATTCGCGGCCGGCGCTGGAAGGGAAGTTCCAGCGCCGGTTTGTTGCGACGAGCAAGGATACGGGCCGCCGGCAACTCATCTAATGCTTGATTCACTGCCACCCATCAGTTACCATGCCGGAAAGGAAGGATAAGGAGAGAGAGGAAGATGGTAAGGGTTGAAGTGGCGGAGAGGATCAAGGCGCTGCCGCCGTATTTGTTCGTGCGGCTGGACCAGATGAAGTCAGAGGCGTTGGCTCGGGGCGTTGACGTGATTGATCTTGGGATCGGGGACCCTGACCAGGCGACGCCGCATCATATCGTGGACTCCGCGGTCAATGCCATGCGCAATCCCGCGCATCACCACTATCCTTCGAGCTACGGCATGATGCGGTTCCGGGCGGCGGCGTCTGCCTGGATGGAGAAACGGTTCGAGGTGGAGGTCGCGGCGCGGGACGTTGTAAGCCTGATCGGGTCGAAGGAGGGGATCGGCCATTTCCCGCTGGCGTATTTGAACCCGGGCGACATCGCGCTGTGCCCTAGTCCGGCGTATCCGGTTTACCGGATCGGGACGATGTTCGCGGGGGGCGTGCCGTTCATCATGCCGCTTTTGGAGGAGCGTGATTTCCTGCCGGACCTGGATGCGGTTCCGGGGGACGTTGCGGACAAGGCGAAGCTGATGTTCCTGAATTACCCGAACAACCCGACGGCGGCGACTTGCGATCTCGGTTTTTTCGAGCGGGCGGTGGCGTTCGCGAAAAGGCACGAGATCATCATCGTTCACGACAACGCTTACTCGGAGCTGGCGTTCGACGGTTATGAGTCGCCGAGCATATTGCAGGTTCCGGGCGCGATGGATTGCGCGATCGAGCTGCACTCGCTGAGCAAGAGCTATAACATGACAGGTTGGCGGATCGGTTTCGCGGCGGGCTGCGCGGAGGCGGTGGCGGCGCTGGGGAAGGTGAAGAGCAACCTTGACTCGGGGGCGTTCGAGGCGGTGCAGGCGGCGGCGGTGGAGGCGATGGAGCATGGGGAGTCGGACATCCGGGCGATGCGGGAGACGTATCAGAGGCGGCGGGACGTGCTTCTGGGCGGGCTGGACGCTCTGGGGATCAAGTACAAAAAGCCGCGGGGCAGCTTTTACGTGTGGGCGCGGACGCCGGGGGGCATGAATTCGAGCGAGTGGGTGGCGACGCTCTTGGAGCAGGCGGGAATCATGACGAGCCCGGGGAGCGGATACGGAGCCCTGGGGGAGGGCTTTTTCCGGATGGCGCTGATCGTGGACGAGAAGCGGATGGGGGAGGCAGTGGAGCGGATGAAGAAGATGAAGGCGTGAGGAGCTGAGGAATTAAATATGGTTCTTCACCTTCCAGAGTGGATCCGAAACATAACATGGGAGCGGAACCGGAGGCGAGTAGAGCGTAGAGCGCAGGGCGGAGGGCGTGAAAGACCTCTAGGTTGGCGCCGATTTGATTTACGCCCTTCGCCCTTCGCTCTACGCTCGACGCGATCCGCGCCGCACATATTATCCATTCTCCAGTGCGAAGAACCTTAAATATAAGCCGGGACGGGCGGTGAGGCATGGCCCAAACACAACGGCACAACGGCACGACGGGGGAACGATTCCATTAAAAGCGTTGTGCCGTTGTGTTTAAAAGAGCGTTTAATGGGACGATACTTTTCATGAGCGAAGAAAAGGTTTATATCGGGCTCGGTGGAAATGTAGGCGAGCCGATTGTGGCGATGAGGCAGGCGCTGCGTCTGATCGAGGAGCGGGGCCTGGGCCGGGTCGCGCGGGTGTCGTCGTTTTACCGGACGGAGCCGGTGGGGCTTGTGGAGCAGCCGTGGTTCGTGAACGCGGCGGCGGAGATCGAGACGGGGGTTGCGGCGGAAGAATTGCGGGCGGGGCTGCGTGAGATTGAGCGTGAGCTGGGTCGGGAGGAGGAGCGGGTGAAGAATGGTCCGCGTCCGCTGGACCTGGACGTGCTGTTGATGGGGGAGCGGGTGATCGAGAGCGCCGCGCTCACGGTTCCGCACCCCAGGATGCACGAGCGCCGGTTCGTGCTGGAGCCGCTCGCGGAGATCGCTCCGGAGGCCCGGCATCCGGTGCTGGGGAAGCGGGTCCGGGAGCTGCTGGCGGAGCTTGGTGATCGGTCATCGGTGGAAAAGCTTGCCGCGGGTCAGGGATAGGATCATGGGCCGGATCATCGAGCTGCTCGCGTTTTTCATGATTGCTTATTTCACGCTGAAATCGTGGCTCAGGGGCCCGACGTCGTCGCCGCGTCGGGAGGGGCGGCCGGCGGGCCCCAAGAAGCATGATTTCGGGGACACGGGGGAGATGAAGCAGGACCCGGTTTGCGGGACTTACGTGGAGGCCCAGAGCGCGATTTTCATTATCCGGGACGATAAGAAGGTGTGGTTCTGCTCGGAGGGGTGCCGGGAGAAATATTTGGAGGGATTGAAGGGGGAGAGAATTCTTTAGAGAAGATATTTTTTTGCCGCAGATGAACGCGGATGAACGCAGATAATTTTTCCGGTCTTAATATCCGCGTTCATCCGCGTTTTATTATTTTTCTCCGTTCGCAGGGGTGTGGTCTGATCCGCTTTCTTCGAGCCGCCTCATCGTGTCGGATGGCTGCCCGGTGGTGGTGATGCCGGTGCAGGGGTGGACGTCTTCGGGGGCGGTTCCCTTGATGAAGGGATCGGTCCTGCGGTTTTCGGGGAGGGTGCACTCGGAGGCTCGGAGTCCGTCGGACTCGTCAATGCGTACCCACTGGATGCCCCGGGGCACGGCAAAGTCCACGGGGGCGCGTCCGCCGATTATGCGCTGCATGTAATCCACCCATATGGGGAGTGCGGCCTTGGAGCCGCTCTCGCCTCGGCCCAGGGAATAGGCGTAGTTGTCGGGTCCGACCCAGACTCCGGTGATGAGCTCGGGGGTATAGCCCAGGAACCAGGCGTCGCGGTAGTTGTTGGTGGTGCCGGTCTTTCCGGCGACGGGTCGCTTGAGGACATTGGCCCGGGTGGCGGTGCCATAGGCGACGACGGAGCGCAAGAGGTCGGTGATGATGAACGCGGTCTGCGGCCCCATGGCTTTTTCGGCGTTTTCAAAGACGGGGAAGTTGGCGGGCTCGATCCAGTCGCGGCCGTCGGACTTGATCAGGGCCAGGTAGTCCCGCCATTCGGGCTCGCCGAGCTGCTGGGGCGGCGTGGGCTGCTTGAGGCGGTAATGTCCGGCGGCGCGGCGGTCGGTGATGGTCTCTCCGTCGGTGATGTCCTCCTCGGTGATGGTGTCGGCGGCGAGTCCGGCGGGTCCGGCGTCGCTCAGCGAATCGCCGGGCGGATCGTCGGCCATGGCCATGGCGGGGACGGCGCCGGCGTCGCCGGCGGCGAGCTCCTCCTCCGATACCTTGTTCTCATATTCGAGCAGGTTGCCGTCGCGGTCATAGACGCGGGCGATGTAGATGGGCTCGAGGTAGTAGCCTCCGGAGGCAAAGACGTTGTAGACGGCGGCGAGCTCGTCGAGGGTGACCTCGGAGCAGCCGAGCCCGAGGCAGGGGAGCATGTCGAGCCGGGTCTTGACGCCGATCTTGTGGGCGTAGTCCACGACGTTTGACAGGCATACGTCCCAGGCGGTCTTGACGGCGATGGTGTTGCGGGAGTAGGCAATCGCGTCGCGCAGCGTCATCTCTCCCTTAAAGGTGCCGTCGTAGTTCTTGGGCTTGTAGCTTTCGAGGATGGGCGGGTCGTCGGGGCAGTTCCTGTTCTTCATTCCCTTGTCGAAAATGATGGGCGCATCCACCACGATGGTGGCGGCGGTGTATCTTCCGGGCGGCTCGGCGTCGAGGGCGGCGGCGTAGACGATGGGCTTGAAGGCGGAGCCGGGCTGGCGCCTGGCCTGGACGGCGCGGATGAACTCGCTCTTCGAGTAGTCGAGCCCGCCGACCAGGGCCTTGACGTGACCGGTGCGCACGGCCATGGAGAAGAGCGCGCCCTGGATCTCCGGGTCTTCCTCCAGCATCAGCCGGTAAAAGGCCTTTCCGTCCGCGGCCTCTTTTCTACTTAGAACCTTGACCTCGATCTGGTCGTTAGCTGCGAAGAGCTGGGAGGGCTTGGAGAACTTCACGCTGTTCAGCTCTCCCTTATCGTCCTCGGTCAGATAGGTCTGTACCCAGGCCATGCCCTTCTTGTCAATCATGCCGTCGCTGTGGCCGATCTTGACGCGGACCTCGCGGGAATTGTCGTCAACCTTGACCACGATGGCCTGATGGATGGCATCCGGGTCGAGCGGCGCGGGATCGGGGATGGATGCCTTGAGTTTTGCGTAGTCGGCGCCGGCGGTCTCGCCGTCGGCCAGGGCCGCGCTCCACTGGGCGCGCAGCCAGTCGCGTCCGAATTCCTGCTCCTGCTGGTCGAGCAGGGCCTGGGCCGCCGGGGCGGGGAGGCGGACAATCTTGTCGCGGCGGAAGCCGAGGTTGCGGTCAATGCCGTCCTTGCCGATGATGATGTGGCGCACGGCCTGGTGCGCGGCCTGGTCGGCCTTGAGGTTCACGGTGGTGAAGACCTTGAGGCCCTGCTTGTAAACGGCGTCGCGGCCGTACTGATCAATCAGGGTGCGGCGGACCTGCTCTACGAAATACGGCGCGGCCTCTCCGCGGGGGCCGACGTCGCCGATGACCTTGATCGGCTGCTTATAGGCCTCGTCGGCCTGCTGCTGGGTTATGAAGTGGACCTCGTCGGAGGCCATGCGGTTGAGGACGTGCCATTGCTTGTTCTTGGCTTTGGAAAAACTGGTCACGGGGTTGAGGCGTGAGGGCGCGGGCAGGATGCCGGCGAGCATGGCGGCCTCGGCCAGGGTCAGCTCCTGAGCGGGCTTGCCGAAATAGTATTCGGACGCGGCGCCGATGCCAAAACAACTCCTGCCGAATTCCACCTGTGATAGATACAAGAAAAGGATTTCATTCTTTGTCAAGTAGCGCTCGATACGGACGGCCAGGATGGCCTCCTTGAGTTTGCGCGTGAAGGTTTTCTCGCGAGAGAGGAAAAATGTCCTGGCAACCTGCATTGTTATTGTGCTGGCGCCTCCTCCGGTTGGTTCCCCGCTTTTCAAATTGGTTATTATGGTCCTTACTACGCTGTACCAGTCCACGCCCTGATGATCCAGGAAGCGGTGATCCTCAGTGGATAAAAAGGCTTTAATGACTTCCTCGGGAATCTCATTGGCCGGGACCAAGATGCGCCGCTCATCAGCGAACTCGGCGATGAGCGTGCCGTCGTCGGCGTAAACCTCGGTGATGATGGGCGGCCGGTAGTTACGCAGGGAGGTCAGGGGGGGCAGGTCGCTGGCCAGGTAGTAATAGCCGGCGATCATGGCGCCTGTGCCCAGCACGGCCAGGGCGAAGCCGGTCCATAAAATCTCGGAATACAGGCGCATGAGCCTTTTACGGAGGCTTTTTTTGTCGGATTCGTTCATTGTGCTCTCATCATATTATAAGCCCTTGGCGCGCGGCCTTCAATTTAGACGCCGTTTGCGCGGGGGCGTTCCCGGGACTTATAATCCGCTCATGACGAAGAACGCTCTGATCATCGCGGCTTCTGACCCATCGGGCGGAGCGGGTCTGGAGGCGGACCTCAAGGTGATGGCCGCGCACGGTGTTTTCGCGGTGACGGCGGTGACGGCGGTGACGGTGCAGGACAGCCGGGGGTTGCGCGACGTGAAGCCGGTGGACGGGGATACGTTCCGGCGGGTGCTGGCGCTGCACCTTGACGACCAGGCGATCAGCGCGGTGAAGATCGGGGCGCTGGGCGCGGGGGAGAACGTGGAAGCGGTGCGGGCGTTTCTGGATGCGCTGCGGCCGCTGCCGCCGGTGGTGCTGGACCCGGTGGTGCGGGCGAGTTCCGGCGCGGCGCTGCTCGATGAGGGCGGCGTGGAGCTGTTGCGCTCGCTGCTGCCCTTGGTCGCGCTGGTCACGCCGAACCTGATCGAGGCGGGGCTGCTCACGGGCCATGAGGTCGCGGACGTTGCGGCGATGGTCCGGGCCGGGGAGGAGTTGCGCGGGCTGGGCGCCAAGGCGGCGCTGGTGAAGGGCGGACATCTCAAGTATGAGCCGCGCGACGTGCTGGTTTACGAAGGCGGGACCAGGGAGTGGGAGGGAGAGCGATTGCCGCACGAGTATCACGGCACGGGCTGCGCGCTGGCGTCGGCCATCGCGGCGGGTCTGGCGCGGGGCTCGGGGCTGATCGAGGCGGTGGACGCGGGGCGGTCATATCTTTTCAGGTGCATGCAAGGGGCGAGGCCGGGAAGGGGAGGGGCGTACATCCTGGATTTTCCGGTGGCGATGGGGAGTGAAGATTTTTATTAGCCGCAGATGAACGCAGATGAACGCAGATGAACGCGGATCAATATAAATTTTATTCAGAATTTATCTGCGTCCATCTGCGTTCATCTGCGGCTAAAAAAAAACAAAAGAAAAACCCCAAGCCCGGGCTCCCCGGGAAAATATATTTCCTGGGCCAGCTCGCCTTCAACCTGGGAGGGGTCATCTTCGCCACCACCGCCCTGGCCTGGATCTTCTTCGTCAACTTCGGCAACGGCGCCGGAGAATTGGCCTGGGTCCAGAGCTTCGTCTTCCTGATGGTGTTTTTCTTCACCGTGATCCAATGCTGGGGCGCGGTGGCCAACACGCGGCGCGACTTTCTCCGGGACAAATGGGTGATGCCGGCGCCGCCGGAAACAGCGCCCGGCCGCTACGTCGCAAACCCGTGGCGGCTGATCCTGCCGCTGGGCCTGGCCTCCGGCTTCATCGCCGCCGGCGCGGCCGCCCTGGCCGTCCCCCGGCTGGCGCCGGAGCCGTTCAGCTTCCTTAACATCACCCTGATCTCCGGGATCCCGCTCTTCGTGGCGTCAACCGTCATGATCGGGATCATCCTGCCCCGCGACCAGGCGGCCTTCGCCGCCGCGCTCCCCAAGACCCGCCCGCCCGCCGCGCCGCCCGGACGTTACCTCTGGCTCGAACACATCCTGCCGTGGATCCCCATCCAGGGATGTATCAATTTCGCGGTCGGCCTCAAGCAGTTCGGCCACGAGGCCGAAAAACTCGGCGCCGCCGTGCCCATCCGCACCGTGGCCCTCGACGCCGGCTTTGTCTGCTTCCTGATCGTCTTCATTTGCTGGTTCTCGGCCCAGGTCCAGGTCCGGCCCGACGTGCATCTCGGACGAGTGGCCCAAGACCCCGGCCGCGCCCCCTCCATCCTCATCATGCTCGTCATCTGCACGGGCTTCACCGCGGTCGGGGCCGTGGTCTGGGCCGCGCTCTCCCTGGCCGGACTGGAATCCCTGGACCCCGCGCCGGCGGCCGTGATCAAGGCCGTTGTGGTCATGGCGGCGGTGGTCCCGGGTTGCTTCCTGGGAGTGTGGTGGGGCCGGAGGAGGGAAACAGCTCTGATCCGGGAAAAGGCCGATCTCCAGGATCAAGCCGCGGACCTGCCCTCGAGCGGCGCCCTGCCCTGAAACCCATTGGCGTTTTTCTTGGCGCCTATCTTGGACAAGAGTGATTTTTGCATGGAAAATATGCAGGGGGCGGAACTGAAATATGCCGAAGTGCGTGGGTTCGTGGGGCCCACCCATCAACTCCTTAAAGTGCATTCCGATTGCTTGTCGTGCCCGCTCATCGTGGGGCTGGAGTTCAGCAATCTGATGGTCAGTCCATGCCCCTGCACCAACGGACGGATTCAAACATCGGATGAACGCGAGGCCAAGCGATGCAGTTCGAATATGCAGTGGGGTTGCCCCGCGGCCTTGCAAGCTATCTCCCGCGACTCGAAAGGCTCTCCGGAAATGGTACTGGCGTATCCGGCCACGATGCCCGCGTAAAAGTGGCATACCGGCTTCTCGGACTTCCCCAGCCACCGGGCCTCTTGGGAATTGGATAGAATGACCCTTAACGGAAGCGAGTCGAAATCGAACTCCAGGCGCCCCCATCCTCCCTCATCGGTAATCAGGCGGGACATCATGTTCATGACGCTCTGAAAAAACCTTCTCATGACGGGATCCGTCTGAATATCGTCCAGGATCCGGCCGTTGAAAATCAAGGGAACCAAAACGGCAGGGGCCCACCTCCCGTGTTCCAGGGCCTGGCTCACCTCCCACTTGCAAAGGTTCATGCCCATGTCATAAAGGGCCTCGTTCTTTTTCTCGTCCCCCATCCGCTCCGCCAGGGCCGTATGTAATAGATGAATGATTTTCGACCCGGCCATGATCTCCTCCACCCCGCCAATACCGATGCGGCCGTTTTCCCGGTCCACATCGTGGATCTCGAAGGCGGTAGCGCCCATAAAGGCCCGAGGCAGCACCATCAGCTTTTTAGAAATGAAGGGCGCGTTGGCTATGAGCCGCAGCAAAGGGGTAATGATGAATGGACGCCTCTCCAGAAACTCCATCAGCCAGGTTAAAACCTTGATCCGGACGTTGCTTGAAGCTTGCATAAGGATCATCTTATACTACATTCCACTCTTGTCCAAAATAGGCCGTAAGAAAACCGCCAAGACGCCAAGAGCGCCAGGAATCGCCAAGTAAATCATGATGTTCCTTTGCGGCCCAGCAAAAAACAGCTCCGGAGCGTTGGCCCCAACCGGCTTGGCGAACCGGCCGACGGGAGCGCCAAGCAAGAAACATTTGCACCAAAGCCCTCTTAAAATCGTGTTAAAAAATAATCCTTGGCGCTCTTGGCGTCTTGGCGGTTCTCCGGTCCGTTTATTTTGGACAGCACTGACTACATTCCCAATATCGAGACAACCGGCTTGATTCTCCTCCGCAATGTTTTACTCTCTTAATATCAATGATAGACTATGGATCTCGGGCGGCCAAGTCCTCCGGGGAGGCACACTGACTTGACAAAAATAAAAACGGAAATTTCCATCTACATGTTTTTGTTGTCGCTGAAAGCGCTCGGGCTTCTGCTTCGGCTCAGCCCAACCCTGCGCCGGGAAATATACAATAAAGACACGGGTTTCATTTTAAACGCGAGGTATCAATTCCAGACCCGCGATGGCCGGGTCCATGTTTTCGTGATTTTCGCGGACGGCCGGATGAGGTCGGGCTTCGGAGTCATTTCCGATCCGGACGTCACCATCTACTACAAGGACAAGGAGACGCTGGCCCGGATTTACTCGAAAAGCCCCGAGGAATCCCTGGATTACTTGTTGACGAATGACATGTCCTATACCGGAAACATTTCCTGCCTGATGAAGTTTTCCTACCTTTCCGGCGTGCTCAAGGGAAGAAGGACCAAAGCCTGGGAGGGGCCTGAAAACCGGATGGTTCATCCTATCGGCGACATTGACAAAAATGGGAAGAAGAGAAAATATCACAATGAAATCCTGAACCAAAAAGTGGATGCAGTCCAGGCCCTGGATGATCCGTACCTGGGAAAATACTCGATTGACGATTTTCCGCGCCTGAAATATTTGAAGAACCGGCGTTTTTCTTTGAAGCCCGCGATCTGCGTGGAGCGGGCCCGGCTGCTGACCGAGTATCATAAGGCGAACGGCTTCGAGGCTGACAATTCCGGGCGCCCGCTTGACCCGGGGCTGCGCCAGGCCGGGGCGGTCCGATATATCATGAGTCACAAGCGTCCGGTGATCCACGACCGCCATCTTCTCGCGGGCTCGACCACTTCGAGGGAGGTCGGTGTTCCCATCTATCCTGAGTTTATCGGGACCCTGATCTGGCCGGAGTTGAAGACCATCGGGGACCGCAAGCTCAATCCGAACGACCTCTCGGAAGCCGACGCCGCGGTCCTGAACCACGAGGTGTTCCCCTACTGGATGGACCGGAACGTGCGCGAGTATTGCCGGAAGCAGCACGGGAACCCGGTCTCGCAGCGGCTCGAGGAGCGCTTCGTGCTTTATTTCATGATGAAGAACAACGCCATCTCGCACACCATTCCCGACTTTAAAAAGGTCATTTATGAAGGCCTGGAAAAAACCAGGGGCCTGGCGCGGGAAAAGGAGGAGCAAAACGCCTCTTTGGACCGGAAGAACTTCTATCATTCGGTGCATCAGGCCATTGAGGGCGTGCTGGAATATGCCCGGAACTTGAGCGCGGAGGCCCTGCGGATCGCGGGCACGCTGGACCCCGCGATTCCCGGGCAGGCAAAGCGATTAGAGGAATTAAAGGAGATGGCCCGCATTTGCGCCAAAGTGCCGGCCCGCCCGGCCGAGACCGTCCACGAAGCGGTCATGGCCGTCTGGATCAGCTTTGTCTGTCTGCACGTTGAAAACGCGAACTCGGCCCTTTCCATCGGCAGGCTGGACCAACTCCTGCAGCCCCTGTTCCTCAAGGATATTTCAAAAGTCAAAAGCCCGGCGGACAAGGAAGAGGTCATCAAGAAGACCATCGAGCTGGTGGGGAGCCTGTTCCTCAAGTTCAACGACCATGATCCCCTGGTGCCGGACGTGGGCAACAAGTTGTTCGGGGGCAGCTCGTCCGATGACACGGTAACGGTCGGGGGAGTTGACCGGGAAGGCAAAAACGCGGTTTGCGACATGACCTATATCGTTTTGAAGGCCGCGGAGATGCTTTGTTTCCAGGACCCGAACCTGAACGCGAGGTATTATCCCGGCGTCAACTCGAAAGAATATTTAAGGCGGCTGTGCGAGGTCAACGTCAATATGGGGGCCTCCCCCATCATTCATAATGACCAGAAGATGATCGAGAGCCTGGTCAACCAGGGCATTCCCCTGGAGCACGCCCGCGAATGGGCCGCCACCGGTTGCGTCGAGCCGACCATTGCCGGCAAGCATTATGGACATACCAACTGCATGTTGCTGAACCTGGTGGCGCCCCTGGAAATGGCCTTGAATAACGGCGTGCATCCGGTGATGGGCGAAAAGATCGGGCCCGAGACGGGCGAGGCGGAGACGGCCTTTAAGACTTTTGACGACCTGGTCCGGGCCTATAAGGTCCAGCTAAAGTTCCTGGCGGAAAAATCCATTGAAATAAACGATTATCTGGGCCGGGCGCACCAGTACATCCATCCCACGCCGCTGCTGTCCTCGCTGATTGAAGGCGCGATGGATAAAGGCGCCGACATCATCAACGGCGGCGCGCTCTATAATTCTTCCGGCGTGGCCCTGGTGTCGTTGACCGACGTCGTGGACAGCCTGATGGCCATGAAAAGCCTGATCTACGAAAAAAAGGAAGTGGACTTCAAAACCCTGCTCCGGGCGCTGGACCGGAATTTTGAAGGCGATGACGTGCTGCTGGCGAAATTAAAAAAGATTCCCAAGTTCGGCTCCGATGACGAGGAAACGAGGAGAATCGCGCGGGACCTCATCGCCTTTTGCTATGACGTTTATCAGGCCCATGAAAACTACCGGGGAGGCAGGTACTGGCCGGGCTATTGGTCCATCAGCTATCACGTCGGCTTCGGCATGCTCTCCGGAGCGCTGCCCTCGGGCCGGAAAAAAGGCCAGGCCTTTACCCCGGGGTTGACGCCCGCGCCCGGAGCGTCCGACCAGTTGATCCCGAACATCCACACGATCGCTTCCCTCGATCATTTAAAGATGCCCAACAACATCGCCTTTAACGTGAAACTCATTCCCTCCGGCAACGATTCGCACGAACAGACGCTTGATTATTTCACGAGTTGCCTGAAGAGCTATTTCGATCTGGGCGGGATGCAATGGCAGTTCAACGTGGTCTCGACCGACACTATGAGGGACGCCATGGAAAATCCCGATGATTACCGCTGGCTCATCGTCAGGATCTCCGGGTATAACGCCTACTTCACGAAGCTCAACCGAAACATGCAAATCGAATTGATCGAGCGCACGGAATATCAGGCCGCCGGTTAGAGACCCTTACATTATTGATGAATTCCCGCCCCGCCCGGTTACGGGCTTTCAGGACAGGTTTACTCGGGTGCGCCATGACGGGTCCATTGCTGGGCGTGGTCGCGGAAGTTCTTCATGGAGAGCGGCAGATACTTGACGCTGACCTCGTCGGATATCCTCTGCACCACGGGCGCGGTCGCGCCGGCCAGGAAGCGCATTGACCTGGGGATGATCGCCTCGACGTTGACCGTGGTCTTGAGCGAGTAATCCACCACCAGGTACGGGTAGTCCTCGTGGACCCGCCAGCCGCCCGAGATGTCCCTGATCGGGCAATCCTCGTCCTTGTTCGTAACCACCGTCCGGTAAAGCTCCAAGATATCCTCGTCGCTGACCTTGAAGACGCCGCTGGGATCAACCTGCTGAAAATAGGGATGGGTCCGGCAGGCGTCAATGAACTTTTCTTCCGGCTGGTCCCGGCCCGGCTTGATCGCCGGCATCTTGCGCAGATGGGTCATCATCTCATCCTGGGTGGGCATGCGGCACAGGGAGGTGCGCTGTTTCAGGTCCCGGTAAAAGATTATCGGCAGGTTCACCGCCTGGGTGATCCCGAAGAACGCGCCTTCGGTTTGCAGGATCACCGACCTGCTGTCCGGGTCCGGCTGATACAAGCCCACCGAGAAGTTGTAAACGTGGAACATCTTCTCGATCCCGTTGGCGTCAGTGAGCCATTCCCAGTACTTGGCCTCGGGAACCAGGAAGACCACTTTGAGGAGCACGCCGTCATCGTGATACTCCTTGTAAATGATGTAGCGGCCGCGGTCGAGATCCTCCACCATCCTCGCCAGCAGGGCGCGATCATCGCAAGCGAAAAATGAGCCCAGGTGCGACTGAAGCCGGTTCCCGTCCCGGGGCGTGATCCTGAAATCGTACTTTTTCACCTCATCCTGGAAGATGACCGAAAGGTAGTTGCCCTCCGGGCTCAGCTCTTGTTCAACCTTGTTCTCGATCTCTTTCCGGAATTCCCTTCTCTGCTCCAGGAAATCGTCGGCGCTGGTGGCGGCGCACAAGAGCACGGCGCCCGCCAAAACGGACGCCGGCAGCCGGGACCGGGAATGGGAAACGGGTTTTTTCATCTTCAGCCGCCGGGCGCGGTCAATTGGGAGATGCACATGGCCTGGTTCCGGTCTTCAAACAGGATGGCGTCCTCCAGGGTCATGCCCCCGGTGTTGCGGTTGATCGCCTCCTTGGTAACGCGCAGCCCGAGCGGCGACTTGCCGGCCATGACCGAGGCCATCTTCCCGGCCTCCTCCATGAGCTTGTCCTTGGCCAAGACGGCCTGGACCATGCCGATCCGCAGGGCCTCGTTGGCGTCGAAGAGGTCGCCGGTCATGAGGTAGCGGGATGCGTTGGCCGTTCCCACCGCCCGGGGGAAGAGCCATGACGATCCCATGTCGGCGCCGCCCACTCCGATGTTGATATAGGCCGCGGAGAACTTCGCTTCCGGCGCGGCCAGGCGCACGTCGCAGGCCAGGGCAAAAGAGAAGCCGGCCCCGGCCGCGGCGCCGTTGACGGCGCCGATGATCGGCTGAGGGATCCGGCGCAGAAGCAGGATGAGCTCGGAAAACGCCCGCTGCCTCTCGTAGGCCAGCTTGGGACGGTACCCGCCCGGCGGGATCTCGGCCATGGTCTCCTTCATGTCCAGACCCGCGCAAAAGCCCCGGCCCGCGCCAGTCATGATCAGCACCCGCGTTTCGAGATCATCGAGCCGCTCCAGCAAAAACCGGCGCAGCTCGCGGCTCATGGCCTGGTTGACGGCGTTCAAGCATTCCGGCCGGCTCAGCGTCAACACCCCCACCGGGCCCCGGCTTTCATACATAATCGTTTTGTATTCCATTGTTACCTCCAAGATCACTCTTGTCCAAAATAGGCCGTAAGAAAACCGCCAAGGCGCCAAGAGCGCCAAGGATCGCCAAGTAAATCATGATATTTCTTGGCGGCCCAATAAAAAACAACTACAGGGCAGTGACTCCAACCGACTTGGCGAACCGCCCGACGGGAGCGCCAAGCGGAAAACACTCGCACCCAAGCCCTCTTCAAAATTAATCCTCGGCGCTCTTGGCGTCTTGGCGGTTTTCCGGTGCGTTTATTTTGGACAGCACTGCTCCAAGATAGTATGATAATGATGTTCAACCGGGACGCATCGTCGTTGTTCCAGCATACAGATATGGCCCGCGCGGCACAAGAAGCAATCAGCCGGCTCTCTTTCCAGCCGCGCGACGCCGGGAGAAAAAGATATTGCCGCCATGTATAATATCCCCGGATGACATCGCCGCCTGAATTGGAGGGAAGAGCCATTAAGAACACCGTGATAATAAAAAGGTTGTCCGCGGAGCAGGGCGGGGAGAGCAAAGCCAAGTTCCTTCCTTTGAGCCGGGAGCTGGTCAAGGAAATAACCGCGGCCGTGAAGAACATATTCGACGCTTTGGGCGGAGCGAGTTTGCTCAAGTCAAGCGGCGACGTTTATCTCAAGCCGAACGTGGTCGGGCCCAACGCCTATGTCCACACCCGCCCCGAGGTCGTCGAGGCCGCGGTCCGTTACTGGTTCAAGGCGGGCGCGCGAAAGGTATATGTGATCGAGAACTGCACCCAGGCCGCCTATACCAGGTTAGTGTTCGAGATGACCGGCTACAACGCCTTGTGCCAGAGGACCGGCGCGGTCCCGGTTTACCTCGATGAAGATGATGAGGTGGAATACGACTTTCCGGGAAAGGGACCGGTGAGCAGCGACCCGCAAGGATATGAGCTTGCAAAATTCAGGATGCCGCGGACCGTCCATGAAAAGCTGATCAGGGAAAAGGACTCCAACCTGTATGTCAGCATTCCCAAGCTCAAAACCCATTCCATGTCGGTGGTCACTCTGGGGATCAAAAACCAGTGGGGATTTCCGATTCACCCCGACCGGAGTCCCGACCATAATTACAATCTTCACCACAAGCTCGTTGACGTTCTGTCCCACGTTCGGCCCGACGTTACCCTGATCGAGGGGGTGGAGGGGACCATTTACGGTCATTATCCGGCCCTGGCCCTGGCCGATCGCTGTGTCAGGCCATTTCGAGTTCTGGTCGGCGGTTTGAACGTGGTGGCCGTTGACATCGTGGGCGCAAGGATTTTCGGCAAGAGGATCGAAGACGTTCCCCATCTGAAGATCGCCCTGGAAAGAGGACTGGGAGACGGAATCGAAAGTGAACGGGACATAACAATAACCGGGGATTACTCCCGATACGACGACCTGGACCTTCTCCATGAGTGGTCTCAATACGGCGGCCAATACCCCGACGACCTGATCCAGGAATTTCCCGCGGACGTAGTAATCATCAAGGGAAACGAAAGGGCCTGCCGGGAGGGCTGCGTGAACAACCCCCTCAGCAACCTTCAATTGATGTCTTTCGATCATCACGGCAAAGGCGGATGGACCCTGATAATGGGCAAGGGGTTTGACGATGACGTGATTGAGAGCATCCAAGGCCCGGTCTTCGTGGTCGGCCCCTGCGCGGTCAAGGAAATAGGGCGGAGGCTGGTGGACCGCCTGGGCCGGCGCAAGGTTTACATGAGCCGCGAGTGCAATGACCTGACGGCGGTGGTCGAAGCCATGTGCCATTTGATGAAGGTCAGCCCTCTCAAATTGGCGCCGCCGCTCAATCCCTTAAAAAGCTTGGCCCTTCTTCTCCAGGCAAGGATGAACCAAAGCAGTGGAAGGATGACCAATCCCCTGGCCAACTTCATCAAGCTCAGATAAAAGGGCAGCCACGGCAGCAAATAAATGGAAAGGTTCATTGAAAACTACTTCGGCGAGGAGTTCGATTTACTGGTCATCGGCGGCGGCATCACCGGCGCCGCGGTCGCGTATGACGCGGCTTCCCGCGGATTGTCCGTGGCCCTGGTGGAGAAAAATGATTTTGGGGCCGCGACCTCCGCCGCGACCTCCAAGCTCATCCACGGCGGCTTCAGATACCTGGCCAATCTCGAGTTCGGCATGGTCCGGGAATCGCTCCGGGAACGCCGGACCCTGGAAAACATCGCGCCCAACCTGGTATACCCGATACCGGTCATGATCCCCTGCTACCAGTCCGGAATAACCCGCAATAAGTGGGTGCTGAGGTCAGGCATGGTCCTGTACGATTTGCTCTCCTACGACAAGGGCCGGACCTGGGACCAAAGCAAAAAGATCGGGCTCCATCAGACCATGCCTCGCCTAAAAGCCCTCGAGCTGGAACCCGTCATCCCGGCCCCAGGACTTACCGGGGTTTTTCTTTATCATGATTGCCAAAGCCTGTTTCCGGAGAGGCTGACCCTGGCCTTTATCAAATCCGCGGTCAAGCACGGAGCTTCCGTGTCCAATTATTGCAAAGTGGAGGGGTTTATTTTCTCGGGCATGAATGGAAAAACGGTCGCGGGCGTCAAGGTCAAAGACCTGGCCGGGAATCGAGAGGTCGAGTTGAAGGGCAAGCTGACCGTAAATTGCGGAGGGCCGTGGGCGGACCTGATCCTGGGCCTGGCCAAGGGAGATACCTCACGACGGATCAGGCGCTCGGAAGGGATTCATGTCATTACCCGAAAGCTCGTCAATGATCACATGGTGGTGATGATCACGCCCTCGGGCAAGGGTTTTTTCCTGATCCCGTGGAGGGGCCATACCCTGATCGGCACTACCGACAAAGAGTACGTGGGAAATCCGGACGAATTCAAGGTCACCAAACCGGCCATCTTGGAGCTGCTGGAAACCGTCAACGGAACTCTGGGAGATAATGCGCGGATCGAATATGGCGATGTCCTTCGAGCCTACGGGGGCCTGCGGCCCCTGGTGGAGGACCAGACCAAGGAAGTGTATGAATCATCCCGGAAATATGAAATCTATGACAATGCCCGGGACGGGTTCCCGGGTTTGATCACCGTGGAGGGCGGAAAATATACCACCAGCCGCGGCCTCGCCCAAAACGTGATGAAGACCGTGGCCAGGAAATTGAATCAGGACCTGGGTCAATGCAAAACCGCCGGGCAGCATCTGGCCGGATGTGAAATACCAGACATCAATCAATTTATCAACGAATTAAAAGCTGAAAACCGGGACTTCGATGAAAAGACCGTTGAATGCCTGGCCCGATTTTACGGCCGGGAATGCCGCCAGGTGATCGAGCTGGCGCGCCAGGACCGGGGCCTCTCCGAATCTCTAAATGATGACGGAGAAATTTCCGCCCAGGCCGTTTACGCGATCAGAAATGAGATGGCCCTGACGCTTAAAGACGTGCTTTTCCGCAGGACCGGGATCGGCGCGCTGGGCCCTCCGGGAGATGATAAAATCTCGAGGATCGCGGACCTGGCGGCCAACGGGCTCGGCTGGGACGAGGAGAGAAAGAATAAAGAGATCAACGAAGCGAAAGAACTTTTCAAGTTGCCGGATCAATGATCCATTACCAGTGCTGTCCAAAATAAACGGACCGGAGAACCGCCAAGACGCCAAGAGCGCCAAGGATTATTTTTTAACAGGATTTTAAGAGGGCTTGGGTGCGTATGTTTCTTGCTTGGCGCTCCAGTCGGCCGGTTCGCCAAGCCGGTTGGGGCCAACGCTTCCGAGTTGTTCTTTGCCGGGCCGCAAAGAAACATCATGATTTACTTGGCGACCCTTGGCGCTCTTGGCGTCTTGGCGGTTTTCTTACGGCCTATTTTGGACAAGAGTGATCCCTTACCTGACCAGGAGGGTTAAATGAACGGAAAAGATTTCAAGCCGGATTGGACGGAGCAAGCGCCGCCTCGCGACTCATATCGGTCCATCTTCAAGCTGGGAAAGCCCGATGAGTTCAAGCATCCCGGCGACGGATTGGTCCGGATGATTAAAGAAGAGTTCGGGATGACCGACGATGATTTCAGGCTCAAGCAAAACGAGGGCAATGAAAAGGTCGTTCTCGACGGAAAACCACGATTAAGCGGCGAGCAGATAAATAAATTCAAGGAGCTGGCCGGAGAGGAAAACGTGTCCCTGGACGATTACAGCCGCGTTAAATACAGTTGCGGACAAATGCTTCGAGAGGTCATGGATCTCCGGCTGAACAAGTTGCGGGACGTCACCGATGTGGTCGTTCATCCGCGGGATAAAAATGACGTGCGGAAAATCGTGGAATATTGCAATCAGCGGAAAATACCCGTTTACGTTTACAGTGGAGGCTCCTCCGCGGTTTTGGGAATCGCGCCCGCCAAGGGCGGCGTGACCATGGTCCTGAGCACTCATCTGAACAAGGTTTTAAAGGTCAACGAGCTCAACCAGACCGCGACGGTCCAGCCCGGCCTGATGGGACCCGATTACGAGGACGCCCTTAACCACGCTCCCGAGCGCTTCAACGTGAGCCGGAGCTATACCTGCGGCCACTTCCCCCAATCCTTCGAGCTTTCCTCCGTGGGCGGCTGGGTGGTGACGCTCGGCTCGGGACAGGCTTCAACCTATTACGGTGACGCCTATCATCTGGTTCTGGGTCAAGAGTACGTAACGCCTTCCGGAACTTTCAAGACCCTGGATTACCCGGCAACCGCCACCGGCCCCAAAGTCAACGATATCATGAAAGGCTCGGAAGGAGCGTTTGGAATCCTCGTGGAGCTGACCATGAGAATTTTCCAATACATGCCCGAAAACCGCCGGCGCTTCGCTTTCATGTTTCCCTCCTGGGAAGCCGCGGTCAACGCCAGCCGGGAAATCATGCAAGGCGAATTCGGAATGCCCGCCGTCTACAGAATTTCCGACGCCGAGGAAACCGAACGGGGATTGAAGCTGTTCGGCATGAACAACCCCTGGCTGGAGCGCCTGATGGCCCTGCGGGGCCTGAAGCCCAATGAACGGTGCATCGGAATGGGGACCGCGGAGGGCGAAAAAGGGTTCGCCCGACACGTGAAGGCGCAAATCAAGAAGGTCTCGCGCCGCCACGGGGCCATGTACCTGACCGGCATCCCGGCCAAGATGTGGGAGAAAACCCGATACAAGGAACCCTTGATGCGCGAGGATTGGATGGACTTCGGAATTATCGCCGATACCCTTGAGTCCTCGGTTACATGGGACAACCTCCACAAACTGCACCGGGAGGTCCGGTCATATATCAAAAGCAGGCCCGGAACAATCTGCATGACCCATGCGTCGCACTTCTATCCCAATGGGACCAATCTATATTTCATCTTTATTCTTAAACCCGACTCCATGGAAGAATACTTCAAATTTTATGCGGGGATTGTCAATAAAATAATAGAAAACGGCGGCTCCATAAGCCATCATCACGGCGTCGGGAAATTACTGGCTCCGTGGATGGAGCAACATCTCGGAAAAGAACAGATGGAAGTGCTGCGGGCGCTGAAAAGGCATTTCGACCCGAACAACATCATGAACCCCGGCGGGCAGCTGGCCCTTGATCCGCCGGAGAACGGGAAGCGGGAAATAACATAATTACAGTGCTGTCCAAAATAAACGGACCGGAGAACCGCCAAGACGCCAAGAGCGCCAAGGATTATTTTTAAACAAGATTTAAGAGGGCTTGGGTG
>Ga0307378_10003006_pt1 | contig 25100 bp, 24 predicted proteins | sample UN1MG_FD_202238 | JGI IMG/M metagenome (GOLD analysis project Ga0307378, IMG submission 202238) | Soil microbial communities from Risofladan, Vaasa, Finland - UN-1 | ecosystem: Environmental > Terrestrial > Soil > Coastal area > Acid sulfate soil | place: Finland: Risofladan, Vaasa | collected...
GGCCAAGAAAAAGTCAAAAAAAACCTTAAAGTGCTGCTGGAAGCAGCGAAAAAACGCGAAGAAGCTGTTGAACATATACTTTTATACGGCGGTTCTGGTTTGGGTAAAACAACTTTAGCGCATATCATTGCCCGCGAACTTAATAAAAACATCAAAATCACTTCTGGCCCGGCGATTGAAAAGATTGGCGACCTAGCTTCAATCCTCACTAACCTGGAAAAAGGCGATGTTCTGTTTGTTGACGAATGTCATCGCCTGAATAAATTAATAGAAGAATACCTGTATCCGGCAATGGAAGATTTTTCTCTGAATATTATCATTGGCAAAGGACCTTCGGCCAGAAGTATCCAACTTGATATTCCGCCATTCACTCTAATTGCTGCCACCACTAGAATCAGCTTGCTTTCCTCTCCTCTGCGTAACCGCTTTGGCGCGACTTATCATTTGGATTTTTATGAAGAAAAAGATATTGAAGATATTTTGAACCGCTCTGCGAAAATTTTAAACATTGAATCAGACCAAAATGGATTAAAGGAAATCGCCAAAAGGGCAAGGAAGACGCCAAGGGTGGCAAATCGTTTATTGAAAAGAGTCAGGGATTACGCGCAGGTGCATGGACAAGGGAAAATTGATAAAGAAATCACAGAACAGGCACTAGAAATGATGGAAATTGATGAATTGGGATTAGAGCCGATTGACAGATTGATTATTACGACGATTATTGAAAAGTTTAATGGCGGGCCGGTAGGCATTGAAACAATTGCTGCTGCCACATCCGAAGAAAGAGATACGATTTCCGATATTTACGAACCCTATTTAATGCAAGTTGGTTTTCTCGCCCGTACTCCCCAAGGCCGCGTGGTCACTCCTGCTGCCTACAAACACCTCAAACTCAAACCGCCCAAATCAGAACAAGATAAGTTGATATAAAAATAAATTTTGATCTTTAAGGGAGGAAAATAACATGGAATGGCACAAGAAAGTTCTTTTTGCTCTTTCTATTTGGTGGAGAGATATCAAGTCTTTTCCAGGCAAAATTAAAAGACGCGTTTGGAACAAGCGCATTCTACTTCGGTGGCACCGTCTTTGGGTCCGTGATGACGAATTTCATCAGTCGCTGGATATTAATACAGCGGCAATGATTGAAATGAACAAAAAAGAAGGAGATTCATATCTTGCGGACCTTATCAAAAGACGAGAATCAGCGCACCAAAGAGATCTGGCCAAACGCTAATCCATTCTCATCGTCAGGGAGGAGAAATTCTCCTCCCTGTTTTTTTAGAAAAAGAGCCACGAGGCTCTTTTTCGGTTATTGATCTTGACAAGAGATTTATTCTAAATTAACATTAAATTAGAAGTAAATCCTCCTGTGTTGGAATACCGTAAGGCGTTCCGTTAAAACAGGGGGTTTTCTATTTAGGGAAATAATAAATTTTCTTCAATAATTTTGTTTTTAATGGTTTCGTAGTATTCATAATCATTCTTCTCATACTTTCGAAATATTGCCCACGAGATAAAGTCGACGGCTTGCAAACATTTTTCCGCTTGCGAAGGCCGTATTTTAATTTCGAAGTTATTACTTCCTTTTCTAACTAAATTACGATTTAAATAATTCTTAAAATTCTCGTTTAAAAATTTATTGGTTTCTCTCTGATCAATATAAATCTGAATTTTGTCATGCGTATTATATACTTTTTTATTCGCCAATCTGTCTAATAAGATATTTGCCGTATAATTGTAAAGTAAATTCTTTTGACCCTGTAAATCTGTGTGCACTTTCTTTTTGTTCAGAATAATACACAAAATTTTTAAATCTTCGGTCTCAGATAATAATTGTAGAATTCTTTTTCGTGTTATTTCGTCTGCATGATAAGCATGTAATTCCGCAACTCTCTTATATTTTTTCTTGAGATTATGATGAACCCTTTTAACGCATTTTTCGACTTTCCTATGATTTCCAGTTAAAACCATAGTTAAAATAAACCATCGACTAGATTTATTGCCAAATCCCAAATCCCCAGATTCGTCTAAAAATATATAAAACATATATTGTAATTTTATATTCTATTATAGAAATTTACAATGACCACTGTGTTAATTTACAATTAATACTATTTTATCTATAATTAAAACAGAGCGAGAAAATATATGAAACATTTACTTTCAATAACAATTATTTTAATTGTTCTTTTTTTTATTCCAAAAATAGTTTTTGGGAATGTGGTGATAAATGAAGTCGCATGGATGGGTACAATAGTTGATTATAACGACGAGTGGCTGGAATTAAGAAATACAGGCAGCTCAAGCGTAGATTTAACTGGCTGGATTTTAGAGGCAGCGGATGGTCAACCAAAAATCAATTTATCCGGCACAATACCTGCCGATGGATATTTTTTACTGGAAAGAACGGATGACAACACCATCCTTGGCACTGTCGCAGACCAGATTTATGCTGGCGCATTAGGAAATTCCGGAGAAAATTTGAAATTAAAAGACCAGACGAATAATATAATAGATGACGTGGATTTTTTCAGTGGCTGGCCAGGTGGAAACAATACAACTAAGCAAACAATAGAAAAGACGACTACTGGCTGGCAAACAAGCCTAAATCCCGGTGGCACGCCAAAAGCTCAAAATAGTAGCGGGGCGATTCAAGAACCCACCTCACCATCAGAAGACCCAGAAGAATCAACTTCCGAGGAACCCGAAATCCCAACTACAACAGAAAATGACAATCCCCCGGTTGCTGATGCCAGAGACAATATTATTGGCTTTATAAACCAAGAAATTATTCTTGATGGTTCTTTTTCATATGACCCGGATGAAAACGAACTGCAATATTCCTGGAATACTGGTGATGGAAACTCTTCGGACCACCAAATTGTTAATCACAGATATCAATATCCTGGTACCTACCTTGCAACACTCACTGTTTATGACGGAAAATATTATGTTTCTGACACGATTACGATTAAAATCCAGACCGCGCAAATCATCATCAATGAATTTATGGCAAACCCAAGCGGAGCAGATGAAAAAGAAGAGTGGATAGAAATTTATAATGACGCTGATTCAATTACAGACATCTCTGGTTGGCAATTAGACGATCTTGCTAGTAGTAGTAAATCATTTATTTTCCCAAAAAACACCTTAATTGCGCCGAAAAGCTATTTGGTCTTTTCGCGGCAAACAACAAAAATCGCTTTAAATAATGACAAAGACACCGTAAGATTGCTTTTACCCGACGGCATTGTGTTTCAGGAAATAAATTACGAAAAACCACCCCAAGACAAATCATCAGCTCGAACCGCTAAAGGATTTGTCTGGTCAGAGCCCACACCAGGAATGGCAAATATCGCGGGAATGATTGTAGGTACTGATAAAAACACTACATACCAACAGAGCTTCACTAAATCGGAAAACGTTAAAGAGCCTTTAAAAGATTATGTGATAAATTTGCCGGATAATCAAATTGAAGGCGGTTTTCTGGAGTTAACACAGAATGAATCCTCTTCTCCTACCTCGCCAATGGGCGGATCAACGGGTGAACTTGCTTCAATTAAACAATCCATGCAAAATCCTTTTAATCTTGCGCTACTTATTATTTGTATTGTTTTTGCTTCTGGATTCATTGGCTTATTGTTGGTCAAACTACGGAAGAAAGGGCCTCGCCCCGACCTTGCGTCGGGGTTGCCAAGTCGATAATTTTCTGCCAGAATTAAAATACATGAGCGGACATAATAAATGGACAAATATCAAAAACCGCAAAGAAGCAATGGACAGCAAAAAAGGCAAAGCTTTTAGTAAGATGGCTAAGATTATTGAAATTGCTGCGCGAAAAAGCGGAGACCCAGTGACTAACCCATCTCTGCGCGTGGCGATTGATAAGGCCAGATCTTATAATATGCCTAATGATAATATTGAAAGAGCAATCAAAAAGGGCACTGGCGAAAGTAAAGAAGGGCGACTCGAAGAAGTCACTTACGAAGCTTACGGCCCACACGGCGCTGCCTTAATCCTTGAAGTGATTACTGACAATCGCAACCGTACTGTTTCGGAATTAAAACACATTTTAAGCATCCATGGCGGAAAACTGGCTGAGACCGGAAGCGTCAAATATCTTTTTGACAAACAGGGCGCTGAATGGATTCCAAAATACTCGCTGGACATTACTGACCCAAAAACAAAAGAGCAGATAGAAAAACTCCTAGAAGCATTAGATGACAATGATGATGTTAATGAAATTTATTTTAATGTTAACTTATGATTATACTTGGAATTGATCCAGGAACTGCTATTACTGGCTACGGAATTATAGAAAAAGGGGAAAAACTGGAAATGATAAAATATGGGTGTATTAAGACAACTACTGATTTATCTACAGCTGAAAGATTGAACAAACTACACGCAGAGTTAGAAAAGCTAATAAAAAAATACAAGCCGGAAATTGTAGCAGTGGAGGACATTTTCTTTTTTAAAAACCTGAAAACTGCAATCAAAGTGAGCCAAGCAAGAGGTGTAATTCTCTTGGCTATTGCCCAGTCAAAAATCCGCGTTGCTGAATACACTCCCCTGCAAATCAAGCAGGCAGTTGCCTGTTACGGCAGAGCGGAAAAATCGCAAGTCCAAAAAATGGTGAAAGTCTTATTGGATTTAAGAGAAATCCCAAAGCCCGATGATGCTGCTGATGCTTTAGCTGTGGCCATCTGTTGCGCGCATAGCACTTGACAAGGCATTTTCCATAATTATAATTATCCGTATAACCTCTAAATAGGAGAGGGAATAATAATTAAGAAGTATTCAATATGACTTTAACAACTACTGAAGATATTTCCAAAATTCTTGCTTTTGGAGAAGATGATACAGATGAAACAGAGTCAGATGAGGAGAAGGAAGGTAATTCGGGACTAGACGAAGAAGAAAAGGAAGAGGAGGAGGAAGGAAAGGAGATTGAGGATGGAGACGAATTTGAACCTGACGGCGACGACGACGAAGAAGAATAATAAATTTATAAAATACCTAAAATCCCCCGCATTGCGGGGGATTTTAGATTATTATTAGAAAATGCTATTATAATATAAGATATGCCAAAAATAGAATCTTATCACAACAAGAAAAACAAACGGTTTTATTTCAAGAGAAAATTTTTCGAAAACAGCCTAAAAACTTTGGTTTTGCTGTTTATTTTATTATTCGTAATAATGGTAGGCGCTTTTGTCTACCTCGCCAAGGACCTGCCAAGCCCACAGAGTTTAACCGAAAGACAAATAACGGAATCAACAAAAATATACGACCGAACAGGAAAAATCATTTTATATGATGTACATGGCGAAGAAAAAAGAACAGTAATCCCATTTGAAGAAATTCCGCAATTTGTAAAAGATGCAACCATAACCATTGAAGACAATAATTTTTACCACCATTTCGGACTAGATATAAAAGGAATTATCCGCTCTGTTTTTAATAATTTAATCGGCAAAAAAATATTGGGCCAAAAAACCAGCGTTGGTGGCTCAACTATTACACAGCAATTCATTAAAAATGCGATTTTGACTTCGGAAAAAACCTATGTCCGAAAAATAAAAGAAGCGATTCTCTCAATTGAACTAGAAATAAAATACTCGAAAGATGAGATTCTTAATCTTTATCTCAATCAAGTGCCCTATGGTTCTAATGCTTATGGCATAGAAGCTGCGGCACAAACATTTTTCAATAAAAATGCGAAAGATTTAACATTGGCAGAATCAACCTTGCTCGCAGCCCTGACCCAGGCTCCAAGTTATTATTCTCCTCATGGCTCACACTTTGAAACAACAAAAGCCAGACAGGAATATATATTACAAAAGATGTATGAATTTGGATATATCAATGAAGAACAAATGGAAAACGCCAAAAGCGATAAACTTACATTTTCTCCTCCAAGCTCGGGGGTAAATGCCCCACATTTCGTAATGTATGTAAAAGAATACCTTGAAGACAAGTATGGCCGGGATTACATAGAAAAGGCTGGCTTAAAGGTTTACACCACACTCGACTGGGACTTGCAGCAGATTGCCGAGAATGCAGTAAAACAATGGACTGAAAAGAATGGTAAAAAATATAATGCCCAAAATGCCGCCCTGTCAGCAATAGATCCAAAGACCGGCCAAATTCTGGCAATGGTCGGGTCCAAAGATTATTGGGCAGACCCATTCCCCGAAGGTTGTACACCAGGCAAAAATTGTTTATTTGAAGGAAATACCAATGTAACTATCAGGCCAAGGCAACCCGGTTCTTCATTTAAACCATTTGCCTATGCCAAGGCGTTTCAGAAAGGATTTACACCAGATACAATTGTTTTTGACCTTAAAACAGAATTTAATCCTTATTGTTTATCCGATGCAACCCAAGAAAAAGATCAGTATGGACTTGGATGCTATAATCCCAAAAACTATGACAGCAAATTTAGGGGCCCCGTTTCCTTAAGAAACAGCCTGGCTCAATCATTAAACATACCTTCGGTAAAAACTCTCTATATGGCCGGGGTTGATGAAACTATTAACCTGGCTCAAGATATGGGCATAGAAACATTAAAAGACCGCTCACGATACGGTCTGTCTTTAGTGCTTGGCGGAGGAGAAGTTAAATTATTAGAAGAAACGGCCGCTTTTGGCGTTTTTGCCGCCGAAGGAATCAAAAATCCAATAAAAGAAATTATTAGAATAGAAGACAGTGAAGGAAATATTATTGAGGAATACAAAAATAATCCGAGAAAAGTTATGGAACCGCAGATCGCCAGGTTAATTTCCGATATTTTATCTGATGAAAATGCCAGGTCTCCCATGTTTGGCTACAAATCTAATCTTTATATAGAGGGAATACCCGTAGCAGCCAAGACCGGAACAACTCAAGAATACCGTGACGGCTGGACAGTAGGCTACACTCCGTCTCTGGCGGTCGGAGTCTGGGCTGGAAACAATGACAATACGCCAATGAATCGCGAACCAGGTGTTGTGATTGCTGCGCCTATTTGGAATGAATTTATAAAAAAATCCTACGCAAAAAAGCAGGAATTAAGAACCAGTGATAAGCCGGATAGTTATTTTGATCTACCAGAACAACCAGAAGAATTTATTAAACCAGGCCCGACATCAACCGACAAGGACATTTTAAATGGAAAATACATCAATGAGTTAATGGTCAGAATAGACAGAATTTCCGGCAAACTGGCTACTAACCTTACCCCTCCCGACTTAATAGATGAAGTAATATACCCCCAAATCCATTGTGTTTTGTATTACATCAACAAAGACGAACCACAAAATCCAAACGACGGGAAAGGCGATCCACAGTTCCCAAATTGGGAGCAATCTGTTTTAAATTGGATAAATACTATGGAAAATGCCCACATCTATAACCAAAATCCGCCACAAGAATATGATAATATTCATGTGCCGGATTAAAGTTTAATCGGCATAATTATATATGTGAAATCTTCTTTTCCTTCTGGTCTGATTATTCCTGGACTAATTTCTCCATTAAAGCTAATAACGATTTTTTCTGCATTAATATTATTTAATCCGTCTAATAAATATTTGTGGTTAAAAATTATTTCCAAGTCCTTGCCTTTTGTTTCGACTTCTATCTCTGAAGAGTTCTCGCCAAGTTCAATGTCTTGCGAGAAAACCTCTATCAGGGATTTTTTGCAATCAACTTTAAACCTGATATCATTAATCCTACTACTGAAAAAACTTCCAATTTTGACCGCTTTTATCAGTTCCTCTCTATTTATAACAACAGTTGTATCAAATTGCTTAGAAATAAGTTGTTGGTAATTTGGGTAATTACCTTCAATTAATCTTGAAATAATCTGGGTCTCTGGCAGAATAAATAAAATTTGATTATTCTCGATACTTATTTTGAGCGTATTGTTCTCTTGGTTGGATATGATTCTGATTAACTCCTGGACCGTTTTATAAGGAATGATAATTGATTTTATATCGTCTTTTTTGGTTTTTCCGCTTTTGATATTTAATATCTTTTCTCCTAGTCTAAAACTATCCGTAGCCACAAATTTAATTCTTTTTTCATTACTAAAGTCAAATAAAATACCTGAAATCTCCGGCCTAATATCTGAAATAGAGACAAAATTAATCACCTGCTCCAAAGCATTTTTAAATTCAAAAGAATCTATTTCTATAATCGGCTCACTTTTAATTTTAGGAATAATAGGAAAATCTTTTGCATCTAATCCTTTAATAATTGACTTATAATTATCGCATTTTAGATTAACTATATTATTTTTAATACTTATTTCTATTTTTTTATTAGGCAGGTTGTTGATAAAATTAACCAATAATTTTGCGGGAATAGTTATACTTCCCTCTTTTTCAATTTTGCATAATATATGGCTGGTAATAGCCATTTCTAAATTAGTGGTTGATAGTTTTAACTGTTTTTGGTCTACAGATAATAAAATATTATTTAAAATCGGCAATGTTAAATTTTTGCCTGTAATGTTTTGGACAATATTTAATCCATTTTTTAAATTTTCTTGAAGACAAATTACTTTCATATTAATAATTTAATTAATTAATTAAAACGTTTATTATTATTAGAAACCATATTTTAGGGGATAAATCAATTTTTAGGATTAAATTTTATGAATTTATTGTGGAAAATTAATGGATAACGACTTTAAAATATGTTTTAAAACTGTGGTATAAATTTTTCATTTTTTAAGCTATCCAGATTTTATTCTATAATAATTAACAGTTTGTTATTTTAACTCGCTGTATAATCTTTCCTTGATAAGGTTTAATTCTTGTTCCAGTTCGGTGTTGTTTTGTATTTCCTTTTCTATTTTTTCGCAGGCATAAATTGCAGTTGTGTGGTCTCTACCCCCCAATTTTGAGCCAATAAAAGGATAAGAGCTTTTTAATTCCTCGCGCATTAGATACATTGTTATTTGTCTTGGTTTAACTACTTCTTTTTTTCTACTGCGGATTATTAAGTCATTAATATTTATATCATAGAAATCGGCGACTGTTTCAGATATTTTTTTGTAATTTGTTCTTTTTTGCGGGTTGGCGATAATGGTTTTAAGGATTTTTATTAGTTGTTTTGTGTTTGGAATAACATTATTTAATCTAATAAAAGCGATAACCCTATTTAATGCTCCCTCTAGTTCTCTGACGTTCTTTTGGATGTTTGATGCAATATAACCATATGCTTCTTCCGACAACTCTACCCCCATGCTTTGGGCTTTTTTCTTTAAGATTACAAGCCTGGTTTCAAATTCTGGTATGCCAATATCGGCTATCATTCCACCTTCAAAGCGTGAGCGTAGTCTTTCCTCTAGTGTGGCAATCGCTTTTGGCGGCCTGTCGCTGGATAGGATGATTTGTTTATTTTTTTCATATAGATTATTAAAAGCATGGAAGAATATTTCTTGAGTTTTTTCTTTGCCGGCTAAAAACTGGATATCATCAATAATTAGAACGTCAACTTTTCTGTATTTATCTTTAAATTGTTCAACTTTTCTTTCAGAAATTGACGAGATTAAGTCCGCGCTGAATTTTTCAGAAGAAAGATAACTTACTTTTTTGTTACCGAGTTTTATAATTTCATTTCCAATAGCCTGAATAAGATGGGTTTTGCCGACACCAACGCCACCATAGATAAATAAAGGGTTGTAAATATTGCCAAGATCCTTAATTACTGACTGGGAAGCAGCATAAGCAAGTTCATTGAAAGAAGCGACTACAAAAGAATCAAAATTATAGCGTGGATTTAGATTGGTATTTTCATCTATCTTGTATCCGTGGATATCCATCTGTTCTTTTAATAGAATTTGTTTTTTGTCCTTTTTTTCTTTCTGCCTCATTCTTGATTTAGTAGCCGGTTTAGCCGATGAAATAATTATATAGTTGACTCTTTTAACTTTACCAATAGCATCTCTTAAAGCTTTTAATATTATTTTATTATATTTATTCTCTAGCCACTCTTTGGTGAATCCATTTGGTACACCAACAACAATTTCTCCGTCTTTTTGAGAAATTATATTTGTGTTTTTAAACCATGTAGTAAAATTGGCTTTTGAGATTGAGAGCTCTATTTCGCTCAACACTGTCTGCCAAAGTTCGTGGTTGGTCATGTATGTATTATATCATAAAAATTACTCAACAAAAATAAGGGCAATACCCAATTTTGTGAATAAAGTGTGAATTATTTGTGGATTGTGGTTTGACCTCGCTAGGCGGGGTTTAACCAAGTCTGACTTGGTTTGACCAATATTTTATTTATTGTTAATCTTATAATATATGGCACAACAAGGATTAACATATAGGCCCAAAAAAAGAAAAAGAAGCAGGTCCCATGGATTTAGAACAAGAATGAGAACTAATGCAGGGAAAAATATTATAAGCAGAAGACGAGGGAAAAACAGAAAAAAATTGACCGTATAAACAAAATGCTTTCTTCTAAAAATCGTTTAAGGAAAAAAAGCGATATTAACAAAGTTTTTAAGCAAGGCGCGTATATGGCCGGGAATTTTATTTTTTTAAAGTTCGCAAAAAACAACCTGAATACCAATCGCTTCACCTTTGTCGTTAGTTCAAAAATATCCAAAAAAGCCGTTTTAAGAAATAAGATAAAAAGGCAATTAAGAGAGATATTTAAAAAAATCGCTTTTAAACATCAGCCGGGATTTGATTTTTTGGTGGTTGTAAAACCAGGAATTATTGATAAAAAATTTAGGGAAATAGAGAAAGAAATAAATGAAATATTTAATTCTAAAAATAATAAGAATATATCAAAAGAGCTTTTCCATGATTTGGGGTAGAATTAATCCAAGGTGTGGCTGCAGATTCTATCCTTCCTGTTCAGAATATTGTATTAAATCCATAGAGAAATATGGAGTTGTTAAGGGGTTACTTAAGGGTGTGGGGAGAATTTTAAGATGCAACCCTTTTAATGGCGGTGGAATAGATTTATGCTAGGAAATTTATTTAATCAGATTTTATACGAACCAATTTTTAAGTTTTTGGTTTTTTTATATAACAATATTCCCGGCCACGATTTGGGAATTGTTATTATAATTCTGACAGTTTTAATCAGGATTATTCTTTTCCCTTTGTCGCAAAAATCTATCAAATCCCAGATGAAGATGGCTTTACATAAAGACAAGATAAAAGAGATTCAGAACAAATACAAATCCAAAGAAGAACAAAGCAGGGAATTGATGAAATTTTACAAAGAAAACAAGATCAATCCCTTTTCGGGATGTCTGCCTTTATTGATCCAGCTCCCTATTCTTATTGCCCTCTATAAAGTTTTCATTAACGTTTTAAGCGCAAAAGATGGGTTGATTAGTCCTTTGTTTTTGGGTTTTCTGGATTTATCAAAAAGAAGCCCAGTTTTAGCAATTACTGCCGGCATTTCCCAGTTTTTCGCTTCAAGGTTAGCAATGAAACGCACAGCTTCAATTCCTCAACCAGGAGTGTCGGAAAAAGCAGCAGAGACGCAGAAAAATATGAGCCGCCAGATGACCTATATGTTTCCTCTGTTGACGGTTTTTATTGCTTGGAACTTTCCGGCCGGACTGCCGTTTTACTGGACAGCAAGCACTGTTCTGGGATTGGCGCAAGATTATTATTTATATAAAAAATATGGAAGAAACAAAAAAGATAATTGAAAAACTCTTTCAGTCAATGGGGTTAGATGTTTTGGAAATTATTATTAAGAAAGACGATACCATAAAAGATAAAAAAATGATAGACATTAGTATTAGTATAGATTCTAGAGATGCTGGTAGATTTATCAAAGAAAATGGTGAAGGTCTAGATGCTGTCCAGCATATTACTAGATTATTGGTCTTAAAACATGGACTAGGTCAATCGTTTTTAGTTTTAGATATTAACGGTTATAAAGAGGGTAGAAAGAATGAATTGATTGACTTGGCGCTGAAAACAGCTAAAGAAGTCAGAAGGAACAGGAAAACTATCATACTTGAGCCCATGCCAGCTTACGAAAGGAGAATTATTCATCTCAAGTTAGCTGAGCAACCCGATATTGCTACTGAAAGTATTGGTCAAGAGCAAGAAAGGCGGGTAATGATTAGGGTTTATCCTTAGCGATATGACTATAGTTCGAAAAATAGCCTATAATACGGTTATTTCCGCAGGGGCGCGCTTGATTGGCGTTGCCCTTTCTTTGGTTAATTTGGGTTTAATTGCGAGATACCTGGGTGCTGAGGGATTCGGCAATTACAGCTTGATTTTGGCCTTTTTATATACCTTTAACAATATAGCTGATTTAGGACTTTATTCTTTAATGGTAAGAGAAATATCCAAGCCAGATGCTGATGAGAAAAAAATTGCTAGTAATATTTTTACGATACGGCTTGTGGCGGTGTTGGTCTTTATGGCTGTAGCGTCGATTATTATTTGGTTTTTCCCTTATTCTTCGCAAATGAAGAATGGGACGCTGATTGCTGCTGTATCTTTTGTCTTCCTTTCAATGGGTCAGGTTTTAATGGGTATTTTTCAAAAATATCTTAAAACAGACCGATCGGCTGTTGCAGACATTCTGGGCAGAGTTGCTCAGTTGGGTTTGATTATCTTGTTTATAAAAATCAGTTCGGGGCTGTTCGGTATTATTTTTGCCCTAATCGGCGGGTGTTTTGTTAATTTTATTTTACTCTTTATTTTTGCCCGCAAGCACGTTCTATTCTCATTAGATTTTGATTTTTCTTATTGGAGGAAAATCATCAAATCAGCTTTGCCTATTGCTGTTTCTATTGTTCTTACCCTGATTTATTTTAAAATCGACAGTATTTTTCTTTCCTTGTCCGCAATAAACAATCATTCTCCGAATCCGATTTCTGATGTAGGTATCTATGGCATTGCCTATAAGATTCTTGAAGGTTTAATATTCTTTCCGGCAATGTTTGTGGGTTTAATTATGCCCTTACTCTCAAATAGCGCTTTTATTGATCCTGAAAAATTTAAAAAAATATTCCAAAAAGCTACAGACATATTGATTATTTTTATCATTCCACTGATTATTGGATTATTAATGCTTTCCTTGCCAATAGTGGTTCTAATTGGAGGTATGGATTTTAGCGCTTCAGCGCCAGTGCTGAATGTTTTGGCTTTTGCAATCGGCTTGATATTTTTGGGTAATCTTTTCGGTAATGGCATTATCGCTTTAAACAGACAGAAAGCCGGAGCTTGGATATATTTTATCGGTATGATTTTTAATATTATCCTGAATCTTATCTATATTCCTAAATACCGTTATGTGGGAGCTGCAGCAACTACTATGGCAACCGAGTTTTTAGTCACGATTCTGATGATGATTTTAATCTATAAGACAATCCATTATCTGCCGAAGTTTAATGTGATTAAACCGCTTATTGCTGGTGCAATTATGGCTGGATTTTTGTATTTATTCAGTAGTTGTAATGTTTTTATCCTAATCGGCGGTGGATTGATTGTCTATCTGCTGGTTTTATATTTAATTAAAGGAATTAGAAAAGAAGAAGTCCAATTATTGATTAAAGAAGAAGTATGAAGATTTTAAAATGGGGTATATATTTAATTATCTTCTGCCTCCCGTTATATTTAATCAGATTGAAAATTCTCGGCATTCCGACCACTGTGCTAGAATTGATGATTTATGGGCTATTTGCGTTCTGGTTGATAAATAAGGGCTACAAGGGCCTCTGGGCAGCCTTAAAACATGAGAGATTGCTGATTTGGGGAATCGTTCTTTTAATGGTTGGGGTAAGTATGGCGACTATTTTTTCCTGGGACCTGAGAGTAAGCGCAGGAATTTGGAAAAGCTGGTTTATAGATGCCCTGATATTCTTTTTTGTGGTTGTTTCTATTATAAAAAAAGATGATATTAAAAATATTTTTAGAACTCTAGTTTATTCGGGACTGACAGTTTCAATAATTTCTCTGGTTTATTTAATTCAGGGGAATTTTAATTATCAAGGAAGGTTGCAGGGAATTTATAATTCGCCGAATTTTTTAGCAATGGCTTTGTCTATTCCTTTGATTATATCCCTTTTTTGTGCATCACAAAAAAAACAATTACACGAAGACACGGGTCAGCGCCTTAGCGAGGCACTGCCCTCTGTCTCGGCTTCGTCTTTAATCATGCGGCTCGGCCTGCGAAAGGTCTTCTCAGTAATTGTTTTTTTGATTCTTGTTGTTACTTTATTTTTTACTAAATCCTTTGGCGTTTTGCTTGGAATTCTGGCTGCTTTGGTTTTTGGGCTAGTTATCCATCTTTATCAAAAAAAGAAGATAAAATTGGCTTTGGGAATTATTTTTCTGGCTTTTGCGATTATCTTTATTTTTGGATTAGTAAAAATAGAATCATTAGAAGGGCTTAAATCCTTTGATGCGCGATTTGTGATTTGGCAGACAGCATGGGAATCATTTGAAACAAATCCAATTACAGGCATTGGACCAGGGACATTTGAGGATTATTTTCCTCCTTATCCTAAATGGGGCGTGCCTCAGCCGCATAATGTATTTTTGGCATTTTTGCTTCAAACAGGAATTGTGGGTTTTGTAGGATTTATATTAATTTTAATATGGTTTTTTTCGTCCTGCGGACGATCAACCGCAGGTTGGCAGTTATTATTATTACTTATAATGATTTATATTTTGGCGCATGGATTAGTAGATACTACGTATTGGAAAAACGATTTATCAATAATATTCTGGTTGATAATCGGTTGTATGGTATTAATCAAAAAAGAATCCCGATAAAATTGGGATTCTTTTTTGATTTGTATTATTCGTATAGAATTTGTGGATTGACATCGGATTATAATTTTATACTATACAACAGTCCATTCTCTTTATTTATAAAGAATAGATAATTCTCCTGGGGAGAGAGAAGCAAATCAGCAGCATCATAGGCTTCAATTAGGTTTTCTCCTTCCAGAATATTGGTTTTTTCTCCGGTTGCTGTATTAATTTTATAGAATTCATCATTGCCAATAAATGTTCCTTTGTAAAAATCATCCGGCAAAACTTTTGCATCAGCAATATTCTTGGGAATTGCGCAATAAATATATCTTGTATCTTGCGACCACACGCATTTTTCAGCCAAAGTTGAAACATTGGCTGATTTTTCATTTGCGCCATTTCTGTCAGCAATAAAAATCCCGATATTTCCTCCTTTGGAATTTGTTTTAGAATATAGTATTTTATCTCCCTCGTAAGACCATTTTATGCTCAGGCCATACACGTTTGGCATTATATTGTTAAATGATTTAGAGAGTGTATTTAACGAGTATAGAGAGCTCTGGGCAATGCCGGATGGCTTTTCTCGTAAGAAGATATCCGAGCCCTTTGGCCATTCAATAATCAAATTTTTCATCCGTGTTTTTAAAAGAGTCGCGTATCTCGTGCCATCGGGATTAGCCGTGCTGATATTGTTGTTATCGGTAAAATCATTTTGGTATTGGTAAGCAATTTTACTGCTGTCAGGAGACCAGGCAATATAATTGATATATTTATCCAATGGCAGGGCCTTTTGGGTGGCGTAGCTGTAAAAATATTTGCTGATATTTTCCAAATTGTCCTGAAAAATGGTGATTACATTGTTTTTGTCAGGCGACCAGATGACTTTTACCAGATTTTCCAATATTGTAGTTGAGGTCTGCGACAGATTAGAGCCATCGAAATTTGATTGCCAAACATTGCCATTAGAACGAAGATAGTAAACTACTTTTGTTTTATCGCTGGTAATGGTCGGAGAAAATATTGGTTCCTGGCTAATGGCTTTTATTCTTACTTCTGGCCGAGGTTGGGATATTTCTTCTTCTCCGGCTGCGCCATTTCCTTCATTTTCTTGACCCTCGGGCAATCCGACTCCTCCATTTTCTTGGGTTGTTGATTTTTTAATTACAAAATTATAGACCAGCAATCCGATTAAAGCAATAATCAGGATTATTATGATAATGATTAAGATTTTTTTTATTTTTGTATTCATAGATTTATGGTAGAGTTAAACTTAAATTAACTAAATCCGGATTAATGGTGTTTAAAATCACAACCGCAGTTAGAAGAATCAAAACTCCTAACAAGGCCTGGGTAATTCGGTCTTTGGCATCGCCTGCTTTTGAAGCATCGCCAGCGGATGTGACATACTGGATAGCGCCGATTAAAATTGATATAAAAGCCACAATTCCGCAAGCGAGCAGAGCGAATCTGTAAATATAATTTATAAGATTCGGCAAATCACTCGTCTTGTTAGGACTCTGCGCTCCTGGTATTTCGGGGTATTCCATAAGTAAATCAACTGCCTGGCAGGCTTGCCACGCTCCTGCAAATAAAATGATGAAAATTATAATGGGTAAAAACTTTTTCATTTTAATAAATATTAATTTTCATTGATTTAAAAGCTTTTTGTGTTTCGTCCAGAGTATTTTTGACATTTACCCATAAATTACTTTCAGTAGTTTGTCTGCTATCTTTATTTGATATGGTTAAATTGAAAATACTTGCATCATAATCAGAAGAAATTATTGATTTTTTACCGGAAAATGTCCATTCAAAGATTAAATCAGTCAATTTGGTAATACTGAAAAAATAAGGCCTGGCAACAAAGGAGAATGTTTTGTCAGCCAGAACAGAGTAGATTGTACTCGCCTGATTAGAAAAATGAGAATTGCCATTAGAAGAATAAAAGATAATCTCTGGTTCAGCTATTGGAATTTGAATGGATTTTTCTTCAAAAACCGTCCTGTCATCATTAAATATCTGCAATCTTACAGTATGGTATGCGCCAGGTCCTTGCTGGACATAAAAATAGAAACTATCTTTGCCGTATCCTGATTTATTTTGTTGGAAGATATCTTCTAAAAACCAGCTATATTTTAAACTTTTAGCATCTCCTCCCGAAGCGCTGATTATCGGGCTTATAATTACCTTGCTTCCGACTATGGGAAGATTTCTCCCTTGGTAGTTGTATGGAGTATATGTATCAGCAGACCAAACCAATTCAAATTTATTTATTCTGACATCCGAAGCGCTGTCCGCGGCAAAAATTGTGGACGGAATGCCCAGTAAAATTGAGATGATTATAATGGAAAATATTTTATTCATATTTTTTTCATTTTTCCGATTGTTTGTTTACCTAGTTTGGTGTCTTTAAAACAGCAATAAAGAACAAATGTAGTCCAAGTGGGGATTATACCGAATGGAGATAATTCTATTAAGAAAGCAAGCATCAATTGATGTTGATAGCTTTGCCCTTTCATTCCTTGTTTTAAAATTCTCCATAACCATAAGATGCCCAGAATTGGTATATCTATAATTCTGACTATTATAGCCCCAAAACCAGTTAAATCCAGTACGCCTAAAAGGTCAGCCATTACAGCAAGCGGGAGAAAAATTATCAGCCCCCAAAAATCAGGAGAGGACTCTTCACTTTTTTGCTTTGACGTTGAATCTGTTTTTGCTCGGTCTTGATTTAATTGGGCGCTTTGTTTTCTTTGTAATATAGCTGCTTCCATATTATTGTTTTGCTAATTCTTCTTTAGCTTGATTGATTTTAGCTATTTGCTCTGGATTAGTGGTTACGATTTGGTCTTCGGTATAAGATGCTACCACTTTAATTGCAGCATGTTTTAATCCGGCAAAAAATATTCCTTCTCCGACATCCGCTTGCAAAAGCAGGTATTTTTCTTCATCAGTCAGATTGAATGTTTGTTGCACAACTTCAATAGAGGAAGGTGATTGCTTAAAGAGAATCTGTAGCGATGAATTTGAAACAATCGGTTTGCCGTACGGAGAACTCATAAAATCCGGAATATCTTGCGTGATTGTCGTGAGTCCGAGCCAGTATTTTCTGCATCTTTTGGCTATGCCATGGAGAAATGATCCTCCAGCTTCGCTTTTTAACATCCACCACGCTTCATCAACAACCATAATTCTTTTTTTCATGTCCGAGCGGATAAGATTCCAGATGTATTGTAATATTAAAAACATTGCCACTGGTTTTAACTCATCCTCCATGTCCCTGGTGCTGAAGACAATAAGTTTTTTATTAATATCAATGTTTGTCGGCTGGTTTAAAAATCCGGCGAAACTTCCTTTAGTATAGCGCTGCAATCGCTTGGCGATTCTATCTCCTCCTTCCATATTATTAAGCACTATTTCTAGGTCCTCCATTAAGGGCGAAGTGACATTTTTCAGGTCAGATTGGATAGTAATATCTTTAGAAGCGTAAGTTTCAGTCAGCGCTCTGTCTAAAATTGAATTTTCTTCAGGGGTTAATTCCCCAAGAGCAACTCTCAATAATCCTACTAAATCCATTATCTTTGAACGTAGAACATCTTCTGTTGTTTCATCTGGTCCGGGCACAGAAATATCAAAAGGATTAATATGGCTATTAGAGGATAGGGAAATTTTGAAATAGGCACCATCAACTGTTTCAGCTAAATGCTGGTATTCGTTTTCCAGATCAACAACAATCACGTCTGTTCCCATTATCAATGACCTGAGAATTTCCACTTTAACTGCATAAGATTTTCCGCCTCCGGATTTTCCGAAAATCACCATATTGCCGTTTTCCATTGAAAAGCGATCGAAAATAATCAAACTGTTATTGTGGCGGTTTATTCCATAAAGAATGCCTTTGTTTGAAGATAAATTTGAAGATACAAAAGGGAAAATAGTAGAGAGCGGAGCTGTGTTCATTGAATTAGTGATAAATAGTTGGTCCTTGCCAAATGGAAGGGTCGAGTTGAGTCCTGCGTCTTGTTGGAATATTGCTGGTTTGGCATAAACCATTTTTGCTTCAAATAAAGACATTATTTGTTCTTCTGCCTCATTGAGTTTTTCAGCTGAATCTTCAAAAATCGTGATGTAAAGTCCGTATTTGAAGAATTTTTCAGTGCCTTGGACCAATTTATCGCGTAAATCCTCCACATCGCCTCTGGCAGTTTCCAAAATCGGGTTTCTTATCTTGCCCTGTTCTTGTTCCGTATTCACTTGCGATTCTATTTGTGTTATTTTTCTTTTTAATTTTTTAAGGATTATTCCTGTATCAGTAGGATGAATGAACATTGAGATATTAAGTATCCTGTCCAGATTTATTATCGGCGAAAGCCAGTTAACAGTTAGAAATCTGGGATAAGTGATGATGAAAAATGTGCGGGCGAATCTTTCGCCAATTTGGATATAATTAGAAGTAATCTGAAGCGCAGAAGGCGCAATCGTGTCGGCCAGGCTTGTTTCAACTTCTGCCGCTTCTTCTATTTCAGAAATTTCTTCAATTGTTAATTTTTTCTTTCTAAATAAGCCCATAATATTATCTTTCTACATTATAAAATTCAAAATAAAGCTGGGTTAATTGCTCATTATTCAAAGGAATGGTTTTTACGCCGAGGTTTTGCAACCCTTCTACAACCATATTTACTCTTTGTTCAAGTTGGTTTTTGTATTGGTTGAATTTTTCTATTTCAAATTTTTGTTTTGAAGGTTTTGCGCTGGAAATTATATTTTTTATTTTCTCAAAAAATCCTTCTTGCTTGGATTCTATAACACTGAAAGGGATGATCACATAGAATGACTTGCTCATTATATTTGCGAATTCAACAAAGCTTTGGATAAAATTAATATATTCATTGGTCTGGATTCTCAAAAGTTCGTTAGTTTGGATTTTCTCAAGTTCTTTAACTTGATTCAAATAATCATCAATCTGGAAGTGGCGGGAGGCGATGATTATCTGGATTGGAAAATCAAGGGCATTAAGAAATTCTTGGAATCGGGCAACCACTGCTTCTTGTTCTGTTTGGCTAAGGAGATCAAAATTAATACTAGAGCAGGCACAGACAGCTTTCATACTATTATCCTTCATAATCGCTACTCCGTCTTTTATTTCTTTGACCTCGATGAACTTTTGTATTCCCGAGATGTTTTTCGGTAGTTTTATAGGCATAATAGATAAATCCAAATATCAAAATCTAAATGTCAATTCAATGATTAAAATCTAAATTTTTAAATTAATTTTTATGTTTTGTCGATCTTAAAATCGATGAAAATATAAGGCTTAATTCTTGCGCTTCTTGCCATAACTCGCGGCAGTTTTCTTTTTTGTTTTCATCGGCTACAGCAATCATTCTTAACCAGTGCCTTGTTTCCTTTGATTCTTTCTTGCAAATCGCTATTTTATGATAAAAATCCTTTTTTGATTCAGCGCCGTCAGCTTCCATGTAGTTGGCACCAATGCTAGTAGAAGATCTAACTATTTGATTTATTAATGGATTATTTATCGGATTTTTGTCTATGGTTTTAGCAAAATTAATAACATTTTCTCCAAATTTAGCCGTTCTTTCTTCTAAGTCGTATTTTTTAGAATTTGAGCTTTGAGTTTCATTTGTCATTTGACATTTGAATTTTGGATTTTAGAGATTACTTATCTACCTCGACTCTCCATCCAATATCTTGTAAACTGTTTTTCGCTATAGGTTTGTTTTGCTCTTTTTTTTCAGCGACCTTCTTTACAATTTCGATGTTTTCCATTTCTGTCGGTTCAAGAACCGGTTTTTTACCAACTGGTTTTTTCCAGACATAGAAATCCGGTTTTCTTAAAAATCTGAAGAAGTTGCTAACTATACTTATAAACGGCTGGCCGTGGACTTTTATAAAAGCAAGAGGGATGGTGATTCCAAGAATGGGTATTGCCAGAATAATTATTGCATAGAGATTTAGGATTTTATAGAGAATAAAGAGAACTACCCCTGCTGCTAACAAATAGAGGAATTGTTTTATTGTCAAAGGCCCGATAACCTTGTCTTCAATATCAATAAATTGTGGAACCTGAAATTGCATAAATTAATTAGACTACTCTAGGCGGTTTTAAATATGACTTCCATGCATCTTTTTCCGCGAGTTGTTTTTTCACTTCTTGGGTAAAGTTTTTAGCGAATGCTTCTTTCATATCTCCAGAAATATACCTGCCAATTTCTATTGCAACAGAAGTATCAATATGTTTTGCAATATCCTTAACAGATGCTAGATCTAATTCCGCGAAATCTTTTGGTTTCATACCTTTAACGAACTGTTTTAATGCAGTATCTGCAGGGCCGGTGATTTCAGTAGCGAAATCAAACTTAACAATTCCATTTTCATCTGTAGCAGTTAATCCATCCTCATTTCTAACAGGCTTCCTGAATGCACTAGCAACTTCGCCTGTAACAGCAGCATACATTCTTCTGGCATTCACATTTTTTGCGTCACCAAAATCATCATTGAATAATTCTGTCATTCTTTCTGTCGCTCTTAATTGTGTCAATCTATTCAATCCTCTAAATTTTTCTAAAAAGTCAGAAACTATTCCACCGGAAGTTTCTATCATTGTTTCTATAACTTTTCGACCCTCTTCTGGTTCAAATACAGCAGCATTCCATTTTCCTTGTTCTTTCTTTGATAGAACTTTCTTTATTTCTTCCTCTAATTTGTTTGGAGTGACTATATCTATTCTAATGTCACGTAAATCTTTGGCTTCTTTTGCAAAACCATAGCCTTGCAGGGATTCAAGCGACTTGCGTACAGCATTTCGATTCGACGTTTTGGCTAATAAACCTCTATTTAGTGCTTCTTGTGCATGAACCAACCTATTCGTAGGAATGAGGCCGGTTTCTATTTCATTAAGCAAGGCAGAATCAGTCATTGTTTTTGCCCTAGTTGCAACCTTCTTGCTTTCTATTGTTTGTAGTCTAGCCTGTCTCACCTGAACAGCCCTGGCCTGTAATCTTCCGCCGAGCTTAAAACCGCCAAATAGCTTGCCAGTTAATCCAAGTGCTCCAGATGCAAGTCTTGAACCACTAGTTTTTGCAGGGCGCATCGCTTGTCGTTTCATCCATCCAGCTGCTCCTTTCCTAGTGTCCGTAGCTATTTTCATTACTGCGCTCGCGCCATAAATACCGAGATTTTGCGCAACAATCAATCCGCCGATAAGAAGACCAATTATGAGAGCATAACCTAGTAGTTGTTCACCAGGATCTTGGATAAAGGGATTTCCGACTCCTCCCATAAATTGTGTGAATGTATAATTGACGCTTGTTGCCAATTTTATATTAGCATTTTCTACGCAAACCTTTATTGCTAACCAAATAAAAAAACTGTAAGCTGGCGCAAAGATGCACCAATTTAAAAATGTGCTCCACCATTTTTCCCAATTACTCTGGAGTCCCGGCATTATATAACAAATAAAAGCAAGTGGTACAATCATTACAAGAAACCATATGGCTAGTATTCTAAATAAAAGCATGATTGCTCCAGCAAACAATGTAAATGCTGCTATAAGCAACAATATTGATCCCACGATTCCAGATATAAGAATATTTAATACTCCTGTCCAATCTTTTCGCGCTGCTGATTGTGTTTCTAATGCTGTTGCTGTTGCTGTTTCACACTTAGAATAATTTTCCCTGACAACATGGTAACAATCGAATAATGATTGATTGCCTGGTTCAGGATTTTCCCAATTATATTTACCTTGATTTTCCGGCCTAATGTATGTTTTATCGCAATTAACAAGGTTTTCTATCAAATTACAATTCGCAAAACTCAATTGTACATTAGTAAGATTAAGACTATCAACAAAAGTTGCAGTCATACTTTTACCATTAAGTGTAGATTTAATATTTTGAATAAAAAAGCTGGCAGTAATATTACTGAAATCTATGATTATCTCACAGAATACCATACTGAAGTTTATTAAAAGGGCAATAATTATTACTTTCGGCAAGAGTTTTTTAATTCCATAACCCTCGATACGTAAAATCGTAGCAAAGGCGATGATAATCATGAATAAAATAAATAACATATTGGCAAAATCTCTAGTTATTTGCCAACCCACATTAACTGTATCAATATTGGCGCTTTTTTTAAATCCTAATTCAAGCATTCCCTCAAAAAGTGCGGCCCCTGCTTTTACGAGAAACGAAGATATACCCTGAGCGAGTCCGACAATGGCCTCTAGAATACCGGAAGCTATTTCGGCAGCGGTCGGGAAAATATCGGCTCTTATGGAATGAGGCATTACCAATCCCAGAACAGCGATAATTATGATTATTGGTATTCCAATTTTAAATTTTGATTTTGTATTCATATTTAAATTCCAACTTTCCAATTGCATTGGTCAATAGGATTACCGTCTTTATCTCTAAATCCATAACTGCCTCCGTCATAACCAGGGTCGCTGGAGTCGCATTCAATACACATAGTAACCACGGTTCTGCAATCTGTTTCATCATTATCGTAGACACCCAAAAACACTTTTTGGTTTTTATATCCACCCAAATCACATTCAACTTTTATTACTCCCTTTCCGCTTCCTACTCCTCCGGAATTGCAACAATTATAAGCGGATGGAGTATGAACGGTTTCTTCAGAACAAATTATGCCAGTGGGTTCATTTGCCACAAAATCGCAACTTGTTGTCATTGTCCTGTTTTCGCACAGAGGTAGATTTGTTCCAGCGCAAACTTTTTCATATAAACAAGAATTTAAATCTGGATCAATGGCCTCGTGTTCAGCGACATATACAATACTTCCTCCTGCAGCAGAATTAGTTTCAAGAATGGCTTTATTTGCTTTTGACATATTTGGTACTAAAATATTGACACCGCCTGATGCTCTACTGCATGTTTCTTCTGGGTCATCGCGACCGACATTATACCATGGAGAATAAAAATCTAAACCTGTTGTAACGTTTTTTGTGAGATCTATTGGTCGCCAACCCTGCTCACAAAAACATTCCGGATTTTTCCATAGTGGTCTGCCCTTATTTTCGCACCATCCTTCTAATTCTTGTACTGGATCTGATGTAATTCCTCTGCATAGCTTATATTCTTCTGGCATATGTCCGGTTACAGCAGCGCAGCATTTAATCTTTTTCTTGGCCAAGTAAGTAGCATATTGTCCGCCTGGACTCAAACCTCCGGAATGCCACACTCCTCCCCATTCCGGATGCGCTGGATCTTTTAATGGTCCGGTGCAATCAAGTTCCTGCGGTTCATTATCAGTAATATTTTTTAATTCTTCTTCGGTTGTTTTGCATAATGTTTTGCAGGTTCCTCCTCCGGGAAACTGGAAGTCAGGCAAGATGCGGCAGGTTAAAGCAGTTGAAATAAATGACGGATTAAGTGGAGGGGCGCAGGCAACAAAGGGATTTTTAAGAAGTTCTTCAGACTGCCCTTCAAAATTGACCCATCCTCCCCACCAGGTATTATGATAAACCAAGGCAGGATATTTAACGAATGAGCGGTTTATGTAGTCATAAACTTGTCCGCAATAATCTGCTGGCATAAAATATTCTTTCAAACAAACTTCGCAGTAGTATTTCGTTTCATTTAAAGCGCAGCGGTCGTAGAAATCCTGCGCACTTTTAATTGATGAACTTATATCTTCATAATCCCCGCAGCTTTCTTGTATGCAAAGGTCTTTTTCTGCTTTGGTTTCCTTTAATGCGCAGAAATCTTCATATTTTTTAATACAATCGCTACAGCTATTTTTTGTCTTACTTATCAGTGCCTGCCCATTTAAACAGGCATCAGCAACTGCGATGCTTGAACACTTTTTATCATTAACTGCTTTTGTTTTTGCTGTATCGCGGCAAGCTGAATATGCAGTATGGCAGGCGGTCTTGCATGTTTCGTCTTTGCAGTTGTATTCGCATTCATTAAAAGTATTTAAGCATTCTACTTGGTAGTTGTTTATTTGTTCTAAACATCCCGTAACGCATTCGGCATTAATATTATTTATACTCAATTCATAGGGCAGACCGGTTTTAACATCGCTGCATTTTTTATTTGCAATACTGGCGCATTTTTCCGGATATTTATTAAAAGGAACATCATCCCAGGTTACGCCATATATCGCTATTTTGTTATTAACTGCTGGCTGCGCATCAAGAACTTCATAGTCTGGTTTCAAATTAATGCCTTCCATTGTCGTATAAAGGTGCTGCGACTCTTCATTTAAAACATCTGTAGCCACTTCTCTAAAAACATCACCCTTTATTTGTTCATTCTTGTCGCAGGCATATCCTGCAGTAGATACACTTTGGATTGATTTTAAAAT
>Ga0307378_10003007_pt1 | contig 25095 bp, 12 predicted proteins | sample UN1MG_FD_202238 | JGI IMG/M metagenome (GOLD analysis project Ga0307378, IMG submission 202238) | Soil microbial communities from Risofladan, Vaasa, Finland - UN-1 | ecosystem: Environmental > Terrestrial > Soil > Coastal area > Acid sulfate soil | place: Finland: Risofladan, Vaasa | collected...
CTTGAGCAAAATAGGATTCAGCAATTAGATAATGTTTTTCGTCTATTCTATCAATCTTTTCAAAAGGAGCTATCTCAACTTTAACCTCAGCTTTCAAAAGTGGCCTCTCAGGCTTCTCTTCCACCTCGAAGCTTTCAGCCTCTATTTTTTCGCCTTCGACAAGAGTTGGGCGAGCAAGGTCGGGCATAGGCGCCTCCCTCCCTTTCGGGAGGACTCCAGAGTCTTGGCTTTCCAGGGGGCGGTCAAGCTCTTCCGTACGTGGTTCCTCTGCTACCGTCATGGTTTCTTCTTCTGCCTTCTTTATTTTCTCTGCCTCCCTTATTTTTATAGTCTTTTCAATCTCCTCTGCTTCTTCCATAACTTCTGCCGCCATTTCCACTTCTTTCTTTCCAAATCTCACACTCAGTCCAATTCTATGAGAAGAGCCTAAGTCCCTATATTTACCCCAGGCATCATGATAAGCATAAGCATAGTCTACCTGGAAATTTCCCCACCTAAAACCTAAGCCAGCGGCAACCTCTGTCTCATCCAATCCCATCCTCAATGCCAATACTTTGTGGGGGAAGTATTCGAGCCCATAATGGAGCTTGAAATACCTCCCTTCCGTCTTATCACCATCTATAGCCAGGGTTAATCTTTCTGGGAAAATCCTGTAAGCAAGTCCAAACCTGAGTTCTATAGGGAATCTATCCGTTGATTGTTTAAGTTTTATCCTGGGTGCAAGAATATTGCGGAGGTTCATTCCTATTGAAAATCGCATATATGGTCTATACAAAAGTCCGATATCAAGCCCATAACCCATATCCGAATACTTATCGATATGCTGGTTGACTATCTTTAAATTTATTCCCCCCATAAGGTTACTAGTAAGGCTCCTGCCATATGAGATAATACCCGCAGTCTCGATATCTGAAGCACTGCCCAGAGGGTTGTTCAGATCATCTGTCTTTTGAAAACCAGTCGACCTTAAATTCACCACGGCTACTCCTATAGTGCCATAATTGGGTGGCGATTGATAGGTTGATAATGGATTAGCGTAACTAAGGAAGCTATAACTCGTGTCTTCCCAGAGAATAGAGTAGAGAGAGGTCAGCTCTTTCTGTTGAAGTTGTGCCAGTCCTGCGGGATTCCAATATGTGGCCGAGGCATCATCAGCCAATCCTACAAATGCCTTACCCATAGACAACGACCTTGCACCCGCTCCCCAGGAAAGATACGCGCCAGGTCTACCACCATCCTGCCTCCCCCATCCCAGCTCCATCCCATAAACAGGGAAAGACTGAATGCTAAAAATTAAGACTAAAACAGAAAATGAAATTATTAATAATCGTCTCATTCTATTATCTCGCTTTTCGGAGTGTCAAACAAAAGTAATGTCATGCCGAACTCGTTTCGGCATCTCTTGAGAAGGAAGAGATCCTGAAACAAGTTCAGGATGACAAGGAAAACAAGTTCAGGTAGAAAAAGTGCCTGTCACTTTTTACTTGATTACCAGTATCTTTCTGATTTTGGATTTCACTCGTTTACCATCGTCCATCTGGACACGACAGATATAACCACCATTGGCTACCCTGTCTCCTCTTCCATTTCGACCATCCCATTCAACTTTATTCAGCTCTCCACCTTTACCGCCATCTTCGCCCTTCTTTTTCTCAAATATCTTTACCAGATTGCCCATCAAATCATATATTGCTATTGCTACATCTGCATCGTCCTTAAGATAATACTGGATAGTGGTATAATCCTTACCAAAAGCAGGAAATGGATTGGGATAATTTGTAAGTCCTTCCAGAGAATCTCCGAAGGGAATAAAGCCCATTAGGCAATACCTGCCAAATGTTTCAACCTGGGCAATAACTTCACTCACTGAAAAGTTGTTCTTTGAATTCTCCACCTTTTCCCATCTCTCTTTTTCAGGGTTATACCAGTATAGCTTTAAAGTTTTAGGATTGACACTGTTTTTTTCTACTTTACTGCTATCTTTCGTTTGGGATTTGCTCTCTTTTCCATACGATATCTTCATCCCCATTTGCTTTTTGAGTTTTTGCTGAATTTCTTGATGGTCTTGATTATAAGCAACAATATGGTATAATTTGTCTTTTTCGAGGGATTGAAGAGGTCGTGGTATTTTATTCACTATTTCATCTTCTTCTTTGCTTACGATAATCACTGCATCCTGAGGAAGTGCGTTTGGTGGAATTTCCAAACTAACCTCTCCTTCTTCCACCTTTCCTCCATTCTCCTTAAGCATTAATGTGGTAAACGAACTCGAGAACCCTTTCAATGGATTACCCACTTTATCTCTAATTTCTGAAGTTAGTTTTATATTGTATGGAGTGTGGTCCTCAAATCTTGTACTGAATGTAACAGCATATTCTGTATCATCGTATTTAATATCGCCGTATACGAGATCACCACTCTTTGTCTCAGAAATAGATACACCATTCTCCCACTTGCCGTCGCCTATTTTCACAGGCTCAGCAAAGCATATCTTTATGGCTTCTATGTCCGGCGCCCTAACATATGCCCCGTCTTCTGGATAGACCGACACTATCTTTGGTCCCTTTGTATCTACAATAGCATTAAACTCTTTCTCTTCTTCCCATATACCAGTATTACTGACAGCCTTGTATTCTATCGTATGTTTTCCTTCTGTAGAGAAAGAAATTGGAGATTCGTATACTTTCCAATTGTCATTATTTATGCTGAATTCGATGTGATTTACTCCAGACAAATCCTGGGAAGATTCCAATAAATAAGTACAGGAAATAGGTGCAAAAATATTTTCTCCATCCTCATACAGGGATTCACTGGGAGTGAGCGTTGTCTGCGGTGGGACAGTGTCAACGACCACTTTGAAAGAATTCACTTCTTCTACATTATTTACATTATCCCGACCATAGTAATAGATGGTGTGTTCACCTCCAGTCAAAACAAAGTTTTCCAGATAAGTTTCGAACTCTTCCTCATCAACTCTATATTTTATCTCCGCTATCTCTGAAGCTTTTCCATCTACTAAAGGATCTATACCACTCATGGAATAAACTGTGGAAGTGGAAGCATACAGGCCATTGTAGAGAGGAGAACTCGGATTAAGTGTCGTCTCCGGAGGTGTATTGTCGACAATCACCTTGAACACATTCTCTTTTTCTGGACTGCCTGTTTTACTAACAATTCTATATTTTATTATATGTTCTCCAGGAGTATCGAAGCTAAAGGGAGCGGTATAAGTCTGCCAATCCCCACTGTCCACTTTGAATTCGGTATGGTCAACCCAGGAAGAATCTCCTATTACTGCTAACCTGTATTCACAAGACAGAGAAGCAAAATTATCAATTCCATTAGTGGACAGGTTGCCTTCAGCAATGAGAATTACCTGAGGAACCTTGTTGTCTATCACTATATCCACTGATTTTGTCTCCTCTCTTAGTCCTCCCTTATCAATACTTCTATAATAAACTGTATGGGGAGCTTCCCCTAAGGTGACAGTAAATGTTCCCGTGTAGGCTGTCCATTTATCTCCATCTATAGCATACTCTGTAAGAGATAGTCCTAATCCCTTCCCATCTTCTATAGTTAAGTAATCGTCAAAAGCAGATAAAGTAAACTGTGTATCACTTGTAATATAAAGAGGATCCTGTCCATACTTGGGGTCTCCAACAACGATAGACGTGCGAGGAGGTCTAATATCATGGGTTACCTCAAATGGCCCCGCTACCATAGAAGAGACGTTACCTGCCCAATCTGTTGATTCCACAATTAGATCCCATAAACCATCTTCAATATCTAAGGGTTCAATCATCTCTCCTGAAGATACAGCGATTCGAACGTTATCTCCGTTTTTGAGATAGGCATTAATGGCTGGATTGGGATCTAAGTCGGCAACAGTAAATTCTATTTCTATCATTTCCTGTCTGGCATTATAAACTTCTCCTTTTTTAGGTGAAGCCACTGATATTGTTGGCGAACTAATATCTAAAGTAAAATTCCAGATAGCAGAGTTATCACTCCAAAGAGTTCCATCATAAGCAGATGCTCTCCAATGGTAAATTCCTTCTGCCAATTCATCTCCTGGCTGAATAGTATACTGGACAATTAAGCCTTGTGGAGATGAAGGGACTTCAACTACTTTCCACCCTGTTGTAGAGATATTCTGGTCATAGTATCTTCCTATTGTGCTAAAATTATCTGTGCTTATTTCTATTTTACACTTTAAAGGATCATTATCAGGGTCGGTGGTAAACATTTGAAAAGTAGGAAGTTTTGTGATGATGAATTTCTCGTTCTCTGGACTCATTAGCGCGGGTACATCAGGAGGCGAATTAGTCCTTGTAAATCTCCACGAGTCAGTCCAATCACTATAATGGTCAAGCTTGTCCCTTGCTTTTACCCTCCAATAATACTCACCTTGTGCCAGGTCACTCTGAGGGATGGCATTTGAGGCAGTAACTATGGCTACGTATTCTGGAGAGCCGAAGTCGCCATTATTATCAACCTGTATCTCATAGCAATCTAATCCTGAAACAGCGTCTACCACATCTTCCCAATCAAATGTTGGCTTTGGGCTACTGACAGAAGCGCCGTCTTCTGGAGACAATAATTCTGGTTTCGGTGGTGGTTCCATATCTAATTTAAATGTCCATACAACTGAAGGCTCACTCCAATGAACGTCATCGTAAGAGAATGCCCTCCATTCATAAATGGCATCTCTTAAGGCATCCTCCTGACTAACTGTATACTGGGTAATTTCTCCTGCTATTGTCCAGCCTTGAGTGGAGACAGTCTGGTCATATCTTCTGAAAACTGTCTTAAAATCATCTGTACTTATTTCTATACTGTATCTCAGTTGCCTTTCTACAGTCTCGTCGGGACAAATTTGAAATGTAGGAGTGGTGGAATCAATATATTCCTCATCAGGCGGAGCTACTAGGATTGGCGCTGGCGGAGCCATAGTCTGGTAACTAACTTCCAGTTGTCCTTCTTTCTGAGGGGCAATATTACCAGCAAGGTCAGTGGCATCTATTTCATAAGTATATATTCCTTCTTCTACCATTGACCCTTCATTATCCTTGCCGTCCCAGACCTCACTGTGGGGCCCCGACTCTATCTTTGAACTATCAACAAGTGTTCTAACCAGTGATTCCTCTTTATATATATTAAGCCCTACCAGCGATTCTTCCGATAAGGTATAAAATATCTTCGCGTTATCTCTAATTCCATCACCATTAGGAGTAAAAGGATCTGGAGAATCATAGACATCGGTAATCTCCGGCGAGGTTATATCCAAGACTACCTCGACAGGTGCAGAGGGCTTGCTTGTTCGCTTAATATCGTTAAACCATCCCGTGGCAATACAGGTAATGCGGTTACTTCCGGTAACAAGAGAGACAGGCATGCTGAATTTCCCATCTTCATTTACATCAACATTTCCCACAGAGGCCCCATTTATGAAAACTTCTACCGAAGAAGCGTCTTGAGCCTGACCGGTTACAGTTATAGATTTTTGATTTGTTGGCGAAGGAATCTGGTCAAGGGTAGGAGCTAAAATCATCGGAATAACTAAATAATATGAAAAACTGGTTATCGGGCTGGTAACTGTCGCAATTTCTCCAGGGTCAAATAGTCCATTTCCATTCTCGTCATAGACAGTTTTCACATCTAAAGACTCCAGACTACCATCATCTTTGACATGATAGATCGTCAGATGCCCCGGGTCTATCCCCTGGAGTTCTTCATAAGTAAATCTCACTGAAAAAGAAGCAGGGTAAAGCACATTGCCAGCAGAATCTTTGCTAAACGAGATGTCTTTAGGTTGGAGTTTATAAAATGCTCCAATTGGATGAGGCATATTTGGGTCGATAGAGACGCCTGTATTTTCCAGCCTCACCGGTGTAATAGTAACTATTGTATCCTTCTCTAATGCGTCTGGTGGAAATGAAAGGAAAGCCTTGTTGTAAGGCGAAGTCACATAATTTGGCGGGGAGGCAGTCGCCTCTGCACCAGGAACTTTCGTCCCTATGATTACATTCTTAGTTATCTCATTACTGCCACTATCGTCAAGCACAATCAGCTTGACAACATACTCTCCATTAAGCCCAGTGACATCCCACCATCCCAGTGTTCCGCCATTTATTACCGACGATTTCGAAGCAGAAGGTATCAATTTCCATATAGTCTCATCCGGCTTCTTGTAGAACAGTGAATATCCCCTGAAACCCTGTGCCAGCGTTGAAGTATTACCTTTCAATTCCACAAAGGCTTTAGGTGCAGCATTAGAAGATAGCTTCACTGTAAAATCATCGTCAAGGGCAGTGGTATTGGTATTCGATGGCTTATCAGCCTGTCTATTTTCTATGAGGTCTATATTATCAGTTCCATCAGGATAAGAGAGACGAATCTTCCAGCTATTGGTATTCACTGAAACATAGGGATTATCAATGAGAGAGCCTTCTGTATTCCTCCAGAAAGTATATTTATTCTTAACTTCATCAGCTACCCACATATTCACATCGGGATATCCTGTTGAGATAGTTATTGGCGAAGACTCAATTATAAAATCTTCCGGGTTCAGACTATTATTGAACTCATTGTTTATACTTACAATTCTTCCCTCACTTAGCCCCCGGTCATCTGCAGTATCCCAGTCTCGGTCCACAACTTCCGTCGTTGCCTTTAATTGATAATACCCATTCCCATCAGTAATCGATTTACCAACCTGCAAATTACTACCAGAGACAATAGAATAGAATGGAGAAATTCGAGCAATATTCCTCCCATCGGGTAGAGGTATCAAATCTGATAAATCCTTGCTTAACCAAGGGTGACCATACCAGCAGGCAATTCCGGAGGAATTTCCTAATGTCAACTCTGGTGACCAGTTACTATTAATTTTGACCTGGTAAACTGTTGGGGTTGCATAATAACTTGAAGTCAATAGGTTTGCCTTCCATCTGATATACTTTCTAACTGCAGAGCTTACCGGATGCCCCGGCGCCACCTCAACTTCGGGGTCCCAAGTTATTCCATCTTCGCTTGTTTGAGTATAGTACCTGATATTAGTTCCCGAAGGTTTTTCTTGCGAAACCTCAAGATTTCCCCAAGAAGAAATATTCTCCCCAGCATCGAAAGGAAGTGATACCAAGTATCCATCAGGATAATATCTCATCTCTTCTTCCCTCATGTAGATTCTGAAGGCGCCATCTCTATCATAGTGAGTCGTATCATATTCTTCAAATACGGAGGTGGGCCAGGACCACCACCAGGCTCCCTCATCGTACGAGTAGCCATCCATCCAGATAAGCGGGTGGGGTAGATAGAGGTATATTTTGTACACCTTGTTAGCCTGGACTGCACAATCAAAATACCAAATCACCTCGTTGGGTCTGTCCATAAAATCAACGAATTGTTCCCTGGTATCAGAATCTAATATGCTATCACTATCATCCCTGATTTCTACAGTTAGATTGCCTGTATAAGTCCCCTCAAGATCTCCCAAAAGAAGACCTATCTTTGTGATTTTACCAGTTTTATGCATCTTGAGTGATTGCCATACAGTCATGTCATGAGGACTACCAGCGCCACCGTGAAATCCCTTGCGCAGATTATCTATAGCGATAAATTCTCTCCCATACCCCACATATTTCGACAGTCTTATGCTTCCCGGAGTTGAATCTGTATCCACATTATTCCTAATACTGAAATTTCCTCCCGACCAGTCGGTCTCCATCCAAGATTGCTCTCCATGGGCTTTTACGGTCACAGTAAAAGGTTGCGGTGGATAATACTCACCTTGTGCACTTGCTTGCCAATTGTAATTTGCTTCTCCTTTAAGGATCTCTCCTTCCTGTAGGGAAGTAATTTCTGCAATGCCTGTCCCTGCGCCAGCACCAGTCACTGCTATGGAAATAGACGCTTCGTCTACGGTCTTTTCAGCATCTGTAGCAATGGCATCAATCCTGCAAGTATATAATCCCTCTACCTGACTACTCCAGGTAATACTTCGTTCCACCTCCCCTGGAGTTACTACAGAGTCAACTAGATTATCCAGTAAATTATCCGACGCATCATAAATCCCTACTGTAACCAAAGCCTCTTTAGACAGTTTGCAGGTTATCTCTACACTATCTCCAACATTTATAACCGAATCCGAGGTAACAAACTTCACAATTTTGAGCGGCTCGGTGACAATCACCTTAACCATAACATCCACTTCCGCTACACTTCCTCCCAGACCATCCCTGTCCCGAGTAGTGAGCCGAATTCTATATCGCCCATTCTCAACATATTGCCTTATGTTATTTTTGCCATCCCAGCGGATTGTCCCTCCTTCACTCCTGTAGAGGTAATCCCGATGGTAAACTATTGGCCCGTAATTTGCTCCATCATCACTCATCTTGAATATTACCAGGCTAACATCAGCCTGCTTGCCGCTACTCTGGACTAAATCATAAACTATACTCAAAGTGGAAGTATCCGAGACTATTCTGAATTCTGTAAGATCAGAGGGATGAGTGATACTAACCTGTGGCGAGGTATCATCAACAGTTTGGTCGACTTCTACAGTGACAAAGTCGTAGCTGGAATTGCCTTCCTCATCTTCGGTAACTAAAAGGAGCGTATAGTAACTTCCAGAAGTTAAATTGGTGGTGTCCCATGTTGCCAGGGTAGTATAAGCCACTGCCCGCCAGGAAACATTGGAATTCGGATAGTGTGGATCTAGAGCATTCTGATTGTAGGCTGGAACAGGTACTGGATGCCACATTCCCGGCTCAGGATTGTGCGGGTCATTTTCTGGCAGACTAAAATCGATATCTTTTCCCTCTCTATACCAGACCTTATACCACTCGAAATCAGCAGGATTATTTATTCCGGGGTCGAGCGCTATGCCTTTGATACTCACAAGTCCGCTAACCTTAGATGGAACCTCGTCTTTGGAAGGAAAGACTATTTCAGCAGGAATCTGATTCTTGATTACAGCAATATTACCATAAGCAATATTCCCCACATCATCAGTTGTCTTTATCCTGAACATATAGGAACCATCGCTTACGAAATTACCATTAACTTTACCATCCCAGAGATGAGCACCCTCCGTCCTGAAGTCACTTGCTTCACTGAGACTCAAGATGGTTCTTCCCAGAACATCCTCAACTCTCACTGAGACCAAAGCATCCTCTGAAACAATATAATGTAATGTCACACTATCCTGATAACCATCTCCCTGATTACTTGAGCCGTCATCAGGAGTGAAAATAAGGTTATCTACATAAAGAGTTATGGGAACAGAGGGAGTGCGGTCAATTCTGAAGGTGGGAAAAGTCAACGGCGGGCTCCTGTTACCAGCCAGGTCAGTAGCAGTAAGAGTAACCTTATAGGTTCCGTCAGGTAAGTAATTGCCCTGGTCATCTTTCCCATCCCAGTCCTCGCTAATATTCTGGAGCGTAGTTGTCACCGTGTGAGCCTTCTGTCGAGTCACTAGAGGCCCAAATGAAGTCGATTCAATGACCATTTCTATATTCACTGAACTGGATAGGTTATCCAATAAACTGAAAGCCATCTGGATAGCGTCATCATTTGTAGTGAAAGTCTCAGGATGAGGATGATTGGCTGGAACTATCAATAGAGAACCATCACATATTTCGGGAGGAATAGTGTCAACAATTATAGTGTCCGAAAATGAATTGGGGTTACCTGCTCCGTCTTTTGCTTGAACTATATAAGTATATGTCCCATCGCTCACTATTTCTCTTCCATTGTAAGCATCGTTTCCTTTCCCATCCCAAGCAAATGTCCTTGTGGCAGGAGAATCGGAGGATTTCTCATACAGAGTCTTAACCAGATTATCGCTCGAATCATAGATTTTCAAGCTAATATCCCTTAAAGGAAAAAGCAAATTGTCGGTAACGGTGAAGGTGATGTCCACTTCTGGATTCAATATCGGAGAAAAAGTAGAAGAGGAGACATAAACATCAATTTCTGGCGGTGTCCAGTCAAAAATAAATGGAGAAATCAGAGGACCAACGTTTCTTGCAGTAATAAATCCGTTGATAGTAGAATAACTACCCGTATTTGTGACAGACACAACCTTCACCTCTGTAAATACTTCTGGATTATCATCAAAATCACCCTCTTCGGGATAGACTAAATGGATGCTTCCTATGTTCCCTTTATCCCCCCAGTAATTAAGAGTCCGTAAACCGTCCATTACTGCGTTCAAACCCCACACTGGCTCCAAAGTAATTTTGAAATTATCCGAATATTCTTGACTTCGGGGAACTTTACTCAATCGCGCTACGTAATCATCTTTTTGGTAGACTTCGTTCCGGAGCGATCCTTCACGCCAATATTTCGGCCTTCCTAAAGGCAATACAGGATCAGTATATTTCATCTGGTAATCAACTTTTAGGAGCCCATACAAGCTGCCTCCTGGAGAATAGACTTCAGAGTTTGCAGACACAAATATTATCCCATTATTGCTTGCATCCCTAAACCTATATTCCATAACTCCAGATTCATCTTTCACCTTTAGGATTGTGGTCTTACAGAAAAGTGTCCCAAAGAGTCCAGAATATGTATTAGAATACTTAACATATATACCTTGGTCAAAATTCGGAAATATACTTGTTACAAAATGGCAAGGCAGCCCATTGACGTATTCAAAAACATACCAACCTCCGACATATGCTTCAAGGCTTGGGCGGATAAAAGCTACAACTCGATCCCCAAAATTCCAACACGCACGCCTCGCATAACTTACCCAGGCATTTGCCCTTACTACCCAGGTAAACGGTTGGAATTCTGAACTTCCGGTGATGCCATACTTGGCATCAGTTGCTTCTATTCTGAATTTATATTGACCATCTGGCAGGTATTCTCTTTGGTCGTGTTTGCCCTTCCAGGCGTAGCTATAACTGTAACGGTCGTCACGGTAAGTAAGAATTGGAGTAGAGTCTGTGACAGTAAATTCCTCATCTGTGGATGTATTCTTGAAGACGATTTTCACTTCTCTCACCAGCTTATTGAATTTACAAGAAAAGATCATCTTCTCTGTAGTTGCCAGGAAATTTCCTGGAATAGTGGGGGAAACCTCAGTAATTGCTGGAGGAGGAACTTCTTTGGTCACAAACCACCAGCGATAAGGTACTAAAGGATTTCCTGATAAATCGAGCACCCCGGAAGTGATTTCACAGAAATAGGTAGTAAGAGGCATAAGGTCCTTAAGTCTAAATGTCAGTTGTGTCGACGTGTAAGAAATCGAGACAATCTCTTTTTCTTTTCCACTACTGACTCTCACCTTGACGGTGTCCCAATTAAGTGTCTCTTTTCTCACTGCTTCGCTAAAAGTAACATTAACATCTAATTCGAGACTAACTCCAGTAGCTCCATTTTCTGGATTTGTCCGCTTAACGACCGGTGGTTCGTTATCAAAAATGACTTTGAAAGTATGAGGCTTGCTTTCAGGGTTCAACCAGGGACTCGTGCTTTTATTCCCATCGCCATCGACATCGGTGGCTTCAAAGTAGTAATAGACCGTACCCACCACAGGCTGAGCTCCAATTTGTGCGAAGTAAACATCACTGCCGAGATTGGGTTTGGACATTACTACTCGGGTCCAAGCGACATCCTTTACATCTTTGCCATCCGGTACCCCTTTGTAAATCAGGAAAACTCCCCTAACACCTTCCTTATCAGTCACTACAGCTGAAACATCAATTGGATGATTGTGTGTCTGAGGACTTGGCAATAAGTTGGGGAGGATTATGGGAGCATTCTTAGCATTTATTGACTCCACATCCGACATACCGACCAAAACCTGCTCTCCCGAGGAACTGGCATAATATACGCATGCCCTGTACTGGTGGTCTTTCCCCTGCCTGGGAATGCTACTTATTGTATAGGTTGGTCCCGAACCTCTCTGGTTATATGCTTTATAAAGACTACTGTCCTGGAAAGCACTCGCACTAAATAGACCTCCGCTTGAAGCGGTAACATTCACCTTATCATAATCTCCGCTCTGTGTCGAATATGCCTCCACTGTCAGTAGTGGGAATAATACTACGAGCCTCCCCTCGGCTATTTTCTGTTTAGAATTAGCGTCTCTAATGATATAGAAATAGTTCCCTTCCCGCTCCCATCCACGAGGCCAGGTTATCGTATATTGCCCCGGTCCTCGTCCGCCAGTTACAAAATGCCAGTCTATAACATAATAAGCATTGTCTGGAGAGTCGCTTCCCGCCCGATAAAACCAATCATCTGTAGCCTGATGAAATTCTAAGTTCACATCAGTATTCTGCACAAGATAAAAGCTGATATCAACTGAGTCATTGCTCCCATCCTGGTCTCCCTGAACTATTATCCCTCCATTACTCGCTGTATGAACAGTAACCTTCTGCCCCGGGCCATGATAACCGAAAGGATCTACTATTCCCTTAGGCCAACTGCAATTATTGCCCTGATTATCTTGCACGAAAATGTAATACTCTAATCCTTGGTCTGCACTAATATTTTCTCCCGGTATAACTCCAGAAAATCTATTCTCTCCTTGGGGAACCATTTGCGTTTCCATATACCAGAAACCGTTGCCAGCATTTCTGTAGTAAAGGCTAACAGAACTTATAGAACCTCCCTGAGTCTGTAACACGAAAGCCTCTATATTCAAATCTAAATTGGCAGGAACGCTGGGAAGGGAACTATGTTGAATTACAATCGGCCTGGTTATGATATATAACCTATAGTTACTGTCTCGCCCCGGCTCGTAACCAGTCCAGTCATAATTTCCAGTACTTTTAGCCTTTGCTATAGTTGATGGGTTGCTATCCAGCTTATCCCCTGCATAGTTTCTGGTAGTCAGATGTTCATTTTTATCTCTGGCAAAAATACTTATCTCCTGTTGCCCGTCCATTGAGCCATCTTTAGGAATCGTAAACCTTCCCTCCCAGGTCACATTTCCATCTATCAATGTTGGGTATGTATCTAAATTGCGGCCACCTACTCTAATATCACTTGCTGACAATTCATAGACAGGTTCACTAAAAGTTGCTGTGATTATAATCTCTCCCGCTTTTGCTATTTTCGGATTTATCTCGTCTCCAGATAAAGGCTTCAAAGTCCTGCCAATCAACTTTCCACTGGAATCGAATTGGTCTTCCCAATAAGCCCCATAAATTTCCGTTCCATCCTGAGTAATCTTCACTTCCTTCACATAAGGAGGTTCATTGACAATGTCATAAAAGTATTTCATAAGTCCTGCCGTATATGAAATACAAGCAGGTATGATTTTTTCTTCCTGGTCCGGTGTTAGCCTGGCATCCCCTGGGGCTCCCCCTAAAAGTTGACAGAAGTTGTACCTGCTGCTCAAATTGGGAAGCCATACTCCCCTTCCTTTGTCCCAGTAATTTACTGGTATGGCATTATAAGAATTGGCAATGTAGAAATATCCAGGAGAACCCTCTTTAGTCAGTTCCCACCAATCATCCTTAACATTGGATGGATTTTTGTAGTCACCCACATTCGTTATATGCCAGTACTTTATCAATCCAAGCTGCGCTAAATCTACATACTCCATATAGGAAAGAGCACCCTCATATCCCCAAGGCATGGGAGGAAATAGTTTGGCTAAATATCCTGTTGCCGGCAGCTCTTCAATCTCGTATAAACGCCCCTGTATCCCTGCCCCAAAATATGTCTTCCACGCCATCTCATCAAGAAACTTCTCGAAAGAAAGTGTAGCTGGTTGCCTTATACCATAATCATCATAACTAATCAATGAATGGTTATCTCTCACCCATGCCTCATCATTCCCACCTAGCTTCACTAGGTCTAGAGCCCATTCATAAGCATGGTTATCCTGGTATACATGGGGCACGGCAGCCATATCCTCTAATAAATGGATTGCCCGGCCTAAGGAGTTATAAGCACCATTTTTGTCTCCATTACCATACTTATCTATTGCTTCTTGCCAAATTGGAATTCCATATTTAACTGCCGGTTCTCCTGTCCAAGTTATAATTTGAGGGATTATAGAAACAGTAAACTTTCTATCAGGGAAGCGGGGATTATAGAAATGATTCACACATCGAGTGACGGGGTTGTCCTCCTTTATCGTTCCCAATGTGCCTTGTTTCACTTTATTATAGTCATAATTGTTATTTCCAAGGCCGTATCCATAAGGCTCGGTTTCATCAAAATATTGTGTGAATTTCCTGTAATAATCGCTATTAATGGGAAATAAAGTTACAGCTTTCCCCGTCAATGTGAAAGGATGAATTTTTTTATTATTGTGGGCGCACAAGGGGGTAGACAAAGCACACAATAACGAAGTAATAACTAATGTACAAATTTTTCTTCCACTCATCATTTATTCCTGCCTCTTTAGAAGGAGTTTCTTCTGAATTTCCTTTTTTGTCCTTGTAATGTGCCACATAACATCTTCGTGTACTTGCTTATTTATCGACAATTTCTCGGCAATGGATTCCCAAGTACCAGAAATATTCTCGAGATCAAAACGAATACCACGATCTTCGCAAGTAAGAAAGTATGCGCCATTGTCATAGGCATGTATGAAAGGGAGAAAGTCCCCCCTTATTATCTTTTCCAATTTCTTTTCTCTCTCCTTACTGCTCTCTATTAACTTCAAACCTCGAATTGCATTTGCATACTTCTCCTCCAGGCTTAAAAGTTCAATATCATAATGGATGGCGCCGTCTTTGTATTCAAATTCTTCGGGATAGGCTTTCAGGGCTGGTGAGCCTATGATTATTTTCCTCCTCTCCCTGGCTGCTACAGCTTGCTTACTCGCATATAAGGGATGATAAAATCCCATATAGCCCCGACTAAAAACAGAAAACAAGTGAAAGCTCCAGAGCCTTGGAATACGATATTTCCCTTCTTTATCCGTAACCACAATATCACTTCTTATTGTCCTCGTTATCTCGCCTGCTGGTCCAGGACTCGACCTTATCCAGTTCACAGAAATTAATACATTCTCTATCGCCTCACCTGTAGTAGCATCAAGTAGTTTGCCTTCCACGGCTGGAAATGAATTTATAGGCCACCTGATAGTAAAGCTACTTATTATCACCACCCCTGCTACCATTCCCAACACAACCAAAATTCTCTTCCACTTAAAAAATTTCACCATTAACCCCCTCGTCTAATCTGACAAAATCTTTAAACCATTTGGAATCCTTGCGAAAGCAAGATTTCTCTCTTATATCCTTCCTTTCGGAAGGACTCCAATTTACGCCTTTCGGGAGGACTGCAATCGCTGATTCCGTCCCGGATCCCGAACTTTTCGATTCCTTACGAGTAACCTCCATAGATTTCCTCTCCATTCTGGGTAATCCTCACTTCCTTAACATAAGGAGGCTCATTGACAATGTCATAGAAGTATTTCATAAGCCCTGCTACATATGAAATACAGGCAGGTATGATTTTTTCTTCCTGGTCCGGTGTTAGCCTGGCATTGCCTGGTGCTCCAGCCAAAAGTTGACAGAAACTGTACTCCGTGTTTAAATTGGGAAGCCATACACCCCTTCCCTTATCCCAGTAATTTACTGGTACAGCCTTGTAAGAATTGGCAATGTAGAAATAGCCAGGAGAACCCTCATTGGTCAGTTCCCACCAATCATCCTTGGGCATAAAAGGATGTTTATAATATCCCACATTAGATATCTCCCAGTAAGTTATCACTCCATCACCTAATAAATCTACATACCTCATATAGGAAAGGGAATCCCTATGTGGTGATGGCATGGGAGGAAATAGTTGAGCCAAATCCCCTGTCGCTGGTAAAACTTCCATCTCATACAAATGTCCCTGGATTCCTGCCCCAAAATATGTCTTCCACGCCATCTCATCAAGAAACTTCTCGAAAGAAAGCATGGTCGGTTGCCTTATGCCATAATCATCATAAGTAATCAGTGAATGGTTATCTCTCACCCAAGCCTCATCGTTTCCCCCCAGATTCAGCCTCTCTTGAGCCCATTCATAAGCATGATTATCCTGGTATACATGGGGAACAGCAGCCATATCTTCCAGTAGATGAATTACCCGACCCAATGAATGATAAGCCCCGTTTTTATCTCCATTACCATACTTATCTATTGCTTCTTGCCAGATTGGAATTCCATATTTGACTGCTGGCTCACCAGTCCAGAACTCAAAGGTGAATTTTTTATCAGGGAGGCGGGGATTATAAAAATGGTTTACTGTTTGCGAGCCCGGCTCATCCTCCTTTATCGTCCCCAAGGTGCCTTGGAGGGGCGGTGGAAAACTTTGTTCCCTAGACCTATCCGGATCGAAATAATCTTCAAGTTCAGCATATTCTCCAGCGGGATATGTTTGAAAAACCAAATCTCGTGCTTTCCCAGTTAGAACGTATGGGTGTATCTTTTTATTCTCGTGTCCAAAACTCCAAGATGAACACAAGAAAAAATCGACAATAACCATAAGGATGAATATGAAGCTTGTACCTTTTTTATGTCTTTCTGTGCTCATTTAACTATCTCTTTTCTATGAGTTCTTTCACATTCTCTTTTGCTTTTTTTAACCGTCTTTGAAGAGTTGCAAAGTGCTTTTCGTGAGGAAATCTATCTGCTAACTTTTTCCAGTTATTAAAAATTTTATTCAAATCAAAATAGATTCTCTGTTTTTTCAATATTAAGAAATACTCGCCTCTTCCATGAACCTCAAATTCTGTCGATAGTTCATAATTATCTTCTGGCTTGTTATACTTCTCCTCCAAAGTTAGGAGAGAAATATCATAATGGATGATGCCATCCTTGTATTCAGATTCTTCGGGGTAGGCTTTCAAGGCTGGTGAACCTATGATTATTCTCCTCCTTTCCCTGGCTACTACGGCTTGCTTGCTTGCATACAAGGGATGGTAAAATCCCATATAGCCTCGGCTAAAAACTGAAAATAAGTGGAAACTCCAAAGCCTTGGAATACGATATTCCCCTTTCTTATCCGTAACCGCAATATCCCCTTTTATTGTCCTCGTTATCTCTCCCGCTGGTCCAGGACTCGACCTTATCCAGTTCACAGAAACTACTACATTCTCTATCGGCTCACCTGTGGTAACATCCAGTATTTTCCCCTCTATGGCTGGAAATGTATTTATAGGCCACCTGATAGTAAGGCTGCTTACTATCACTAGTCCTGCCATTATCCCTAACATAACCAAAACCTTATTCCATTTAAAAAACTTCAGCATTCAACACCCCTCTTTTCACTGTCAAAATCCTAAAAATCATCTGGAATCCTTGGCGAGCAAGATTGCCGTTTCTGATATCCTTTCTTTCGGAAGGACCCAGTCCTTCCAGAGAAAATGAATGAGTTGATAAATTAAAAAATAGAAAAATACAATAGCTACAATGGATATTTGTTCCTGAAAACCCTTACGAGTATTCCGTCTACCTTTAAAATTTGGCAGTTATTGCACAAACTAACTTTGTCTCTTTATTTCTATCACCTACAGAGAATAGATGACTGTCAGCTACAGCGATCTCGAAATTAAGTTCAGTCTTCTTAATTTTTAATGAGTAGCCTGTACCTATTGTTGTAAAGATCTGTCTGTCATTGATTCCATTAAGAACATAATCAGGTATGCTATATAAACCAAATCTAAGCGGGATATTTACGGATGTAAGATATTCCAGGCCTAAGTGAAGCTCTATAGAATCTTCTAAATTCACGTCTATTTTCTGATTTGATTCTATCCTCCGCGCAGTTGACCATTTCTTATACACGACGTCAACGGCTGTTAATAGATTCGGCGACAGCTTAATCGCGATTCCAAATCCCAAAGAAGATGGCAATACATCTGTGCCTTTGATAACAGGAGCTACTTCCTTCACCCAGTAGTCTGGCCAGATGAGCACGTACATACCATCCCATTCTGGCCCTGTTGTCTTCCAGTTTATTTTTGCTCTGTTCCTGAAAATTGCTCCGAAAGCTAAATAAGGAAATGGTTTGAATAACGCCCCAAAATCTCCTGTCCACGAATGTCCGCGTTCAGTAATTTTATCTGTAGTGTGATAGTCATTTTCTTCTGAAGGAACGAGCGAGTAACGAATAGTTCTAGTTTTGTAAAAGAAATCTAAATTCCCACCGACATAAATATTAGAAAATATCTTAAAGCTTAAGGGTATACAGAAAAGAAATATCTCTGTATCATCCCCAATGTCCTCGTCTGCCTGACCATTTTTGTGAAAAATTAAACTGCAAGCTCCAATTCCTATCACAAACTTCCATAATGGCTTTAGGATGCAAGCATAAGGAGTAGCAAAATAAGCTTGCGTTCTTTCTATTTGACCTAATCCTGCTGGATTATGATAAATGGCTGAACCATCATCAGCAATAGCAATAAAAGTGCCACCCATACCTGTTGCTTTTGCGCCTATGAATTTATTGAATTCACCATAGTAATTGACTGAAGTGTTAGAAAAATCAGTAATAGATTTGGCATTTATTGAAGAAACTGAAAATAAGACAAAACCAATGGCGACTGTTAATTTTATTAAGATTAATTGTTTCTTCATCAACTTTTAAACCACTTTCTTCTAGAAGTAGCGTTGGGGTGAATGTCTAACTTCATTTAGAATCTCTTCACTAGCTTCTTAAGCATTTTTTCAAAACTTCAAGTTTACCCACAGAGTAACCGATCAATTTATAATTTCTCAATTGCCTGTTTAACCTTATCAGCAAAAACAATTGAGCTTGCTACTGGTACCATAAATAAAAGTAGACAAAATATATCTACATATCTCTTACTTGTACTTTAAACCTTTGCATTAAAAGGAAAATAAGAGGACGATTTTTCCATTGCCACCAGAATCTATACCCCAACGAAGCCCTGTCCTATTTTCTTTTTCACTTTCTTCTAAATATCTTTGTAGTACCTTTTCTTCTGCACTTTTGCTTATAAGGTTATAAAGAGCTAGAGCCCCAAAAGTAGAACCCATTAACACATCATAATATTCCATCATTTCTATATCTCCGTCTTTATCTTTGTTTTCGAGAGACTTATAGGGCCTGGCAACGAAAAAATATATAGCCAGTGCACCACAGGAGATAGCCGAGAGAATCCGCCCTCGCTGAGCCTTATCAGCGAACGAAAATAAAGCCTCCCGTCCAACTCTTTCCCTTTCTATAACATTCTCAATTCCTAAAAGATTATCAAACTCCCTTTCTGCCGGGCTCCTTCTTTTCAGGCACCAAATTCCTAGACCATCCATAACTAATCCTGATCCTACCAGAAGAGCACCTGCACTGCCATTATCGGCTAGTAGAAATATGCCAACAGATAAACATAACGTGCCTAAGACCAAAGAGCCAATCCCAGCAATCCGCCTTTCCGCTTTGCCCTTTTCGGCTAATCTTCCAAGATAAAACTCAGCTAACGAACTCGATGCTTCCGCAGAATTTGCTTTTTGTTCCTGCGCATATTCCAAGCTGAGCATGTTTTTACAATTCAGCCTATTATGTTTAGAAAACTCCCCTGCCTTCTGCCAAAGAATATTTTCTTTATCAACTCCTACCTTGGAGATGTCACCAATGCTATTCTCAAATGCAAATCCTGTATTTATTAAGAAGATGAAAATTAGAGAAAAAATCAAACCAGTATTTATTTTTTGAACCAATCTCAGCTTTGACATAGTTCAAGCCTCCTCCTATTCAAAAAACAATGGACCTTGTTAGATTCTGTTAAAAATTTTGTGTGGGTTGACCCGCCCTATTATTCTTTTATTTTTCCTAACTCTATTAGCCTTCTGACCATTTTGCTCGCTGCATAACTGCCGGGTATTTTACTATCCATCGCTGTATTTCTCAAGATGTCTATTGCTGATTGGCTCTCGGGAATGTCGCTTAAAGCTATCTTTCCCAATTCTACTGCTGCCCAATTGTTCACTTCGAATTGTTCATCTTTCAAGGTCTTCTTGAGAAAATTCAATTTTTCTTTCTCTGAAAACCCCAGCATCTCTAATCGCTTTATGGCTAACTTCGAATGAATCTGCGTCCATACATTTTCGCTATCCAAATTTTGCTTCAGGATGAGAATAGCTTTCTTATTTCCTATGGCTTCCAATGCATCAATTGCTAATAATTGGGCCGTAATGTCTTTGCCTTTTATTGTTTCCAGGGCAAGCTCATATCCGGAATCATCGTCCATATTGGCTAAAGCCCAGGCAGCTCTCATACGAACATTCCCGGACTTATCACTCAAAGCTTGTTTCAACTTCGGTCTTGCTCTCTTATCTTCCAATTTGCCCAATCCTATGGCTGAGGCCTCCCGGCAGAACTTATCCTCATCTTTCTCCAGAATCTCTTCTAAGGATTCCCTTGCCTGTTCAGCTTTTATCTTTCCTAACAGCATTATTGCTGAAATTCTTGTATTTTGGTTTTTACTCTTATCTTTCGCTGTTCTAATTAAAGAAGGACCAGCTGATTTCCCTATTTTTTCTATATTTCTTATTGCTTCCTTCCTGGTTCCTTGATCCTCTAATCGTCTAATTGCCTCGTCGACCTTGTCAGCATAGGCAACGGAAACTATTAGCGATATAATTAAGAATAATCCTAATATTTTTCTCATTTGCCTTTTAACCTCCTCATAAATTGACCATTTTTCTACCAATTTAAACTAATTAATCCTGAAAGAAAAAAGGCGCTTGCTTTAATGAAATAAGGATTCAAAAAGTATTTCCCATCCCAACTTACCTCAACAGGAGAATTAGAAAAGAACGTTATTCCTCCACAAAAGACAGGAACAATCCCATCCCACTCTTCAAACTCATAAGGATAACTTGACCAATCAGAATATTGATACCAGCCATAGGACAAACCAATCCCAAAGTATGGAGAAACTCCGGAAGCTTTCTGAAGCTGGTACTTCATAATCATTGGGAAAATAAAAACGCTGTCCACTGATTCAGAATACGTTGTGTAGAATGCCATATTTAATTGACACCCGAGACCTGAGTCACTTACATAGTCAAGACATAGTGCAAGACTTAGTGAATCATCTGCGAGTATGTCGAATCCATATCCAATTCCAATTCCATAATGCCTTTATTTTAGGAAGTTTCTCTCCTTCCAATTCCTGGCCACAATAACTACAAAATCTGGCATCGGGAGAAATCTCCTCCCCACAATAGGGGCAAAATTTTCCTCCTGCAAAAACGCTTATGGTCCAAAGACACAAAAAGAGGACCATAAAGAAAATAATAATAAGTCTCGACTTTTCCTGTAATATTTGGTCCATCGCCTCTTCGCTCCAATAAAAAAGCTCGCCGTACTACCTGATTGTTTTCGGCAGCCTGGCGAGCCTTTTCTGGTCAACCGTCAGAAAGGAAATTGGGCGAACAAGATCGCCCCGCGCGATTGCACGATTTGAAATCGTGCCTGCAAGGCCCCATCGCTTTGCGCTCTCCGATTTCTCGGAGTTTGCCTTTATCGGTCTCTACTTATATAATAAGCTATCTATATGACAATTATGTAAAATTTTTGTGAATTTTTTGTAAAATCTTTTAGGTTTTGTGTTTTTGTCCTGTTTTTGCCTTTGTTTTATTAGAACTGGGTCTTTCAGAATAGTAGGAAATTGTGGATAACTCCTTCCAAAATAGGGTCCTTCCAAATGGTAAACATCTACCGGGTTCATATGTTTGGTGCAGATTCAAGAAGAATCTACATCCATCATTGAAATAGCGAGTCAGTCAAGGAAAAAGAGCAACCAGCACAACTGGGCATAAGTTTTCTTCTCCCGTTAGAAACCGGTTATTCATCCTCAAAGAGAAAGAACGTCCTGGTGATTAGTAATGGACCAATATCTCTAGCGGGGTATGCCAGCAGCACAGAAGGATCTTTTCCCTTGATAAAGTGTCTTTATTCTATATTATGCGAGGTGCTTCATTATGGTTAGAAGGAATATCCAACCATTATTGAAATCACTCCGTTCTTGACATCTACTTCTTCTCCGTCTTCTGGTTCGCGGGTTGTTGTTAATCCCAAAGTGTACCGGGCGTCAACCGTGAGTTTCCCCTGGCCAAGAGCAAAATCAACACCCCCACCAAAAACTAACCCGAAGTCGGTGCTTTTGACGTCTTCAATGTCTGCCTCTTCCGATTCTCCTGCATATTCAACCTTACCTTTGCCAGTCAGTTTTATGGCTAAAGAAGGACCAACAAACAGGCTAGGCCTAACAGTTCCTGGGGTTGGTATTAATAGTTTAGCCAAAACCGGGATTTCCAGATAGTTCAGCTTCATCGTTAGCTTCGCGGGTTCGCCCTCAACTTCTCCTTCCGCTTTTGATCCTTTCATGGTGAATAGGAGTTCTGGCTGAATTGCAAACAGATCACTGAGGCTGCAGGTAATAAAGCCTCCAGCACAAATACCTATTTTTGAATCCCAAACGTCTTCCACATTATCGCCGTGAATGTTAGCAATGTTCATGCCTGCTTTCAGTCCTCCTGTTACTCCCTGTGCAGAAACAGAAGCAGAGGACAGTGTGAACACTGCCACAATGGCAAATATTGTAATGATTAGTCGTTTCATTTCAATCCCCCTTTTTTCTTAAATTAGACAAAATCCAATGACTGCACGTAAATCTTTCCTAGTTACTGGGGACAAGCATGGACACCACCTCCTTTTCTTCGCTAAGAAGTATTTCTCATAACTTAAAAATAACCGAAAATACTTCGTTTATGCTCCGAGTCCACACGTAGAATTTTACTTAAAACTTGCTTCAAGTCTACCCTTGAGTGCAGCAATAGCCTGACATATTGATGCCCGGGTGGGCATCTACAAATACCAGAAATTAATCATTGGTAACCATCCCGATACATCGGGAGAGTCTGATTAAAGCCCTTAGAAGCCAAAATTGCGCTGCCTGGCTGTGGTTAGCCGTTGGCAGAGAAATTTAGGGGGTTCAAACCAGGGATTTTTCCCATTTCAGTGTAAAATATGTCTAGTAACACAACAGGTTTCACGAAAATGTACCACCTTTGAAAATAAATGGTCTTTTTAATGCGGGGTTTGGAGATTGATGTAGCCCCGTCTGTTCACCAAAATCCAATATATATATAATTTTGAAAATTTTTGAGTCTTTGAGCTTTTCTTCATGATGGCATAAAAAAACCGGCCTGCCAAATATCGTTATCGGCAGCCCGGCTAGCTTAGTATCACGATTGCCTCATCATAGAGGCCCCGTGGCTTTGCGTCCCACCCTTGCGGTATGGTTTGCCTTTTCGGAATATTTTTTCCTACTCAATTTCCCAACAGGCAAGGAGTATTGCAGGATGGTCACGTTTAAGGCCTAGGATGAAAAGATAAGTACCAAAATTAAACCAACAAGAGAAGTCCCTCTTCGAAATATGAGTACGTATTTAAACTTGAAAGTATAATATCAATATTACAAAGCCCTGTCAAGCGAAAAATGTTTCCTGATGTTTCCTTGGTTACTTTTCCAGTAAGTTAATGACGTGAGAGATGTCTCTAAGGCCTGATTCAATGCGTCTTCTGGCGGCCTGGGAGGTAGCATATTTTACCTTTTCATAACCGAACTTATTTATTAATATTATAAAGGTTTCAATCTGGCTGAGGTCTTTAGGCTCTCCCAACTGGGCTGAAAGGTCCTGTGCCTTTTTGGTGATGTCTGCACCGTACCTTTCAGTGAGGGCGCCTAATCTCCTTTTGAATTCATCTGGCGAGATGAGCGGATTCAGGCGGTAGTCATTTGCTGGCCTCTTACCCGGCTTTCCCCAGTCTTCTGGAACGTGACGATAGACCTCAATCAGCTCCTCCCTCTCAAGTTCTAAAATGCCATTGGCGAGGGCTCGCTCACCTATATGATATTTCTCTGCCAGGTCCTTTTGGGACCTGAACCAGTATGGGTTTCTTTTAGACTCTTTCGCCTCAAGGAAAGCAACAAGCCACATAAACTTTGCCCTGAAGGAGAGTCGCTCATCCAGCCCATATTCCCAATATTCAAATGGAAGGACGAAACTTTGCTCTTTGGAATCGAAATCAATTATAGTAAGCGTCTTTGACCAGGGACGATGTTCGATGAGCTTGTATTTTCGCTTCAATTTATTCATAGGCTGACGTATGCTGAAATAGTAATAGAACTTTGTATAAGTTCGCTTCCGCCCCTGGCCAGGTCTTTCATAATGGAGGTCCTTGGCCAGCTTTTCATAATCTATTGGTATTGTAGCTGAACCCAACTCCTGCGCTCCCTTTTGCAGTAAAAGGTAAAGGTCGAAGGCCTTCTCTGAACTGTGGCTGAAAAGCAAGGGAAGCTTGTTTTCCTCCAGCATAAGGTGTTTTGGGATTCTTACACCCTCGCGCTCTTCAGGTCGAACCGGGAGACCCTCGCTTGTTTTTATCTTCCTGAATTCCTCAATTAGTCGAGATGCGAGCTCTGGCGACTCGAGCAAAATGGACACTTCATCGTTTGAGTAGAATGCTGACTTAGACCAGTTTGCGCTCCCTATGAATAAGATTTCCTTATCTATGATGACCGCTTTTGAGTGAAGAAGAGAGACGGGGCTATCCAGACGAACCCATACGCCTCCATTGGCTAAAGCTTGGTAGGCGTTATAATTCTTATCGAATAGTCTATCTTCCAGAATAACTCTCACATCCAGACCTTTCTTCCTGGCATCAACCAGGTCGTTTATCAGGACCGTAACTGGATTATCCGGGTCATCCGGCTTCATAGCAACATAATACATCTTGACCCAAACCGAATCCTCAGCCTCCTGGATAGCCTGATGGAGGACATCGAAATATTCGCTTCCAAGAAGTAGCCTGGCCTCCTCAGCCTCATAGCAAAAAGCCCTTGCAGTTATTCCTAACATTACAAGGGCGATTATGATGATTGCTAAATATCTTTTTACTTTAATCACTTTCTATCTCATCACCACTTCCGTCTAATTATCTGCCTGCTTCTTGACCCTTTCTCCCCATTTAGCCCCTTCTGAAACCAGGGAATTCCAACCGAAGCCAAAACCGAAGGCAAGGCAGAATAGCTTAATCCATGCCTCAACACCAACACCAGGTTGACTAATGTTGAATTCTGGAAAGATTAACAACGTAGTA
>Ga0307378_10003008_pt1 | contig 25093 bp, 24 predicted proteins | sample UN1MG_FD_202238 | JGI IMG/M metagenome (GOLD analysis project Ga0307378, IMG submission 202238) | Soil microbial communities from Risofladan, Vaasa, Finland - UN-1 | ecosystem: Environmental > Terrestrial > Soil > Coastal area > Acid sulfate soil | place: Finland: Risofladan, Vaasa | collected...
TCATTCCCATCACTCCAATAGGGACACCGGTTTCCTGAATGCTGATGTTAAGCGTCTTCATCGCACGCTCAACGTTTGCACCTACACCTAATGCTGTGCCGTACACCAGCCATTCTCCCCACATCGAAAGGTCGGCAGGTGCATACTTCTGGATCATAGCCATATCTGAAAGGAAACGGGAGAATGCATCCCACTCCAGTTTTTCCTTGTACCGATTATCTTTCCAATGTCCAAAAAGTGTTGAAGGTGCAACGACAGCAATCACAAATTGCACGACAACAATCCCCCAGAGCACAACAGCAGGGATGAGAATGTATGACTGCATGGGGGTAACAAAGGCAAGGATCATGGTCACAGCAAACATGACAATCCCCATTAGCAAGAATGGTACCAGGTGATCTCGCCCGTCAACTATATACTGGGCAACAAGAGTCTTGTCCACCCTCCTGGTAACATCGGTGAGCGTTCGCTGGTACTTCAAGGCTTTTTCCTCTGCACTGCTGAGTGTCTTTGCCTGAGTTGTGAGCGCAGCGATCACATCAGTATCAAGCACACCATTCTCTGACACGAGAGCAAGAAACCCGAGCACCCGCAGCTCATAGGGATCGGTGGTAGCACCCGAAAGAACCCGTATCTCGATTCCTTTACCTTCTCCCTTTTCGAGGATTGAAATGATCTTTCTCCGGTGGAGATCGAGCAGCGTGGCGTAATATCCATCTTCATCGAAATCCAGGGCATCCCCTTTAAAGAGCAAATTCACCTGCCATGGCTTGAGCGCTGGATTTGGGATGGTGCTCAGGTATTCGGGAACCGTGAATGATTTCTCCCTGCCATACCGGTTGTAGATTATAAGGAACAGGAGAGGTACCAGAATGACTGCTGCCTTAGCGAGGTAATTCAGCAGGTACGAAAGCGTGTAGATCGCATTATACCAGAAACTGCCCGAACTGGTCTTTCCCGCGAGATCTGCAACTTCAGTCCTGTATCCAGGGACCTGATCAAACCCGGAAGGCCCCGCCAGGATCTCGACGGCAACGTTTTCATTTTCTGCTGCACTTCCCGTGATGAGATAAGTATCTCCAGATTTCACTGCACTCATCGAAGGGGGATAGACAAATACCTGTTGAACGCTGCCTGCGGGTACGGTGATTTTGATGGTCCGGTACGGGATGTGATTCGCTCCGGCAAATTTCAGGTTGAGGTGGGTCGTAGTGGAATCGTACTCAATCGGCGGATGAAGGAGGTATGTGTATCCTGCCGTGTACTGACCTGCATTAAAATAATCGGGTTTGAAAATCCCTGCTTCGTTAGTAAGGGCCAATTGGCTGATAGTTGATTTAGATCCAGTCGACGGGAAATCACCGTAAACAATTACGATCCCTGTATCATCTTTGGCATACGCAACCGTTCCTGTCGGAGGTGTAGCGGAATTGATCTCAACGGATGGTTGAGTGGGGGGGGTAAAGGTTAGCGGTGCCTCCCACAACCGGTACAGCATGCGGTACTGGCCGGATATTTTAACATCGTAGGTATATTTCTCGGTAAGGGTCCCGTTTTCGTACAGGACTGCCTCATATGAGTCCACCACAAGATTGCCCTCCAGCAGTGGCGGAACTGTAGTGACAAGTACAAGACCGACTATGCCAATAACCAGACTCGCGATAACAAGTACCGCCAGTTGTTGTGTTTCACTCACGGCTATAACCTACTAGAACTCAATCTTCGGTGGTGTTTTGATCGCTTCTTCAAATTGCAGGTACTCAAGCTTGATAAACCCAATCAATCGTCCGATAATGTTGGAAGGGATTGTATCCATCATCGTGTTGAACTCCTGCGAGATGTTGTTGTACGTGTAGCGCTGCCTGCCAATTTCATCCTCCAGTCCTTTGACGGAGTCCATCATGCTCATTACGGTAGTGGATGTTTTCAGGTCAGGATAATTTTCTGCTACTGCAAGCAGACGGCCGAATATCGAACGGGATTCGGCTTCGACTTTGTTTAAGTCGCCGGGCCCGGCGGTGGCGACACTTGCCCGCATGGCAGTGACTTTTTCCAGTGTCTCTTTTTCGAACTTCGCATAGCTCTTCACTGAGCCGAGGAGTTGTTCGATCATGTCCAGCCGTTTCTTCATGGCCACGCGGATCTGTCCAAGCGTTGCCTCGGACGAATTTTTCAGGCTGAAGAACCGGTTATAGATGCCGACAGCCCAGAGGACCAGTCCTACAATGACAAGGGCTATGACGCCTATCACAATCCATCCAATAATATCCATAATTATCACTGTACTGATAATCTTACGACTACATAAGCTATTAGGAAAAGTGGAAAAACACTGAAAAGGATTTGGAGAAAAATAGAAAATCAATGAATGTGTGTGCAATACAAAAATAATTACAAGATTACAAGACTCCCAACAACACGAAGTTTGCCGCCTTCGAGATAATGAAGCACTACCCGTGCACCGGGCGGATATACCAGCGCTTTTTCCATCGTCAGGGTAATAGTTGGCATCCTCCAGTCGCCTTCTACAGTGATTTTTTCCAGACGTGTAGGGATGAACTGCATCCAGTGGCCTGCGTACAGCACCATACCTTCCCTGAGCGGGGCAGGCCAGTACTTCACGAGCTGGGCTTTTCCTGAAATGGTGGTTGCGTGTTTTATCGATGGATCATTTGTCAGGACAAATCCACGGTCCAGATCTTCTGACTCAATATTTTTCAGGGCAAGTCCAACCCGATCACCGGTTATTGCGTTCTCTGCATCATCATCATGTTTCTGGATGGAGCGGATCTGGGCAGTTTTTTCTGTCGGGAGAACTTTGAGAGTTTCATGTTTTTTGATACTTCCCTGTGCAACACTGCCAAGCACAACAACGCCGACTCCTTTCACATTGAAATGTGCATCAACCGGAACAGCCCCTTTTCCTCCGGTATCGTGTGCTTTCTGGTGAGCTGTCTGTTTCACGGATATACCGAGCAATTTCTCGCGAAGGTCAACAATGTCCTCCTCAATTACTTCGTAATGTTCCAGAACCGTGCCCTTGATAAGCGGTGCAATCTGATCCGGTGAGAGATAGTTCTTGAGGATGAGATATCCTTTGGATTTCCCGGCGCACTGGAGCATCAGCACACATTCACCGAATGTAGCGTTGATTTCATCGACCACCAGGACAACACGATCCGCAAGGGATACTGCATAAAAAAGGGAGGATAGTTTCTCCGGATACCGCGTCGGTTCGATGAAGGTGACCGTTGCGTCACCCTTTTTTAGGTTATAAAAGGTGATATCGCTTACTGTGCCCTTCTTTCCCAGATCCTTAGCGTAATCGGGGGGGGCGAGAATTGCGACGGTGAGGTTGGACATGATGACAACAACTTGGTTGTAGGAGGATATGAGGATTTATACACTTTGAAAAAAACTGGGAGTCAATTTAATTTGTTGCCTTTTCATGGGGGGTGACCTAAAAAAAATTTCGGAAATCTGGGTTAATTTTAAGTTTTTTTACATGCTATTTCGTTATTTTTCAGGTTTCTTTCCTTTATGTGGTTTTTTACTGGTCACAGATTTGTTAATTCCTTTGAGATATATCTCACATTCCTGCCGTTTTATGATAAGCACAAGAAGTGCGATAATTCCAATCCCGGTTAATATCGCCCCAATCTTTACATCAAGTGGATCAAATTTGTATGTAATGGAGGAAGTATCCGAATAAAGCCTGGTCCCGACCATATTTCCCACATTAGACGAATCACGACTGTTGATTTTCCACCCCGGATAAAAAGCAGTTTTAAGTACGGCAACATCCCCTTTAAGGAATGGGCCGGATAGAATTACTTCATCGGGGGTGAATTTTTCAATCTTGGCAGGAATCAGTTGCTCATTCCTGACAACAAATGCATTGGGTAAGACATGATCCGGTTTATATACTGAAATATTATCTACTTTAAAGGTAACTTCAGGAAGGTTCTGATTGCCGTTTTCGAGGTATGCGGTATCAATAATGTAATCTGCAGTATAATATTGAGTGCCACTGATTTCATAAACCAGAGGAGGCATATTTTTTGGATAATACGAAAAATATGCACGTATCGGATGGATATTATTTTTTATAAACCAATACGTGAAATCCATATGGTGGATGGGCCACCCGGTCTCGTAAACCCAATTCTGGGAATTTGTCACCGGAAACTCCTGCATCTTTTCGATTACCTTCAACGCCGGACTTTGGTCAAGCGGGGGGACAGAGGGGCTAAGAACACTGATGTTTCCAATTATTGATACCATGATCCCGACAATCAGCAAAACGACAAAAAAGTGTTCTTTTATCCGGTTTTTATCCAGTTCGCACCTGTTGAAAACCAATAACGCTGCAGCAAGAATCACCGCAATGATAAGCCCTTTGAAAAGCACCTCTTCATTCAAGACTGTGAAATTCTTTACAAGTATCAGAATGTCGATAAGGAGAGCAATAGTGAAGTAGCACTGGAGGTTGAAAACAGCCGCCTTGTCCAGATATATTAGGAGGATAAACCCGAATACCAGTACAACCGCCAGTACAGCTTCAAGGGACGGGATCGCAACCCAGGGCAACTCGAGCACCTTGACTGCAGCTAGGACTCCAACGCCGTAAAGAATGAACTTCTTTTGATCTTCTGAAACCAAAAAAAGATCCCCTTTGCGGAGTCGATCCTGGACGATATATACCCCATACACTGACAGGAGGAGGACAATCGGCATGATTGCCCCGAAGATCCTTCCGGCATTACGGAAACTGCTGACCAGAGGCAGGAGGTGAATCCCGGATAAGAGTATCCTGCCTCCATCGGCCCAGATGAGGGTGAATACGATCGCATAAAATGAGGGCACGGTGATGTCCCGCTCTCCCCAGATGAGGGCGATGATAGCAAATAATACTGGTATTATTCCGATAAGGGCCATGGTCTCATAGGAGCCGAAAACAGTATCGATAGGTGTTCCAAAAATAAATGATGCAAAATTATTTTCAAGGGTGCCACCATCCCCAAGGGGGTTGATAATATCACCCCTTTGGATATATTGTACCACAGATATGTTTGGAATCAGTTTAATCGAACTTAAGAGGAAAAACAGTGCAAAAGAGACCGTTAGTGCGATTATATTCGATTGCGTGATCTTGTTCCTAATTATATAATACAGGAAAAAAATGAAAATTATCGCGTTGCAGAAAAAAAAGTAATATGTTCCTCCGGCGATAAATATTAATGTTTCACTGAGAGCAAAAGCAATAATATTGAAAGTCGATTTTTCGGATTTGAAAGTAATTTTCAAGAAGAAATAATACAATAGCGGAATCCATGCCATTGCATACACAAAAAGGATGTGACCGATAAAAACCCGAGAAATAAGAACCCCAGAAAACATATATCCCATGGAAAAGAGCATGAGCAAATCGGGATTTTTGACCAGTAAACTACCGAACTTGTAGAATGCAAGATATGCGATATACAAATGCAACAATAGAATAAAATTGATGATGAAAATGTTTTGAGAAACTAATAAAAATGGAAAAGAAAATGGGTAAAAACGATCGCTATTCAAACTCGAGATCTCAGAATATCCCGTAATCCATTGATTGTTCCATAATGCAAGAGGATTTTGCATTAAGAATACCTCTGGTATCATCACGTTCAATGTGTCATGATATTCTGAGATGAAAGCCTGATTTGGCTGTAAATACGTGGGAAATATAATTAATAGAAAAAGGATTGGAAGCAAAAGATATACAATCGTCTTTGTTGGATTAGGCCCAAAATTTATTTTTTCAAACAAAAACATTGTATCTCGACTATTTGTCTAATCACATATAATTTTAATATTGCTATAATTGGATTTTAGGAAGACTCATTGGGGTTGTTAAAGTGATTACTGAATATGAGTCCCTTGTCAAATTAATTGGTTGACACGCTCAAATATAAGAAAAGCGGAAGGGAATTTTTATGATTCCGCTTAGATGCTGTGTATTAAAATTTTCTCGAAAATTTTCTGGTCATCCACATGGGACTGAGACTGATATGTTATCATATCCTTGTCCACGTCACCCTCCTGTTCATTATGAAATTCCACCCGAACCCCACCAGTATCCCAATGATGTTCGAGAGAAGATAATACACCCCACCAACGCTTGTCAGCAAGTACAGGATTCCCAAATTGATAACAAGCCCCCCAGCCGATACAGCATGAAAGGAGATGAGCCGGTGCCATCGGCTGGAAAGTTTGTGCGATACCCCGGACTTAAACGTCCATAGATCATTCCAGATGAAATTATTGAGAATGGACAATTCAATGGCAAAAAGGCTGGAGACAAGATAATAAAAGCCAACGAACTCCGTTAGGTACCAGAGAAAACCCATATTCACGAGTATCCCGGAAATCCCAACCAGGCCAAATTTAAAAACTCGTTTCCATTCCCTCCATGCCGCACTCTCGTGATGCAAAAATGAAAAGAGTGTAATATTGATAACCTGCTCTGCATAGTCGACAATCGTTTTCAGTTTCAGCTTGCTCGAACCAATTTCCCGATCCACGAATTCAAAGGGAATCTCTTTATCTTTTTCCCAGGTTCCCTTGCCAAGCACTTCAAGCAGGATTTTATAGCCACGGGGTTTTAACGGGGCTTTTACTACAACACTTTTTCTGACCGCAAAAAAACCACTTACCGGATCCGAGACATCGGGAAAGAGCAGGCGCCCTAAAAACGTAGCTCCAAGCGAGATTATCCGGCGTTTGATGGGCCATTTTCGTATCCCGCCCCCTTCCATATACCGGCTTCCAATAACAATGTCGTTACCATTCATAATCTCGGTATACATGACAGGAATAAGAGATGGGGGATGGGAAAGATCGGCATCAATTACTACAAGAATGTCTGAGGATGCGTGAACAAATCCTTCAGCCACGGATTGTGAAAGTCCGTGATCCGCCAGGCGAACGATAATATTTACATTCTCTTTTGTCTTTTTAATTTCATTAACAATCAAAATAGTCCCATCAGGAGAGTTGTCATCGACGACAAGGATCTCCCCATTGAGATTATTCCACTTGAAAACAGCATCCACTTCGGTAATAATATTCCTGATATTCGCCTCTTCTTTGAAGGTAGGGATTATCACCGTAAGATCGTACATGGGGGTTCACAGTACTGGGGGCTATACTGAAACAAAGAGATAGATCCCGGTGTTCTGCCCGAAAGGTTTTGTATACTCATTTAACCATGCAATCGCATCGCCGTTAGGATTTACCGCACTGATATCTCCGGTAACAATGTAATATACAGTGTTGTTTCCTTTTCCAGCATTGATCACTTCAAGTTCTTTTCCGGAGTTTGCACCAATCTCGAATGTCTGATCAGATACATTTGAATAATAATAATTGAGCGGCATGGAAACATAGCCCGGTACTACTACAATTAGATCTCCGGGCTTGGTCATCTGCTGAAGCTGGCCGGAAAAACCTCTCCAGTCATCTTTTGAGTACCCTGAATAATAATTCACAAGCACGGGGGCGCTAATGATAACGAGGAATGCTATAAAGCCATAGACAACCCCCCGGTTGTTGATAATACTATAGAATATCTTATATGAGATTGCAACACCGATGAAAAAAACAGTGTTGAAAAAGATCAGGTAGCGGGGAACCATCGGCATTTTGTAGGAGAGAATGAAGCTGATGACAAACGTAAGAGTGGTGAGTGTCACTAAAAAGATGCCTTTGTTTTTATCTATGAAAAATGCCTGGATGATGCCGATTAAAAAGAGGAGGATAAACAGGATCATTGAGATGTCAGAATAGCCGGAAAGCTGCCTGAATGTTTCGCTGATGATTCCCAGCCCCTGGATACCGAAAGCTGGTGTCGAGGAGGTCCGGGTTATGAAGAGTTGGATCGCCAGCAGAATAAGGGGGAAACAGAGAATGACAAACAAAATAATTGATAATGCAATCATTTTGAGATTCTGGATGTTTTTTTGGATGTTTGTGATCTGCATCATAAGTGCATAAAAGATAAGGGCTGCGATAATGACAAACGCATAGAAGTGCGACCAGAATGCAAGTGCGGAGAGTATGCCAAACAGGGCCCAGTTTTTCAGGTCATTTGTTTTTAGGGCTTTGAAATAGAAGACCATTGCAAATGCTACGAAAAAGAGCATCATAGAGTATACCCGGGCTTCCTGTGAATAGAAAATCAGGAATGGTGAAAATGCAAACGCTGCTGCGGCAATAATTCCGACATTGCGATCCATGAATTCCTTTCCAGCAAAATAAATCAGCGGAATGGTCAGGACCCCGAGGAGTGCAGGAACAAACCTGAGTGCTACTTCATTGTTCCCCAACATGAGCATGAGATGCTCGATCCAGTAGAACAGAGGGGGATTGAACTCCCCGCTCGCTGTTGCTTTCCAGATGTCGGGGATTGACATTACAGCAAACGTGTTCGTAGCAGCTTCATCGAGCCAGAGCGAGTTGAACCCGAGGTTGTAAAACCGGAGGAAAAAACCAAAAACGGTCAAAATGATAAGGGATTGTGCATAACGGCTGTAGGTTACGAGAGATGTGATATTTTCAACATTTATATCCCGAAACGACTGGATCGGGGAGATGTAATTCCCATCAAGATTACATTCGGTATCTCCTCCTGATTTTTTCCCTTTTCCCCGGTCCTCGCGTTTTTTCGCCATTGCTATCATCTACTATTTCGTAAATATTCGGATATAGTTTGTTGCATTCCTGTTCTATTCAGATATCTTTCCATCCCTGACAGGTTTGGGATATATGCAACAATATGCTCCAGTGTTCGGAAAATTCAGACGTCCCGTTTACCTATAAGCGGGGATTTGACTGATTCCAGTAACTCTATTATACTGGAAACTACCTTTGACGATTCTTCAAGCATCAGGTTTACCTGCTCGTGATTGCCGGCCCTGCGGAAATCTGTGCGAATCGCAATCACCGGTTTTTTGTGTGCATACGCATATCCCATCTCCCATGCAGTGCCGGAATCCGCATCTGCGCCATCGATAACTGCAACAACTATATCAGCACGATCGAGATCCCCTTTGTTTTTTGAGAAGATCCGTGCCTGTTCTGTTTTTGTCCTTGTATCTGTATCATCACCCGATTCCTGGGGCAAAAAGACTTCAAACAGGTGTTGCGTTAACAGATCCGCTAACGTTGCATTATAAGTTCGCTCTGCTTCAGAAAAAAGTGGTGCGGCTAGATATATCCGGTACCTTGCAAATGTTGCAACATCTATTGCGCAGATATCGGGAAACCGTGCAAGAAACACCCCCCGTCCCATCCGTTTTGGCGGTTGTTGATCCTCACCCCCATAATAGGTGCTGGTTACTCCGCAGGTAGGGGATGAGTTGACACCAAGGATGCAGAGGGGTGGACCCCGTTCATCTATGATATCCTGCACTTGTAATTCAAGCTTGTCCATCAGGCTGGCAAATGCCGGGGTGTTCAGCCGTTCGAGAAATGTCCCGGGTTTTCTTTCAGAACCAAGGTACAACGTCTCCGGGCACGGCAACGGCACCATTTCAATGTTATATTTTTTACACCGTTCTTTTGCGCGTTCAAACAGCACGAGATCTGATGGTTTCGTTATCCCGTTCGCCCGCAGTTCAGGATTAAGTATGCAGGGGCTGCAAAGTACGTACATTGATACAGTGTGTGCACGCACAGATGATCAATGATTCCGGTGTATGCATATCGGGATAACAGCTGTGACCCCCGGAAGTGCACGGTAAAAAAACTTGAAAAAGCTGGTTTTTTGAAAATTTTTAACAAAATTTCACAAATTCCAAGAAATACCCTGCTTCTTGATCCTACTGCGGAGCAGGCACTCTCACCTGCAGACAAACATGCCAGATCCATCACGGTACTGGATTGCTCATGGGTAGTACTGGACACCGGGAAAGTACATTCGTGGAGAATCCGCCGGGCACTTCCTTTTTTAGTGGCAGCAAATCCGGTAAATTTCGGCAAACCCTGTGTGCTTTCATCTGTTGAGGCACTTGCTGCAGCACTGTATATTATTGGTGAAAAGGAGCGGGCGGCAGAACTCCTCTCGAAAATCAGCTGGGGTATCCGCTTTTTAGAGGTGAACCGTGAACCGCTTGACCTTTACACAAACGCAAAGGATAGTACAGAGATAATAAAAATTCAGGATCTCTTTCTGTGAGGTATCTTCTTTTTATAAGGCCCGTTAATCTTCTGAATTCCATAAATAACGGGAATTCCGGCCGATTTTTCACAGGAATATTGAGGGAATCATCCCTTCATTAGTTCCTCAATGTTTTTGAGGGGGGCAGGAATTTTTGACCATGGTGAATACAGGTACATTTTTTCCACATAGATATTTTTTTTATATACGACCACCATGTAAGATTGTATGATCAAGGTTGCCATCAATGGTTACGGCACAATTGGTAAGCGCGTTGCTGATGCGGTTGCTGCCCAGAAAGACATGAAAGTGATCGGGGTATCAAAGACCCGCCCGAATGCCGAAGCATTTGTAGCAAAACAACGAGGCTACCCGCTCTACATTGCGGATCTGTCAAAAAAGACAGCATTCGAAAAAGCCGGGCTTAACGTTGCCGGATCCGTTGAGGATATGTGCAAAGCAGCCGATGTTGTTGTCGATGCAACACCAGGGCACGTGGGGGCAACGAATAAGCCGCTCTATGAAAAGCTCGGGATAAAGGCACTCTGGCAAGGTGGCGAAGAGCACGAGTTAGCAGGTTTCTCTTTCAACTCTTCATGTAACTACAAGGATGCGATTGGCAGGCAGTTTGTGAGAGTGGTTTCATGCAACACAACGGGTCTTTGCCGGATTATTCACGAAATTGATAAGGAATATGGTGTTGCGCATGTCCTTGCAATCATGGTTCGGCGTGGATCTGATCCGGGGGAGATAAAAAAAGGACCGATCGATGCGGTTGTTCTCGATCCTGTAAGTGTCCCCAGTCACCATGGCCCGGATGTCCAGACAGTATTACCTAACATTTCTATCACTACGATGGCGATGATTGTGCCAACAACCATGATGCACATGCATGCAATCCAGATTACTACTAAAAAACCGGTGAGCCGTGACAGGGTTATCGACCTCATAAAAAACCACCCCCGCCTTGGACTTATCAAAAAAACGCTTGGGATAAAAAGTACTGCCGAACTCAAGGAGTTTGCCATGGATCTCGGCAGGCAACGCTCTGATCTTTGGGAGAACTGCATCTTTGAAGAATCAATCTACGCCAACAATAACGAGCTCTGCTTTTTCCAGGCAATTCACCAGGAGGCTGATGTGGTCGTCGAGAATATTGATGCAATCCGAGCAATGATGGGTCTTGAGAAGGATGCGCTAAAATCCATAATGACCACCAATGAAGGTCTCGGTTTTTCCCCTATCCAGAATAACCATTAACACCAATTATAACCCATATTTTTTAATGGACGCGTACGAGCAGGCAACCCGTAATACTGTGGAAGTCGTCACAGAAGACGATCTCCGCGCACTTCTCACCCAACCACATAAAAAGGTCTATGCAGGGTATGAACCCAGTGGTGAGATTCATCTCGGCCATCTCGTCACGATAAATAAGCTTGTAGATCTTCAGACCGCTGGTTTCGAAGTCATCGTCCTGCTTGCCGATCTCCACGCCTTCCTCAATCGAAAAGGAACAATGGAAAAAATCCGGGAACTTGCTGATTACAACCGGCAATGTTTTGAGGGACTTGGCTTGAAGAATGTGAAATATGTGCTGGGATCCGATCTTCAGCTTAACCGGGAATATGAACTGCTTGTGCTCCAGCTCTCGCAGCAGATTACCCTAAACCGGGCAACACGGAGCATGGATGAAGTAGGGAGGCAAATGGATCATCCAACAGTTTCACAGATGGTATACCCGCTCATGCAGATGGCAGATATCGCTATGCTCGGTGTTGATGCAGCAGTTGGAGGCATAGATCAGCGAAAGATCCATATGCTGGCCCGTGAGCACCTGATCAACTTTGGATACAAAGCTCCGGTCTGTATCCACACACCCATTCTTAATGGGCTTGATGGAAAAAAGATGTCGTCTTCGCAGGGCAATTACATATCCGTTGCTGATACAGAAGATGAAATTCGGAAAAAATGCCAGAAGGCGTTTTGCCCCAAGGAGATTGCTGAGAACCCCATCCTCCAGATCTTCCAGCACCATGTCTTCCCCCGTCTCCCAAAGATTACCATTAAAAGACCGGAAAAATTCGGAGGCGACCGGACTTTTACAACTTATCCGGATCTTGAAGCATCCTATGGCAGGGGTGAGGTGCATCCACTTGACCTCAAGAAATCCTGTGGGGAGTCACTTGTTGAAATATTTGAGCCGGTACGGGAATATATACGGTAAGATGTAAAATTACTTAGTGATCGATGGTGGCTCTCTGTGAGTTTTGAGAAACGACTGGATCAATTCGATAAGAGATTAGAAGAGATGGGTGTCCGCATCAAAGATGCTGACCAGTTCAAAGTTTCCGAAGATGTTTTTGACGAGGTCACGCTTCTTGCACTCTACAAGCTTGTCCATAAAAAGTGGCTGTCGGTAATTGGCGGATCGATCAGCACCGGCAAAGAAGCGAATGTGTTTTACGGTGAACGTGATGGGTTGGGGGTTGCCATCAAAATTTACCGGATCCGCACGGCAAATTTTACGACGATGAGCTCCTACATCACGGGAGACCGCAGGTTTTCCCGCGTAAAAAAATCCAGAAAAGAGCTGGTCTTTGCCTGGACAAGAAAGGAGTTCTCAAATCTTGCACGGGCTCATGAGGCGGGTATTCCCGTTCCCGAGCCACTCGTATGGAATCGGAATATTCTGATCATGTCATATTTGGGAGAGAATGAAATTCCCTACCCGCAGCTTAAAAATGCCGATTTCGATGACCCGGCGGGAATCTATGCAACAATCATGAAGTATATTGATATCCTTTACAATAAAGCTGAACTCGTGCATGGGGACTTAAGCGAGTTCAATATATTATACGGCGAAAAACCCTATCTTATTGATATGGGTCAATCGGTCACCCGTGATCACCCCCGTGCTTACCAGTTTCTTATGCGGGATATCCGCAATATCAACAGGTTTTTTAAAAACCGCTGCGATGTGCGTAATGATGTTGAAATTTTCAATGCCGTGACCGGGCTTGATACAGCTGAACCATGATAACTACGAACAACGTTATGATATATATCAGAACAGTGCTGTGAAATGTACAATTATATCCGATATTCGAGGTGAGAGTAAAAATGATGCAAGAAGTAAAAATCGCCGGAATCAGAGTGGGCGTGCTGATTGGAAAAGGCGGTGCAACAAAAAAAGAGCTTGAAGTAAAGACCCACACAACAATTACCGTCGATAGTAAAGAAGGCCTCGTGAAGGTTGAGAGTGCTGAAGAGCACACAGTACCCCTCCTGCGGGCAGTGGAAATTATCAACGCCATCAATCGGGGATTCTCACCGGAACGTGCTTTTGAAATGATTGAGGATGAAGATCTACTCCTCGATGTTATTGATCTCTCCGGTATGGCAGAAGGTCCACGCCAGCTCGACCGGCTCAGGGGGAGGATAATTGGAAAAGATGGGCGTGCACGCGAGCAGATTGAAGACATGACCGATGTGGAAATATCAGTCTTTGGAAAGACCATTGCTTTGATCGGTTATCCCGAGCAACTCAAGACAGCACGAGCTGCCATCGATATGTTGATTGAGGGGGTGCCCCATGAGAATGTCTTTGCATTCCTGGACAGGAAAAAGAAAGAGGCAAAGCAGGATATGATAAGTTATTATTACTGATGCCTGGACTGCCATCAAATTCCCCTATTCCAATATTTGCATTTGCCTGATTTCCCTTGGAAAATACATCGATATTATGAACAAAGTTTTTAAAAAACACGATTTGCATCGGCTTTGTGGGGATGTTAAGGAGTTTATTTAAAGGATTTAGCATGCTTGTTCAGGACCTCGCAATTCCCATAAATCTCAAGCAGAGGTATGCCCAGGCAGGTATTTCAGAGCTCTTTCCTCCTCAGGTCGAATGTGTGGATAAAGGAATGCTGGCTGGGAAAAATCTGCTCGTTGCCATTCCTACAGCCAGTGGAAAGACCCTGATTGCCGAAATGGCTATGCACCATACCATTTCAAATGGTGGAAAATGTCTGTATATCGTTCCCCTCAAAGCACTTGCAAGTGAGAAATTTGAGGAGTTTGGCAAAAAAGGAGTGAGGGTTGGTATTGCAACCGGTGATTTTGACCGTCGTGATGATATGCTGGGAAGAAATGACATCATTGTCGCTACCAGTGAAAAGGTAGATTCTCTCCTGCGCAATAGTGCAAAGTGGATAGCAGATATTACGCTCCTGGTTGTAGATGAAGTCCACCTGATTGACTCGCAGGGACGTGGCCCGACACTTGAGATGGTGATTGCCAAGATGCGGTTCCGGAATCCTGCCATGCAGATTATCGGACTGTCTGCAACTATTGGAAATCCTGATAAGCTTGCAAGCTGGCTCGATGCGGAACTTGTGACAAGCACATGGCGACCTGTTGACCTCCGGCAGGGGGTCTTTTATAATGACTGCATCCATTTCCGAGATGGGACCCGCGCTGTCAAAGCGGTATCGAAGAATTATGATGATATCAACCTCTCTCTTGACACAATTGCTGAAGGGGGGCAATGTCTTGTCTTTGTGTCATCACGCCGTAATGCTGAAGCATTCGCAAAACGCGCTGCATCGGCAATAAAAAGCGAAGATCCTGAGCTCGCGGTATTTGCCGGGCGTATCCAGAAAAGTGCAGAGACTGATATGGGAAAATTACTTGCTGCATGCGTAACTAAGGGTGCCGCCTTTCACCATGCCGGATTGAGCCGTCCCGAGCGGTCGGTTGTCGAAGAGGGGTTCCGAAAGGGTCTGATAAAATGCATATCTTCAACTCCTACCCTTGCTGCAGGACTCAACCTTCCCGCACGGCGAGTGATCATCCGTGATTACCATCGGTTTGCAGCTGGTGAGGGGATGCAGCCGATCCCGGTGAGCGAATATCACCAGATGGCAGGAAGGGCCGGTCGCCCACGGCTCGATCCCTATGGTGAGGCCGTGCTCATTGCCAAGGATGAGGGGCAGGTAGAGGAGCTGTTTGAATGGTATATCGAGGCACCCCCGGATGAGGTTCACTCCAAAATCGCAGAACCTACAGCGCTTTATACCCATATTTTGTCTCTCATTGCATCTGGTTTTGCTAAAAACCATGACGAGCTCTCTTCATTTATGAACCGGACATTCTATGTCCACGAACACCGGCAGGGACGTCTCATACAGCGAGCGGTGGATGCAGCACTCGCGTTTCTCATTTCTTCTGACATGGTAGTAGAAGTTGGAGAACATCTCGGTTCGACTGAGTTTGGCACCGTTGTTTCAAAGCTCTATATTGATCCAAGAAGTGCTGCAATGATTGTCAGTACTCTGCGCGAAAAGGATGTGTATACCGATCTTGGTCTCCTTCAGGTAATTTGTAGTACTCCGGATATGCCCAAACTTTATGTACGAAATACCGATATTGCTGCATTATCCCGGATGATTGATGATCATTCAGAAGAGCTCTGGCTCGCGCTGCCACGTGATGATGATGAGACCGAGGCATATTACCGTGCATTAAAAACCGCGATGCTCCTATCTGACTGGACTGATGAGCTGTCTGACACAAAAATCTGCGAGCGATATTCGGTGGGACCCGGGGATATTTATGGGATGGTGGAAAGTGTTACATGGCTCCTGCACGCAAGTGCGGAGCTTGCGCGAATGTTTGCATCGGCCTTTCATCTAAAAGTACGGGAATATGAAATCTGCATGAAAAATGGTACGCGGCGAGAGCTTCTGCCACTTATCCGGTTGCGCGGGATCGGCAGGGTTCGTGCGAGGAGACTATTCAATAACGGGATGACAACTCCGGACGAGATCCTGGTGCGCGGAATTGAAGAGGTGACAAAGATACTTGGGCAGGGTGTTGCCGAGCAGATATTTATTCAGCTTCAGAAAAAAAAAGGAGTGTTATCTATGAAAGAGGACAGTATAAACTCCCCTTCGGGTCAGTCAACACTCAGTCATTTTGGGTGAATGAATGGAAACGCCAATAGAGAGGTACGAGATCCGGAAGGCAAGGATGACAATTGATGACCGTGATGCATTCCTCCAAATAATACAGGAAATTGCACGGTTATATTCAATTCATATTATCTGTTTTGATGCCGACAAAATGGCAGGGCTGGATCATGCAGAAGCCGCAATACGACACGCACAGCGATCTTTTTTTTCAGGCAAACCGATATCCAACTCATATGAGATGGAAGCATTATTATTCGCTGCCGGATCCCGCCAGTGCCAGGTGGCAGCATTATTTGGAATTCAAGAGGGTGAAAATACTATGTTCGTCTGCTCGTGCCCTGTGAATGGAAATGTGTGGACTGATCTCTCTCACCACATGCACTTTATTGATGAAACGTGCGATGACATGACTCCAGACAAAGAAGCAAGACTTGTATCTTTGTTCGGTATCACACAAGAGGAACTTGAAGTGGTTGGTCGGGACCGAATAATAGATCTTATACTTGAGCGTATAGCGCTCCTCTATGTCAACCGTTAGAGGTCCCGTCCAGGGTGACAGTCCCGGTATATATTTATTTATTCAGAGTATGTGGGTTATCTTGGTCGTCATGAAAATTCTGAAATCTGCCGGTGATCTACCACACAAAGGGAGATTGCAGGTGGAGGTGTAAAAATTTTCATTGCTTTGGTGCGAGGCTCATTAGATTCATGCAGGTTTTATTGAAATATTTTTTGAACTTTTTAATTCACATTCGTCATGATTCACTATTCTTCAACATACTGCCATTGAACAATATTTTTTTTTAGTATTGATAGGAGTGAAAAAAAAGTTATAATATCATTTATTTACATGGGAAAGGATATGCGCGATCTCAGGAACAATAAGTTCTTTTGTTGCCAGATTTACGGCAGGTGTGGAACCGGGTATGCAAAAGATTGCCTTTCCATGACAGGTTCCGGCCAGTGCACGGGACAGCATTGATGAAGTGCCAATTTCATGATAGCTTTTCATCCTGAAAAGCTCACCGAATCCATCAATTTTTTTGTCGAGCAGGGGTACGACAGCTTCAATTGTGCAGTCATCGTGCGTCAGACCGGTTCCACCATTGAGTATTACACAATTGGAATTTTTTATTGCAAAATAAATTTCTGCACGGATTGATTCAACGTTATCCGGTATGATTGCATAGTGTTGTACCTGGATTCCTGCCGCTTTTAAAATGTCACGGATGGCATTTCCACTCGTATCATTTTCCTTGGTTCTTGTACTCGATACAGTAATAATTGACGCGATTATCGGTAATGATGTGATGTGTTTTTGGTTCATCTTAAAGATGATAGTACTTTTTCCATTAATAAACTATGATTTCGTATTGTATCAGTTAAATTCGAGTTTCGTTGTTGAACCTTTTTTATTCCTGATAGAGTAAAAAACTAATCTGAATTACATCGCGACAATCAGCATACATATAACACCTGATATAATATCTGGATCGGAGTTAAGCCAGTAATGATGATACCTGGAATTTCCCTGTTTACAACAGTGGAACATCGAATCCAGAAACTGAAGCTAATTGAATCAATACATAGATTTTCTTAACTGATAACAGATAACTGTGATTAATAGAGTATTTTATAAAATTGTCACCAAGTTATTATACTAAACAAAAAGAGGGGACCCCTTCATTTCCAGTGGAAATTTTGATATAATCCCTCCTTTTGTATTAAATATTCTATTTTACCATTTTATTGAATGAAAAATTTCATTTCTTTTGCTGAAACTTTTATATACTTTAAAATCAAAAACAAAATGAGCTCATTTTATCAAGATTTATCATTAAACTCGCTCAAATTTAACGATTTCCACACGAAACCAAGGGGTCTCCCCCTACTACAGATAAACAAATTGGTAAAATACTTAAAATCAGGATTATTTTTGATATTTGTTTTATATAATGTCAAATGTCTGGTAATTCCACAAAATAATAATAAAAAATAAATTAAATTATTTGGGCTTTATTGATAAATCGCTTAATAAATTGAACGAATTCCACTCGAACCAATGGGGTTTATATAAGGAATAAACCAATCGGTTTTTTATCTTATGTCGCTAAGTGTCAGATCCTTAGTGTCACTATGCCAGAAACAGAAGATCCCTCAACAGGGCTATTTAAAAAATACCTTGCGAATAACAAAATATTTCGCAATCGTGAAGTGCTCAGACATTCCTATCGTCCTCAAATCCTCCCCCATCGCAAACCCCAGATTGATAATGTTGCCTCCATCCTGGCACCATCGCTCAGAAATGAAACACCTTCGAATATTCTTATTTATGGCAAGACCGGGACCGGTAAGACGGCCTGTGTCCGTTATGTTGGTTCAGAGCTTGAAAAGGCAAGTAGTAAAATGGGCACCATCTGCCAGATTGTTCATTTGAACTGCGAAGTAATTGATACTCAGTACCGGGTACTTGCCCAGATTGCAAAAAATCTTTATGGAATGGACGAAGTTACAAGTGATAAAACCCGGACGCATATTCCAATGACTGGCTGGCCCACGGATCAGGTATACGCCGAGCTCAAAAACCAACTGGAAACCGTTGGCGGAGTTCTGGTTATTGTGCTTGATGAAATTGATAAACTTGTAAAAAAGAGCGGTGACGATACTCTTTATAATCTTACACGTATCAATTCCGATCTTAAAAATTCCAAGGTCAGTATCATTGGTATTTCAAACGATCTGAGTTTTAAAGATTTTCTGGATCCCCGTGTTCTCTCCTCTCTCTCAGAAGAGGAGATTGTTTTCCCGCCCTACAATGCCCCGCAGCTCGTTGATATTCTCGCTCAACGCTCTGACGCGGCATTCATGCCGGGTGCAATAGATGATGGTGTTATTCCGCTCTGTTCAGCTCTTGCAGCTCAGGAGCATGGAGATGCCCGTCGTGCCCTTGACCTTTTGAGAATCTCTGGTGAGCTTGCCGACCGCGACGAATCAAATCAGGTAAAAGAAGAGCACGTTAAGCAGGCCCAGGCAAAGATCGAAACGGATAGTATGATTGAGTGCATCGCGACACTTCCCACCCAGAGTAAATTGATACTCTTCTCTATGCTAATACTTGAGCAGCTTGGACAGAATATTTTTACGAGCGGGGAAGTTTCGCGTATTTATCAGGACATTGCACCGAGCATTGAACTTGATGTGCTTACTCATCGCCGGATTACTGATCTCATCTCTGAGTTAAACATGCTCGGTGTAATTAACACCCGTGTGGTAAGCCGTGGGCGGTATGGCAGAACAAAAGAGATGTGGTTTGACTCAAACACGAGCAAGATCCGCGAGGTTGTACTTAATGATCCACGACTGAACGGATTAAAGGACCTTGATGTAAAGCAAATGGAAGCAAAATGGTTAAAAACATGGTTCAGGTGATGAGTTATGGATGAAAAGGATCTAGAACTCCTCATTATTCTTGAGGATAACAGCAGACTCTCTGCAGAGGAAATTGCAACGATGACCATACTATCCCCCGCTGAAGTGGAGGTACGAATCCATGCACTCGAAGATGCCGGTGTGATCCGTAAATATACTACCGTCATCAACTGGGAGATGGCAGGTATCGGTGAGGTCGCTTCAATCATCGAGCTCAAGGTAAGTCCCGAACGCGATTTTGGTTATGACCGGATAGCAGAAAGGCTATCCCGGTTCAGGCAGGTAAAAACTCTGCGTCTGGTGACCGGTACCTACGATCTCCAGCTCCTTGTAACCGGAAAGAATATGCAGGAAGTTTCCCGTTTTGTATCCGAACATGTGGCACCCATGGACCGGATCCGCGAAACGGCGACACATATCATCATGAAGTCATACAAGGAAAATGGCAACGTGCTCTTTGAACAACAGGAAGCAGAACGCCTCCTCTACTCATTCTAAGGTGAGGATATGCGGAACTATGTTTCTGAACGTGCAAACGGCATCCCGCCGTCGGGGATCAGGAAATTCTTTGATCTGGCCCTCACGATGGAGGATGTTATATCATTAGGTGTTGGCGAACCCGATTTTCGTACCCCCTGGAATATCTGCGAATCAAGCATTTACTCAATTGAGCAGGGCGTGACATCCTACACTCCAAACAAAGGCCTGCCGGTGCTCCGTGAAACCCTCTCCAGCTACTTAAAACAGCACTATAATCTTCCCTATAATAGTGATGATGAAATTATCATCACAAGCGGTGTATCAGAAGCGCTCGATATCGCGATCCGGGCAATTGTGGATCCAGGTGATGAAGTTCTTATTGCACAGCCATGTTATGTCTCTTACGCTCCCTGTGTTATGCTGGCAGGTGGCCTACCGGTTCCTGTTGAATGCACAGAAGCCGACAGCTTCAAACTCAACCCTGATATACTGCAGGAAAAGATCACCAGTAAGACAAAAGCGCTCATGATCAATTTCCCGAACAATCCGACAGGCGCAGTGATGAATCGCAAAGATCTTGAGGCGATCGCTGATATTATAATCGATAATGATCTTCTGCTTATCTCTGATGAAGTATATGCAGAACTTACCTACGAGGGGAGTCATGTTGCTGCAGGTACGGTAAGCGATCTCTGGCAGCGGACAATTACACTCAACGGTTTTTCCAAGGCGTATGCGATGACCGGATGGCGTGTTGGGTATCTCTGCGCTCCAAAAGAGCTCTGTGAAACAGCCCTCAAGATCCACCAATACGTGATGCTTTGCGCACCCGTGATGGGACAGATCGGTGCACTTGAAGCGATCCGGTCTGCTGAAGAGGATAAAAACACTATGGTAAACGAGTACCGTTTAAGGCGCAACATGTTTGTATCAGGATTAAATCGCATTGGTCTTGCGACTCACGTTCCGCAGGGTGCATTCTATGCATTTCCATCCGTGAAAGGGACCGGGCTGTCGGACACGGAGTTTGCCGAGCGACTGTTGAAAGAGCAGCGGGTGGCCGTGGTACCGGGTAGTGTCTTTGGTGCGGGAGGAGACTACCATCTGCGCTGTGCATATGCGGTTTCCAGAAAGCAACTTACGGAAGCACTCGGCCGGATAGAAACTTTCCTGAATGGTTTCTGAAATAGTTTGGTATATATCCCAAAAAACCACTTTTTATACCCCATAATCATATAACCGCGTTAAGGGAACCCGTACAAAGGATACTTTATTTTGCCACTTGATCAATACTAATTGATATTACAATGAGCTGCACGATCATCGTTGGTGGATTTTTTGGGGATGAGGGAAAGGGTAAGGTTGTTGCCCATATTGCGTACATGGACAAACCCGTTATCATCTCCCGCGGCGGTGTGGGGCCGAATGCTGGACACACTGTTCAGGTTGGAGACCGTGAATATGGTGTCCGTATGGTTCCTTCCGGTTTTGTTTATAAGGATGCCAAACTCTGTATTGGCAGTGGTGTGCTTGTCGACCCCCGCGTTCTGAAACATGAAGTCGAAATGCTTGATGTGAAAGGCAGAGTATTTGTTGACAAACGCTGCGGCATAATTACCGAAGATCACATTGTCCGGGATAAGGGGAGTGCCCACCTGTCAAAGAAGATAGGGAGTACTGGATCAGGATGCGGACCTGCAAATTCAGACCGGGTGATGAGGATATCTCCACAGGCAAAGGATTTGCCCGAGCTTGCCGAATACCTGCTTGATGTTCCACAAGCGATTGATGATGAGCTGAAACAAGGCAGGACAGTACTACTTGAAGGGACGCAGGGTTTTGGCATCTCTCTTTACTATGGGACGTATCCCTTTGTCACGAGTAAAGATACATCAGCGTCCCAGATTGCAGCTGACAACGGTGTAGGGCCGACAAAAATTGATGATGTGATTGTTGTTTTCAAGGCATATCCTACCCGAGTAGGGGAAGGCCCGTTCAGCACTGAGATGACCTCTGAAAAATCAGATTTGATGGGCATCCAGGAGTTTGGGACCGTGACCCACCGGAAGCGGCGTATTGGTGGCTGGGATGGGGGAATGGCCCGGTATTCAGCGATGATCAATGGATGTACCCAGGCCGCAATTACCGGTATTGATCGAGTGGATAAAAGCTGTTTTGGGGTCACTGATTACGGAAAACTGACAAAGAAGGCAAAGGACTTTTTAAAGATCGCTGAAGATGATATTGGCAGCCCCATCACACTCATCTCCACGGGACCTGAGATGACCCAGATTATTGATATGAGGGAAGAACTGGTATGAGACGTTCACTCATGGACATACTATGCTGCCCGGTGTGCAAAGGAGATCTTGCACTCGATGTTAAGAGTGAGGATGAAAAGGAAATTCTTGAGGGGGGGTTACTCTGCGCCGTATGTGGGGTAAACTATCGTATCCATGAGGGTATTCCTAACCTTCTCCCCCAGATCCCCCAGACAAAATAAAAAAGGAGCAGGAATGAATTTCCCGTTGTCATTCACCGTGCTGACTGCTGCGGGTCAGGTCTCACATGAAACTTCTTTTGAATTTTATCTTAACCGGCTGGGACTTAATCTTATTGAAGCTCCAAAGGAAAACATCTGGGCAGAGATCGGCGGTAACCTGAGCATAATTTTTAAAAACCGTGGTGCCCCATCCCACATTACGATATCCTCTCCAAATTCAGGAATGTACACTGATTTTTTTCACGAAAACATGTATGTCATTGATGAAACCGTGTTACTTATCCCTCTGCGAAAAGACTGCCAGGAAGGTTTCTTTGACCTAGAGATTACTACAGGATACGGGGGGATAAAAACCTCAGTACGCGTTGATGTCATTCAAGAGGTAACCCTTCAGAAAAAGGCAGTAAAAGAAGAATTCCCCCTCCGGCCGGTTGCCCACGGTCGCCCGCATCTCCTGATGATCATGATGGGAATCGCTTTAATCCTCTATAGTGCATCGCTCTATACAAAAATTGAATTTCTCAATACCGCCTCGTTTATCCTCCTCATCGTGGGTGTTCTCTATACATGGTACCGTCAGCAGTAGAGGCTGTAGTAATTGTATTAATTGCCGCCCTTCTTGTTGATCGTCTGATTGGCGACCCGTATTCGAACTGGCACCCAGTTGCTCTCCTTGGCAGGTTCATCGGGTGGTGGGGCAAACCGGAAAATTATTCCCCCGGGTTTCAGCGTTTAGCTGGCGTGGTCTTCTGGCTTGTCACTGCAGTCCTTTTCGCACTACCATTTTATTGTTTTGCAGCGATTATCCCGTGGTACCTGTATCTGGTCATTGCACCCTTCCTGCTCAAATCCTGTTTTGCCTGGCGCTCGCTCGAAGAACATACTCTCGCAGTTGTGGCTGCGTTGAAGGGGGGGGTGCAGAAAGGGCGGGCACAGGTCAAAATGCTGGTATCGCGGGATACCACACATCTTGAACGGGAGCATATTCTTTCAGCCGGATATGAGTCGATGACGGAAAATCTTACCGACAGCATCATCTCCCCGCTGTTTTATTTTTCCTTGTTCGGACTTGCCGGTGCGGCTATCTTCCGTGCAGCAAATACGATGGATGCGATGCTCGGATATCGGGATGAACGGAAAAGATTAGGCTGGTGCTCGGCACGCATGGACGACATACTGAATTTCGTTCCCGCCCGGCTCACGGTACTGCTTCTGCTTTCGTACTTTGCCTTCATGGGGAAATTTTCGGATGCTGTGCGTGTGATGCATCGTGACAGTTATAAACGTCCTGGCTTTAATGGCGGCATTGTGATGGCAGTTATGGCAGGGGGAACCGGAATACGGTTCGAAAAGCCGGGGGTCTATACCATTGGTGATGGGGAAAAAACACTTGATGAAGCCGGGTCTGATATCATCCGTGCATGCCGTGTAGTAACCCTCGCCTTCACAGTTCTTGCCGGTGGTACTCTGATTTTATTGGGATCATGGATCAATAGTACCGGCATATGAAACTTGAAAAACTGAGATTTGGCACTGAGCTTCTCAAGCGAGGCTTTGCATCCATGCAGAAAGGGGGTGTAATCATGGATGTCGTGAATGCTGATCAGGCGAAGATAGCTGAGGATTCCGGGGCCGTCGCCGTCATGTCACTGGAACGGGTACCCTCTGATATCCGGAAGATGGGGGGGGTAGCCCGCATGGCGGACCCGGAGAAGGTTATTGAGATTATTGATGCGGTTTCTATCCCGGTGATGGGTAAGGTGCGGATCGGTCACTTTGTCGAGGCGCAGGTGCTCGAAACGCTCGGCGTCGACATGATCGATGAGAGCGAAGTTCTGACGCCGGCAGATGAGCAATACCATATCGATAAGAAACTGTTCAAGGTCCCCTTCATCTGTGGTGCCCGCGATCTCGGCGAGGCGCTGCGCCGGATCAACGAAGGAGCCGCGATGATCCGGACCAAGGGTGAGGCAGGTACCGGTAACGTTGTCGAAGCGGTGCGGCACATGCGAAACATTATGGGAGAGATCCGCATGCTCAGGGGAATGGACAAGCAGGAGATGATCGATTTCGCACGGGATATCGAAGCCCCGGCAGAACTGGTTATCGAATGCGCGGAGCTCGGACGGCTACCGGTCGTGAACTTCTCAGCTGGCGGAATTGCCACCCCCTCAGATGCAGCGATGATGATGCAGCTCGGAGCCGATGGCGTCTTTGTCGGATCCGGCATTTTCAAATCCTCCAGCCCAGAGCGGATGGCGAAGGCTATCGTCGAGGCGGTCAACCATTTCAACGAACCTGAGGTTATCGCACGGGTAAGCCGGGGTCTTGGTGATGCGATGCCGGGACTTGATATACACACTCTCAGGGACGATGAGGTGTTGCAGACCCGTGGACGTTAAGATCGGTGTACTTGCGCTCCAGGGAAATGTGAGCGAACACATTGATACGTTCCGGCTGGCGCTTAGCCGGATGGGGCAGGGTGCCTCATCCGAAGTTTTTAAAGTT
>Ga0307378_10003009_pt1 | contig 25087 bp, 21 predicted proteins | sample UN1MG_FD_202238 | JGI IMG/M metagenome (GOLD analysis project Ga0307378, IMG submission 202238) | Soil microbial communities from Risofladan, Vaasa, Finland - UN-1 | ecosystem: Environmental > Terrestrial > Soil > Coastal area > Acid sulfate soil | place: Finland: Risofladan, Vaasa | collected...
TCTGAAATAAATTGTACTTTAGGAGCTGAATTGGTACCGGCAGTAAACTAAAATAGATAATATAGATTTATCTATAGGCTAAAATACCATATTTTGAATAAATTTTTGCAATAATTTTAAAAATATTTTTAAAACTTTATAAAATTTACTAAAACTACTATTTTATGTTAATTTTAGCAATGAAATGTCGGACAGGCTCCTAGTACTTGAGGATAACCCTGCCAGCATTTAGGGACTGGAGCAGAATTAGAAATTCGGGAACAAAGACTCGAAAGGAGGATATCAATGAAGGTGGCTGCCCTAGTCGGGGAAAGAAAGTTTGTAATCGAGGAAAAGGAAATACCAGCAATTGGTCGAGACGAAGCACTTGTCAGGATAATGGCATGTGGCGTGTGCCTTTCCGAGCTTCCCCTTTGGCTTGGAGAAAGGGAGGTGAGTTATCCATCCTACCTGGGTCACGAAGTTAGTGGCATAGTAGAGAAAACTGGATCCGGCGTCAAGGACTTCAAGCAAGGTGACAGGATTACCGCAGTTTTATGGGGAAGGGGGTATAGCGAGTATGTCAATATTCCAGAAAAAGACCTCATAAAGATCGATTCTAGGATACCCTTCAAGGAGGCACTCGGTGAGCCTATAGGCTGCTGTATCAGTGCTATGAAAAGATGTGGTATTACGATAGGCGACGTGGTTGCGATCGCCGGTACAGGTTTTATGGGGCTCATATTACTGCAGTTGATACATGGTTACGGTGCATCCAAGGTAATCGCCATCGACGTGAGAGATAAAAACCTGTCCCTCGCAAGGAAGCTGGGGGCTGACATAACCCTGAACTCACAATCTGGCGACTTGGTAGATGAGGTCTTGAAATTGACAGAGGACGGTCGAGGAGTTGACGTGGTCCTGGAGGTGGCTGGAAAGCAAGAGACTCTTGATATCTGTTCTAAGATAGTCAGGATTCGTGGCCGCATGCTCATTGTAGGGTACCACTCGGTAGGCATAAGAACGGTTGACATGGAACAATGGAACTGGAAGGGAATCGATGTCATCAATGCGCATGAGAGGGACAAGGGGATCTACTACGATAGCATCAAGATCGGGATGGATCTACTGTCAGCAAAGAGGTTCACCCTAAAGCCGCTTGTAACTCATCTCTTCAAGCTGGATGAGATCAATGACGCTTTCCAGGCAGCATATGAAAAACCGGACTGCTTCATAAAGTCGGTTGTAGTGGTGTGAAACCTACATTTGTACGATTAGAAATAATTAGTACCTGTGTGGTTTGTGGTTGATGAGACCACAATGAAAACTAGATAGCAAGAATTGTCGTTTTCATAGTTTATTAAGGAGCGTTCGATCGAGGTGCGAACATGAAACAATTAAGAGCTGGGATAATCGGAGTCGGTTTTGTTGGTGTCGCCCATCTTGAGGCGATTCGACGTGTCGGCTTTGCTGAGGTTGCAGGCATTGCTGACTGGGACTATGACAAAACAACCAAGCAATCTGAAAGGCTTGGCATAAGTGGAGTTTACCGGTCCTGGCAAGAAATGGTCAGCGATCCCGACATAGACATAATTCATAACTGTACCCCCAACCATCTTCATTTCGAAATAAACAAGGCGGCCATCCATGCTGGCAAGCCTATTTTTTCCGAAAAGCCGCTTGCCATGGACTCCCTGGAGTCTGAAGAACTGGTCGGGCTTGCCAAGGAAAAGGGTGTCGCCAATGCCGTGAACTATATCTATCGCGGCTTTCCCTTGGTCCAGCAGGCCAGGTACTTGGTGCAGAGCGGCTACCTGGGAGACATAAGGCTGGTCCATGGTTCCTATCTTCAAGACTGGCTGATGTATCCGGAAGACTATAACTGGAGGTTAGAGACACCTCTGGGCGGAAAATCGCGGGCCTTTGCTGATATTGGAACACACTGGTGTGATCTGGTCCAGTACCTAACTGGTCTTAAGATAAGCGAAGTCTTGGCCGACATAAAAACAATTATTCCAGAAAGGTCAAGACCTAAGACATCAGTAGAGACCTTCAGCAGGTCTGGTAGTTCAACAAATCAACTTGAGCAATACAGGGTTGAAACCGAGGATTACTGCGCCCTCCTTTTGTCATTCGAGAACGGGGTAAGGGGTTCATGCGTCATATCCCAGGTAAGCCCTGGAAGAAAGAACCGACTTTACTTGGAGATAGATGGTAGTAAGAGATCGGTGGTCTGGGATCAGGAAAGCCCCAACTGCCTGTGGATAGGCAGCCGCGATGGGGCCAACATGGAACTCTTAAAGGATCCCTCTTTGCTATGCCAGGAGGCAAAAAGGTATGCTGACTACCCCGGTGGCCACAATGAGGGATGGCCAGATGGACTTAAGAATATTGTTAGAAACTTCTATGGCTTCGTCCGGGATGGAAAAGACCCCCTGCAAAATGTCCCTGACTTCCCCACCTTTGAGGATGGTCATCTTGAGATGAGAATAATCGATGCCGTGCTTAATAGCAGCCAAAGGGGGAGATGGGTAAGGGTCAAATGAATATAGAAATGGTCTAATTTAAAATAGAACTTTTTGATTGAATAGGAGGAGTGCATGAAGATAGGATTCATGACGGCTTGCATGCCGGAAATCAAACTGGAAGAAATGGTTCCCTGGGCCCACGAAAATGGTTTCGACCAGCTTGAGGTAGCGTGCTGGCCAGACGAGCCAGCAGAAAGAGCATTCGGTGGCGTACATCACATCAAGATGGAGGACTTTGACTCCAGTAGGGCAGAGGCAATCAGAGCACTATTTCAAGAGCATGGTCTTGAGATATCATCGTTGGCCTATTATCCAAATAATCTGGATCCAGACTTGGGCAACCGGAAGAAGTACCATAACCATCTTAGAAAGGTTATTGATGCTGCCAGTATGCTGGGCGTTGACCTTGTAGGCACTTTCATAGGAGGGGATAAATACAAGTCAGTCAAGGAAAATCTGGCAGAATTCGAGAAAGTATTTCCGGAAATAGTCAATTATGCTGAAAGAAAGAATGTAAAGCTGATGGTCGAGAACTGTCCGATGTTTGATTTCTGGGCCACTGGTTATAACGTGGCATTCTCTCCTGTGGTGTGGGAAAAAATGTTTCAAATTATACCGAGCCAGAATTTCGGGCTAAATTACGATCCGTCCCACTTTATATTCCTGGGCATTGATTACCTCAGGCCTCTAAAAGAGTTTGCTGATAAGATTTTTCACGTCCATGCCAAGGATGCCGAGGTCTTTGGAGATGTTCTCAGGCAGGTAGGAATACACAGTGAGGGATGGTGGCGTTACAGGATGCCGGGCTCTGGTGAGGTCAACTGGAAGAAATTCGTCGATATGCTCTACGAAATAGGTTTCAACGGGACCATCAGCATCGAACACGAGGATCCCACCTGGTGGGGAACTGAGGAAAAAGTTAGGGCTGGCCTAGTTATCGGGCAGAAATATCTGCGCGGGTTACTCCTTGATTAGAATAGATTCGGGATAGGAGGATGGGCCAAGTAGCAAGATGGTAGTCGTAAGTGGCCGGCAAACCAGATTGGTAGAAGAACATTCTGGCTTAATATACTTGCCATGTACGACGAGGCCAGAAAGACAAGGTTAAGTTGATTGGGAGCGCTGCAACAGTCGGACCTCAATTGGATAGGTTCGTCATAAGTGCGAATAAGAAAGGAGTCCCAGGATATGAGCAAGCAGAATGAGTGCATGACCTGTATCTCAGGCGGCGGGTTGATTCCTGAGGGCCTGCTTTGCGAGTATGCAGTGGATCCCCTGGGCATAGATACGCCCTTCCCCAGGTTTTCCTGGAAAGTAAAAGCCCATGAGAGAGGGGATTATCAGACGGCCTGCCAGGTGCTCGTTTCAGAGAGCCTTGATGCCCTTGATGAAGATACAGGAGATATGTGGGACTCGGGCAGGATGGAAACCCGGCAATCCGTAAATGTCACATATTCCGGCAAGCCTTTGTTGAGTGGAAGGACATATTACTGGAAGGTCCTGGTCTGGAACAGCAAGGGGGAGGTCAGCCACTACAGCAAGCCTGCCAGGTTTGAAATGGGTTTCTTAAGCCAGGATGAATGGAAGGGCGAGTGGATTACACATTCCTCATTCATGGGGCGTCCATCCTCACCGATGTTTCGGAGGGAGTTTATCATGGAGAAAGAGGTTGCCAGGGCCAGGGCCTACATTTCAGGGCTGGGTTACTACGAGCTCAGGATAAACGGCAGCAAGGTCGGGGACCATGTGCTCGACCCCGGCTGGACCGACTATACCAAAAGGGTCCTGTATGTCACCTACGATGTAATCCCTTATCTCAAACAGGGCGCCAATGTAATTGGGGTAATGCTGGGTAACGGATGGTTTGGTTCTTCCCCGCAGATGATACTTAAGCTGAGCATTGAGTTCGTTGATGGGACCACGCAGAGCATTGTAAGTGATAAGGACTGGGTTGTTGCTACTAACGATTCTATTGTTGAGAATAGCATATACAACGGGGAGACATATGACGCGAGATTGGAGAAGCCCGGCTGGGATATGCCCGGATACGAGACTAAATCGGATGAGTGGAGCCCACCAATTATAGCGGAGCCTCCTGGGGGCATTATGGTTTCCCAGCTTTTTGAGCCGATAAAAGTGGCCCAGGACATAACCCCGATAAGCGTCAATAGCCCCAGGCCCGGGATTTATGTCTACGACCTGGGTCAAAACATATCAGGGTGGGCAAGGCTTAAGGTTAGCGGCCGGGCAGGCACCAGGGTAGTTATGAGGTTTGCAGAGCTTATTTACGAGGATGGGACAATAAACCGTGAAAACCTCAGGACAGCCGCCGCTACCGACGTCTATATCCTGAAGGGCGAAGGAATCGAGGTTTACGAGCCCAGGTTTACATACCACGGTTTCAGGTATATTCAGGTAGAGGGTTTCCCGTGGGAGCCGTCGCTGGATAGCATAACCGGTAGGGTTGTACGCTCATCAGTGGAACAGACAGGGAAGTTCAGATGTAGCAATGAGCTTATCAACAAGATCCAGCAGAATGCGGTCTGGACAGAAGCGAACAACCTGCACAGTATCCCAACCGATTGCTCTCAGCGTGACGAGCGCCTGGGATGGCTTAACGACATGACGGTGAGGGCAGAGGAAGCGGTTTATAACTTCCATCTGGCCCGGCTCTATTCAAAATGGGTAGATGATATCTCGGATACTCAGGGCCCGAAGACCGGCGCTATTACTGATACGGCTCCTTTTGCGCGCTATGGCCGGAGGCCAGCGGATCCCGTGGCGAGCAGTTACCTGGTTGTACCGTGGCTTGTTTACCTCCACTATGGTGACCGCAGGATCCTTGAGAAACATTATGAGGGTATGAAGAAATGGGAAGCCTACCTTGGGAGATCAGTGGATGACTATATTGTCAATTACAGCTATTACGGTGATTGGTCCCCTCCCCTGACCGAGTCGGTTCGGGGCAGCATCGGGGCCGGAGCGGTATCGGCGACCACGCCCGGGATACTTATGTCCACAGGATTTTACTATTACAACGCCATCCTCATGTCCAAAATGGCAGGGGTTTTAGGTAAACTGGAGGAGGAGCGGGAGTACATTTCACTGGCGGAGCGAATCAAGGAAGCCTTTAACCGCAGGTTCTTTAACCGCGAGACTAACCAGTATGCAACCGGCAGCCAGAGTTGTCATGTATTCCCCTTGTTCCTGGGGTTGGTTCCGGAGGAAAGCAAGGCTGCCGTAATTGAACACCTCGTAAACGACATAGTGGAGAAACACAATGGTCACCTGACCACCGGTAACCTGTGCTCCAAATACATCATGGATGTCTTGACTGAAGTCGGTCGTGCTGATGTGGCCTATGTGCTTGCTACCCAGACGACCTATCCCAGCTGGGGTTACATGGTTTCCAAAGGTGCAACCACCATGTGGGAGAGATGGGAGTATGTCACGGGTGGCTGGCAGACTGGAATGGCCTCTCACGACCACCCGATGATCGCCACCATCAGCGCATGGTTCTATAAGGCGCTGGGGGGCATCCTTGTTGACGAAGAGGGCCCAGGGATCGGCCGGATAATCATCAAAACCCATATCCTCGAGGACCTGAGGTTTGTCGAGTGCTCCCTTAATACTGTAAGAGGCCTGGTGCAATCAAATTGGAAGAGATATGACGGTGGCTTAACGATGGACATTGTGATCCCGTGGAACGCTAGCGCTAGGGTTTGCGTCCCCGTGGGTGAGGAAGGCTTAGGGAAGGCAATCATAAAGGAAGGGGACCGGATAATCTGGAAGGACGGTAAGTATACGGGCGGCGTTCCAGGGATAATGGACGGGACCACAAATGGGCAGTATGTGACGTTTGAGGTCGGTTCAGGAACTTACCATTTCGAATGCAGTTTATAGGACATCGAAGGGACATGAGGGGGGAGAGTATCCCTCTCTGTTTATTAAGGAGGGGGTATCAATTCGACACAGGGGGAGGGTATATTCCATCTTCCGCACCCCTGATTTTTAGGTAGGGGATTTATCCACTCACTACCGGAAGGGGTCTTTCTCATTAAAATATGATTGAATAATGGAAAATATTTTGGAGTTTGCCCAGATCTTCTGACCCTCCAAGATTCTACCCTTTTCACCGAACCTCCCTCTTTATCTTACGTTCTTTGGTTCCTTAAACAATGTGCCCTTGTATTCTCTCTTTTTAGAATGTTGTTTCTCTCAAAGATAAGAAGCGTTCCGAAGGCGCCCCACTTATTGCCCCATCACTTGTTCGGCCGGGACTATGATAGTCTCACGAGTTATGTGGTCCGAAAGGTGGGAGACAAGAAAGAGGGCTACCCTGGCCTGATCCTCCAGCTTTCCTGACTTTTCAAAAGGTACTTGTTCGACCCACTTCTCAATCGCACTAGCGCCAAGGTATCCAGGCACACCACCATATCGGGCACTTAGCGGTACATTGCAGTAAGCATCCTCTCTTTCCAGGTCATCTGATCGCCCATATCTTTCATGTTGATACTCCTTAGCTCACAGGACCGGCCGCTGTTCCAGAGTCACCACCTCTGCACCCAGACCATAATACCTGCAGCGAGAGACGGAATGGCCAATCCAAGAGCCAAAAGCGACCTCCCGCGTAGGAATTGTATCACGGAGATGCGTGCCATTCGGCCGGCCGCACAATCACAGCATCAGTTGCAATGCAGCCTTCTTGACAGATCAAGGCTATGCCGCCACCCGTGAGGGGCCGGTCTTTATCATCCATGTTGAAGAGAAGCTTGTTGTTGATCCAGGCCTGAAGGTGAGTGCCTACCACCTGCAGGCTGAACTCGTACGTGTCACCGAACACCCAGCAGAATTCCGTCTCGCCCAGGATCGTGTCCCCGTCCAACGCCTTGACCAAGCGAGCTTTGCCATCATAGCAGAGCAGCAGTGCGTAGTAACGGCGCATGCCTTGCACTCGGGCGCCTATACCGGCTGCCGTGACGAGCTGCAGCATTATGCGAGCGCTGACTCGGTAATCAGTCCATTCACGGGTGCCTTGGATCAGCAGCCCAACTCCATAGTTCTGAACCAAGCGATACGGTTCGGGCCACTGGGGATCCCACTGATCTACGCCGTCCACCCAGGCTCGCCGCCACATGGTGCCGCCGGCTGCAGGTCGCGTTAGCACGACATTCGGTGCGCCGTCCCAGGTTAGGTAGTCTAGGTAGATACTGCCGTCGGCTTGCTGCTGTGAGCTGATCTCCACGCCAATCTGAGCAATAGGCGCGCCATCGGTGTCACCGATGTCCCACGCGAAATCATGGTAGACACCCGGCTCTAGTCGCCACTCCGGTCCATAAGAGGTGACCAATTCGTCGTTAGCGGCGTAGGTACGGATGTAGAGGCAACATATGACCGGTGCTCGGTTTTCAGGATCCGCAGAAATCCCAGCTTTCACCGTCTGCCCCGGATAGAGGGTAGGCGAGGCTAGCAAGGTGTAGCCGCGCATGCTGACGGCTTCGGGCGGGATGAAGGTAGCCGTTGCCACCCGGGCAACTCGCCCCGGCGCAAGGTGGTGATAGCTAATGGCAAGGCTGCGCTTTCCTCGACGGCTATGTCCTATAACATTTTCCAGTGTGACCGTGCCGTTGGACTCGGCGCAGTTATCGGGCTGAAAGCCCTGAAGAGCGCCGGTTAGATCGAAATGAAAACGGGCGCCTTCCTTTGGTGCTACCGGCTCCATTCTGGCTAGGGCGCGACCAATATTCACGATGTGATAGGTCTCAGTAACCGCGTCGCTGATGGCCCGACCGCCGTCTGCTGTCGGCAGATAAAGCCGGTCTGCTACCGGTCCACGCCAGTCCGGCCCGGCGTCGATGCCGGCCAGACCGTTCTTGATACCCAGCAAACAGCCAACATTCCCGGAGTTACAGTCGGTGTCCCAGCCAGAAGTATTCACGATCATGAGTGACTTCTGAAAGTCGTCTTCTCCGTACAGTAGACCTAAGATGATCAGTCCGTGATTAGGCACGATGTGGCAGCCTCCGCCGTACTTGTTATAACCGTAGATGGCGGCGATGCGCTCCCGTGTCTTGCGCCAATCCTCCTCCTGGGAGTGCCACTCCCGAATATCGTTGATCATGTGGTAGATTACAGAATTCTTGGGGACGAAGTATATGCCGGTGTCGATCAGCTTATTGATGTCAGACTCGACAAAAGCCTGGGCCTCCATGGCCGCCACCATCTGGGCCCCATAGATGGCTTCTCCATCATGACTGACACTTGCAGCCCGACGGGCCAAGTCAGCGGCCAGTTCCGGATCACCCGGCGCTACCATCGCCCAACCATCTATGAAGATCTGCGCGCCGATCTGCTCGGCCACCAGTTTGCCATTCAGGGTGATAGAGCCGCTGCAGGGAGCTTGAATACCTTTTTTCAGGCGCAAGTAAGCAGTGTGTTCTGTCGAGTATCCCAGCCCAGCCCACGATAGAATCGTGCGGTGTTCAATGATGTAGTTGAGCCAGGTCTGGCCTATCTGTGCCGGACTTAGCTCCAGACTGTTACCATAGTCGGGTAAGGCGCGCACGAAGGTGAAGGTGCCGGAGATGTCGTCATCGGTCACAATTAAGGAAAAATTCAGCTTTTTGTGAACGTAATAGTTGATCTCGCCCAGTTCGGACAGGATGCGCTCGTAAGTCCAACCTTCGAACGGACGGCCCAGGTAAACGCCAATGATCTTTCCCAATACACCAGCGTAAACGCGTTCTGCATAGTCGTCAGGAATTGCCATAAAGACCTCCTTGCCTCAAGAATGTACTCTTGTATTCTTACTGTTTTAGCCCACCCTGTGTGAGACCTTCAATGAAAGGCTTTTGGAAGATCAAGAAGAGGACTAGAACAGGGATTATCATGAACATGGCGGCAGCGCTGGTTAATGACCAATCCACCCCGAATCTACGAGTGAACTGAAAATAGCTGGTCGCTATTGTGAATAGATTCTCATTCGTAAGGAACACCGTCGCCAAGAGAAACTCATTCCATACACCCAGAGCAACCACCAGACCTGTGGTTAGAAATCCGGGCCAAGAGAGGGGAATCACGATTTTCCAAAGGATCTGCCACTCGTTGGCACCGTCCACCCGTGCCGCATCCTCGAAATCAGGGGACAGTTGCAGCATGTATGAGCGTAGAAGAAAAATGGGGAAGGGCGACATGACAGCGATGTAGATGAGGATCAGCCCAAATAAGTTATTGAGGAGCCCTAGATTCCTCCAAAGAGAGTATAGAGGTACCAGGAAAAGCTGGATGGGAAGGGTGGATATTACTAGCAGATATATGATAAGAGCATCTGAGCCACGCATTTTAAGGCGAGAGAGGCTGTACGCGGCCATACCTCCGAACACTAGCACACCAGCTACTGTCCCCACCACGAGAATGGCGCTGTTGCGAATCGTTGTGGAGAAATTACCCTGCTCCCAAGCCTGGGGGTAGTTTTCCAAAATCATTTGTTTAGGTGGTCCTAATGGGTTACTCCCTAGCTCCGCGCTGTCCTTAAGGGAGTTAAATCCAAGTACAACTAGTGGACCAAGAGCAAAGATCGTGAGCAGAATCAGGACCACATAGTTGGGCACCAGGGTGACGTTACGCCTTTTTTTGAATAGAATGCTCATATGTCCCACCCGCGCCGACGTCCAAGTATGAAGAGTAAGATAAATATGCCACCATAAAAGCTCATCGTGAGACCGATAGCTGCAGCATAGCCGGCCTCGAAGTTAAAAAATGCGTTCTTGAAGAGTAGCGTACCTAATACCTCAGAGCCACCAGCAGGTCCACCTTGGGTGAGAATCCAGACGTAATCGAAGACGAGGAAAGACCAGATGCTGGTCATTAGGAGCATGAGGAACAGCGTGGGCCTAATGCCAGGGATAGTTATGTACCGGAATTCATGCCAGCGGTTGGCTCCCTCAATGCGAGCTGCCTCATACAGGTCTGGCGAGATGTTTTGCATGGCAGCCAGAAATAGTATCATCAAGAAGCCCCACCAGTGCCAGTTGTCGATGAAGAAAATCGCAAATAATGACGTCTTTGGATTACCAAGATAGGCTTGATCCAACCCCGGCACTCCCACCTTAGCCAATAGAGCGCCAATGCCCTTGGTTGGACTCAGCAGATTTCGCCAGACGTTGGAAATAACCACACTCGCCAGCACGTATGGGATGAAGAAAGCTGTGCGAAAAAACATCCCGAAGCGTCGTAGCGGTGCCAATAGGCTCGCTACGACGAGTGCAATAGCGATAGGTATGGTTGTTACATAAATTAGCCACAGTAAGTTATGCAGCAACGCCTCCTTGTAGGAGCTGTCCTCGAGAAGTAACCTGAAATTCTCGAGACCAATAAATTTAGCCGCTCCGAAGCCGGACCAGTCGGTCATTGCATAGTAGAAAGAACTGATTGCGGGGCCAATCATGACAGTGATGCTGATAAGTAATATGGGCAAAACCAAAAGCCACGGCAACATCTTACGAAAGATAAGCTGTCTGCTCTGTCGTCGCTTGTTCTTCGCCTCCTCTATTGTTGTCATTTCACTCTCCCTAGTGCCATGCTTCTAATCTTAACACAAAATGCTCCAGCTGCTAAAAGCGCAAGCTGGAGCATTTTCACACCGGCTTTTGCGTTAGCATCAGATGACGCAATCTAGCGGGCCGGAATAGGCGGTACCTCGCCCGCCTCAAACTCCTCCGTAAATACCTCCTGCAGACCTTCCAGGTACTGTTTCGCAGTAATCTCGCCGGACCAAACCTTATCGATTTCCTGCCACATATACGTATCGCTCTTGGCCGGCCAAAAGGTCCACAGCGTGTAGCCATAGTTGCCGGCTTCGGAGGCTTCGCCCAGCGCTACGGCAATCTCGGCTTGGCGCGGATCTATACCCGTTAGCGCTTCCGCTTTTAGATAGACAGGCGCGCTTGGAAATCCGTTCTGAACCACCCGAGCCTGGAATTCGGGTGAGAAGTAGTAGGACATGAACTCGGCCACGGCACTAGGGTTGGCGGCATTCTTGTTAATGGACCAAGTCGATCCGATCCCTATGTCGAAGATGGGCTCTCCCGTCGTAGACGGCATCGGAACCCAACCCCAGTCGTTATTGTTGCCGGCTTTTTCGCCGAAGTAATCGCTTAACCCGGCTATGGCCCAAGTGCCTTCGATATGCATGGCCGCGTCGCCGTTACCAAAGGACGTGCTCGACTCGTCAAAAGTCAAAGACCAGTAACGGTCCAGCCCACCCTGGAACCAACCATTCTGCTGCACCTCATTGAGCAATTCGATGGCTTGCACAAACTCGGGGTCATCCCAACGGCACTGGCCGGTCAAGGCCTCGTAGACTTTCTCCGGCCCAGCCACGTGGTTCAAAAACTCACCTACGAACCACTCGTTACACTGGGGGAATTCGGCATTGACCTGAGCGAAGGGGATGATACCGGCAGCAGCAATCTCTTCACTCAGTATCATGAGTTCGTCAATAGTGGTGGGTGGTGTCCAGCCTTTCTCCTCGAAGAGAGTTTTATTATAGTAGAGAACTAGCGTCTCGCACGAATCCGGCAAGCTATACAGCTTGCCTTCTACTTTACCCAGGTCCAATGCCCACGGGAAGAACAGTTCTGACCAGCCAAACTCCGCCACGAATTCGTCTAGCGGCAGCAGTTGGTCAGCCAGGGCAAGCTCTATCACCATGGAGGGGCCGCCGGTATTAAGCACATCAGGGCCCCCACCACCTACAAGCGCCGTGCGAGCTGCCCCCATCATATTAGTTATCGCCGTGCCTTCAACCTCTATCGTCTCACTTTGATCGTTGAAGGCTGGGACCAGCTCCGCGAGCATCATATTGACGAAGGGCGCGCCGCTCATGGAGTCCACCCAAAACGTGATCTTTGTCTTTTCAGGTACGACTTCTTCCTCGGCAGGAGCGGCCTCTTCTTCTACAGCAACTTCTTCTTCAGGTGCTGCTTCTTTTTTACAGCTGCTTAACGTAAATAAACCGACCATAGAAAAGATAACTACTAAAACAACCAGCCATAATAGTATCTTTTTCATTATTATTCTCCTTCCTATTTCTATAATTAATAAAAACTTCTTAGAGACTTGTCTTAGGACATTAAGTTCTTTTTTAAAAACAAATCTCTATTTTTTAAAAAATCATCAAATTCTCCCCCCTTCATCTTAAATTTTTATAAAAAATATAATGTTAATTTGAATATTAGTTCTTAAAACATCTTTTATCTTTTTTATTATAAAAGCTGTATATAATTATTGTGAATCCCTAAATATCATTTTTCTTATTAGAGCAATAGATTCTAAAGCATCACCTTTATTTATTATTCTTTCTATTTCACTGGTCTCAAATTCTTTTAAAATATTAAATACATTATTTGTCCATTTAATACACTCTTGAACACTTCTAACGCCATCCTCTCTATAAGGATAAATATCAAATGAATACCAGCCATCATATTCAATTTTTTTTAACCAATATATTATTTCTATATATTCAGGAATATGGACACTAGCTACTAATAAATCATCATCCCAGGATCCATAATTATCATTAAGATGTACATGAAATAATTTGTCCCCAAAAATTTTTGAAAGAGCTATTGACTCTGCAGGATTTTCATAAGCTAAAGATGCGTGACCTACATCAATTGTTAATCCAACATTATCCCTATCCAACTCTTTTAATAACATTAATGCTTTACCTATAGTTCCTATATAACAATGAGTCCTTGGCTCTTTTATTTTGTATTCTATTGCTAATTTCATATCATTCCTATAATCAGCACATTCTCTTATACACTCTATAATTAAATTCCATGCCTTAATATAATTAGCCTGAAAAATATAATCATATCCATCTTGAGCTAGCCAAATTGTAATTAAATTACATTCTAATTCAGGTGCAATATCCAAATACTCTTTTACTTCTCTTATTGCTTTTTCTCTAATCTTTTTATTGGTAGAAGAAAAGCTTCCATTACCGTATTCAGGTTTAGTAAAAAGATCTATGACAATACTAGGAATTTTGAAACCATATTTATTTTTCAATCCTTTCACAAAATTAATATTATCCGGGTTGATATGCCATGTTCCTACTAACTCTATACCAGATAAGCCATCCACTTTACTTGCATTCAAGAACATTTCTTCAATCGATTTCTTCTCTTTATAGCCAGATATACAGAATCTGTCACCTAGGGCTGAAAAAGTATTAAGGATTGTTGCAAACTTATTTTCTGTAAACATTAAAGCCTCTAATATCTATAACTCAATCTAGAAATTAAAATTTTGATAAAAATATAAATATATGTTCACGGTAAATTGTGTTTACGGTAACATATTATAATAAAAAAAATCTTTTGTCAAAAAAAATTTGAAATACCTTTAAGAATTAATTTTTGAGATTCGAAATCTATTGAATTTCACAAATGGTGTAATCTACTATATTTAATTTATTTTCTTTACAGAATTTCTTATTACTAATTGAGGTTTAATTACTATTTTTTTAGGTTTCTTTTTTATTTTAGGATCTTCTATCATCTCAATTAATCTTTCAGTTGCTAGTTTACCAAAGAGTATAATAATCATCAGATATAACATAATTCTCACCTGGGATACCGAGTTTTACAGTTATTAAAACAAAAGGTACTCCCCTTTCTTTAATCTTTTTTATAGATTTTTTTGTTAAATAAATTGTAGCAACTAATAATCCATCTATATTTTTTTGTAATAACATATTAATATATCTTTCACCTAATTTAATACTATATCTAGGAGCTTGTCCGAGAATAACAATTAATAGGAACATAAGCTTAAAAACACATAGAAATAATTAAACAAATATACTATAATAATTAATAAATATCTAAAACAATTATAGGGCTTCACGAAATTAAAGATTTGGAAGGAAACTTTTAACAAACCGAATTCTTTTAGGTTCTTTGACAAACGAGGCAAAATAGGCAACAGCTAAAACAGTGATATGGGCAATGGTACAAAGATTGGCTGTAGCAGCCAGAGTCATTTACAAACTGGGGATGAAACCAGGGACAATATGGATGTTTTTTGGCAAACTTTTTAGAGCCTTTTATGGGACATACAAACTTATGGCGTTTTCTGTTCTGTTTTCTGTCCCACCAGATACCCATTAAAAGCATCTCAAACCCAGCAATACACAGAGGTACTCCAGAGGGAGTAAGTTTTACGGTAGAAGGGGCACCCCTTCTGGGATTTCTGGATATCCTGGGCCTGGCACCTAGTTCTTTTACTATATATTCAATAATGGTAGCCGAATCATACTTAAGAATCAGCCATTACAGCCCTGGGCTCCAAGAAAAGATTCTCTTTGACAAATTCAAGCTGAGGGAGTACCACACTAGTTCCTCTTACATTAGCGGGTAAGGTGATTTCAGCCAGAGGAAGTTCGCTTGCCGCATCATTTACGATGTGATTGCGGTATCCACAGAAAAACTCTACTTTGGTTTTTCCTGAGATAAAGGTGGGAAATACTCCAATCCTGCAGTCAGGATCATTTCTGGGGGGATTCTCCTTTGGGTAACGGTACCTGACACTGGTCTTTAGGTTATTTTCCTTAACATTGGCCTTTATTGGACAGGAGTCAAGGGAAAGATAGTTTCCCTTTATGATCTTTAGTTCTATTAGTTTTCTTACCAGAGAGACCCTTACTTCCTGAAGTAGAGTATTATCAGTACCCTTTAGGTAAGAGGAAAATCTCTCTACTGGTATTGGCTTATCACCAGGTTCAAAGCCCAGAATAGATGCAAGGCGGGGCCGCTCATAAAGATCTGAAGAGAGATCACTTAAACTGGCAATAGACCTGAGGTTCTTAAAGATAAGGGCCCTTGCAATAGCAGAACGGCTGATTGGTTTTCTTCCTACATGAGGGCTCTTTTCCAGTAGGGCTAGGTCAAGTACAGAGAAAAATAACTCATATTTTTTAAGCGGTTTGTCAAAAATGTCTCCGAGATCAAAAAGAACAGGTTGATACATAATAGTTACCTCCTAATTTCGTGAAGGTCCTAAAAAAATTGAAGTAGACAGTATCAATTTTAAAGGGGAGGAGGTAAAAAAGTAAAACAGCCAAACATAGATGGGGTAAGGCATGAAGCATATTTTAAAATTTAAAAAAATAGGGGTTTCACGAAACTACAGGCATAGAATTTTTGCCCTCCACCCCCATCAAAGAGACCTAAACTTTATTAAAATAGGAGGTTTGAAATGAATTCTACTCGACACGGTATATTCAGAATTGATGGAAATCGTCTCATCCGCGAGTATGATGGCGAAAAGCTATTGATAGAGCCATGGGGTGAAAACAGCCTGCGCGTACGCTGCACGATGGAAGCGCAGATACCAGAAGATAAGGATTGGGCCCTTCTGCCACAGCCAGAATGTAAGGCTAAAATCAAGATAGGTAAAAATGACGCATCTATTACCAATGGCAATATCACTTGTCTCATTAATGGATATGGATTGATAAGGTTTACAAACCAGAAAGGCAAGAGGCTGCTTTCAGAGCGTTGGCAAACCAGGCTGGATAATGATAACCATATATCACTTGAGATATGTGGGCGAGAGCTTAAGCCGATTCTTGGTGGGGCCTATCGCGCTATGGTGCGCTTTGACGGAAACGAGGATGAAAAATTCTACGGTCTCGGGCAAAGACAGGAACCCTTTCTTAATCTTAAAGGCTGTGAACTTGAGCTAGCGCAGCGTAATTCACAAGTGAACATACCTTTTTTAGTTTCCAGCTTAGGTTATGGTTTCCTATGGAATAATCCGGCTTATGGACGCGTGTCTTTAGCTAGGAACTGTACCCAATGGACAGCAGAAGTAACCCACTTGATCGATTACTGGGTAACAGCTGAAACTACTCCAGCCGATATTGTGGAAAGATACACGCAAGTTACAGGACGTGCTCCTATGCTGCCTGACTTTGCTGCTGGATTCTGGCAATGTAAACTACGCTATCGTACGCAGGAAGAGTTACTCGAAGTAGCAAGGGAATACAAGCGCAGGGGCTTGCCGATCTCAGTAATTGTTGCTGATTTCTTCCACTGGACACAACAGGGGGAATGGCGTTTTGATCCAAGGCATTGGCCAGACCCCGAAGCAATGGTAAAAGAGCTTAAGGACATGGGCATTGAGTTGATGGTTTCAATATGGCCCACTGTTGATCCGCGCAGCCAAAATTATAGTGAAATGAAACAAAAGGGCTACCTTGTTCGCACAGATCGCGGTGTACGCACCCAGATGATTTGCCTCGGCAATGAAGTATTCTTTGATGCCACTAATCCCGGTGCACAAAAATATGTGTGGAATAAAGTCAAACATAACTATTTTAAATACGGCATACGGCTATTTTGGTTGGATGTGGCAGAACCTGAGTTTTCCACTTATGATTTCGATAATATTCGTTACTATTTGGGACCAAACCTTGAGGTTGGTAATATATATCCACTGATGTATGCTAAAGCTTTCTATGATGGCATGGTTAATGAAGGTATTACTGATGTTATAAACCTGGCACGGTCCGCGTGGGCAGGAAGCCAGCGATATGGGGTTGCTGTATGGTCTGGCGATATCCATTCAAATTTTCAAACCCTGCGCATTCAGTTCTGTGCAGGTCTTAATATAGGGTTGTCTGGTATTCCGTGGTGGACTACAGACATCGGTGGTTTCTTTGGAGGTGACCCCCAAGATCCAAAATTTCGCGAGCTGATAATCCGGTGGTTCCAATATGGGGTGTTCTGCCCGCTATTTAGGCTGCATGGTTACCGGTTACCCACAGGCGAGGGAACTGAAGGAGAGGACACAGGCATGTTTGACTTCAATACTTGTGGTTCAAATGAAGTATGGAGTTTCGGGAGTGAAGCTTACGAGATAATAAAAGAATTGTTATTTATGCGTGAAAGGCTGCATCCGTATATAATGGCTCAGATGAAAGCAGCACACAAGAAAGGTACTCCACCCATGCGCCCCCTGTTTTTTGATTTTCCTGATGACAGACAAGCATGGAATGTAGAAGATGAATTCATGTTTGGACCAGACATACTGGTAGCACCGGTGCTCTATGAAGGTATCAGATCCAGGAAAGTCTACCTACCTGCAGGTGCGAAATGGAGAGATGCAAATAGTGGACGTATTTACAGCGGGGGGCAATATATTGAATGCGATGCACCTTTAGAGGTTATACCGTTGTTCCTCAGGGATGAAGTAGATCTGTCCATAAAAACATAAGGGAACATAACCACCAAATAAGGGCACCTTTTAGGCGCCCTTATTTTGATACAGTGCTAGATATATAACAATTCATGTGCAGCACTAGAAAAGATAAAAAATAAAAATAACAAAAGGATGGATATATATAACAGGTTAATGTCAAGGCTAATTGAACTTGTAAAAAAGAATAAACTTCATATAATAATTGCAAGGATTACAGGTAAGAATAAGAATAGTATACATCTGCATGAAAAATACGGATTTACTTATGTGGAAATATTAAAAGAGGTTAGATTCAAATTTAACCGCTACATTGATGTTTATCTGATTCAGCTGATTTTAAAATGATTGATTAAAAGCGAGATTGTTTTTAAGGCAGGTCATAACACCTTATGGAAGCTTGCAGTTGAAATAGATAATTTACTTTATCAAAGTAATTTCCCCATGGTTGTCCTTTCACGTTCATTTTCAGCGGTGTATAAATATATTTCTGGCACTACCTTCTTCCCGTCTTCGGTAGTCAGGCCCCAGGAGATTTTATTTAATCCTTTTTCTTCTTTTAAGGTTTTAATCAATTTAACAGATAAAGTATAGATTTTTATTATCCCCTTAGGTACACCGGTCCCCTGAACGTCGGTTCTTTTCCGCTGGACAGGGAAATCGGTTCGGGATAGGAAATGACGCAGGTGGGAATTACTCTAACTTCAACTATTTTAATTTGTCCAAAAGGTTACTTCAGGTATACAGCAGGACTTCGGAGGGCAAGCTGGATATTCCAGCATTAATCTGTGTTAACCTGTGGTTCATATTTATAGGTATGGTTATTACTTCAACGGACGGGTCTGGATGCTTTTTACTGCCCGTGCCACCTGGTCGGTGATGGAATTAAGTAAGTCGGTTATTCCCGGAGTATATACTTCTTTCTCTTTGCGGTTGAGTAGCAGGATAAACCCGAGCAAATCAGTTTCGATAATCAACAGTAGGAGCATCAACTTCTCTGCTGTGCCCATGTCTGATAACAGAAATGTTATTTTCTCAGAATCAGCTACGATTTCTGACTTGGTTTTTTCCTCAGCTATCCTGTCTTTGAGATACTTCACTATTGGATGACCGGAACCGAGATTTTTCATCGTAGTGGTTACCCCGTAATTATCCAGTAGAGTGAATTCTTCACCGGAGAATTCACGGACGAAAATCAACCCGGAGTCTATATCCGAAACGTTATAGCATATCCAGACGATTAACGCGGGGCAGAATTCCTCTAACGGTAACCCGTCAGTGAGCAACCGGTTAATTTCCTGTGCCACCACCAATTCGCTGCTGGTCTGTCTTAATCTTTCAAACCCGGTCAGCATAAACGAGTCAAACGCTTTATTTGCTCCTTCGAAATCCAGGGAAAATATCTTCCTCAACGCCTCATGCTAGATATGGTAACATTTGACTTCCGATTTCGTGCGTGCGGTGGCGGTCCGACCCTGTTCGTCAAACGAGTTCATCTCCCCGAACACTGTTTTAGGAACAAGCACGGTGAGTACGGCTTCGGTATATGCGGAGACTTTCTTGGTAATGGCTACTTCGCCTGAGTGAATGATATAGATATAATCCGCTTTTTCTCCCTCGCGAAAATCACTTCCCCAGGCTTGTAGCTCTGGATTTCGGTAATCTGCTCCGATTTAGCCAGCACTTCATCGGAAAAATGGCTGAACATGTCTACTGATTTTAAAAATTCTTTTTTGTCCATAACCTCTTTCACTCTTAAAAGATTTAGCCACGGATGACCACAGATAAATATAAAGTTTCTATCCATAAAAAACTACTAAAATAGATTAACAATCATAACTGACTAAAACTGATAAGCAGACATATGCTAACCACGAGATTAACACAGATTGACACAGAAGAATAAATTTTCGGATTACAGATTCCAAATTACGAATTCAACGGTAAAATAAAACAAATCTCTATTTTTTAAAATTACCGCGAAATCACGAAACTTTGGAAACACGAAAAACTAAATTGGTTTCCTTAGCAGATTAAATAGTCAAACCGAAATAACTGATTTACTGAAATAACTCTCCTACGCTCTTCATCTTTGCTTAGGGCTACGGAAGGGCAAGCCGACTAAACAGAATTTAAAATATCGTAAAACTTATAACCAAAAAAATTTAAGTTGACTCGGAGAGTAGCGTTTTTCAGTTCTGTAGTCTGATCGTTTAGCAGATTCTTCAATCCTTTAATGTTTTCCTTCTCCAGATTAATAGTCACATCCTGCGGAGTGTTGGAGAAATTAAATATCACTAAAGCTCTCTTCTCTCCGTCTTCGGAAGTGCGGATGACGGCAAAAATTTCTTTCGGACGGCTGGTTTTTATTTCCTTCATCTCCCCGATCGCTAATGCTTTATGCTGTCGGCGCAGGTTGAGCATTCTCTTCACATGATTAAACGATGACGAATTATTCTCTTTTTCTCTTTCTATCTGTTCCCACATTATCCGGCATTCTGTTTCGTAGGGGTTATAACCACCACGATATTCATTATAAGTCAACGCTGCCGCATTCATCCATATCTGATCCGGCAGAACCGCGTTAAATGCTACTTGCAGTTTATACATCTCCAGACCGTTCGGCGGATAGCCGAACGAGGAAAAACTATTTCCTCTGAATTCCTGAAAAGCGAACAGATCGCTGGCAATTATCTTGTTTCTGGCAGCTAAACCCTGACGAATTATATCCGCCTTCCCTTGAAGTATTGCCTTTGTCTCATTATAAAGTTCGGTTCTTAATACTCCGCTGCCAGCGTTAAATCCGGCATTTCTGATGATCTCTTTTTCCGGCTCGTAATTTTCCGGGCAGATAAATCCACCTAGTTTTTTTACGTATTCGTTAAACCGCCACACAGTTTCTACTTTTACGTTAATCCAGGTCGGTACCGCGTCTACGTCCCATCCAGCGATACCTTTATTCATCCAGAATTTTATGTGCTTCAAGAAAGCGTCCTGAAAATTTTTGTTTTCAGTATTTATTCCCGGTTTATCCCAGCAGGTAACCACCGTACCATCGTCTTTCCATAAAAACCAATCTACTCTCGGATCATCTATTCCTTTCTTTCGGGCGTTCAGCGCAGATAGATAATCCGGATGCTGCCAGCCGACATACTCCGGTATTAACATCATAATCACTTTCATATCCCGTTTTTGGCACTCAGCGATGAATTTTTCAAAATCCTTCATTGTGCCATATCGCGGATCGATATTAAACCAATCCTGCAGAACCAGTCCGGCGTACTGGTAATCGTCTCCGTACGGTCCGACATGTTGAAACCGGAATCCGGTAAATCCCATTTCTTTGATCTCATCCAGTTTTTTAATCAATCCCGGAAAATCGCCCAACATATCCCCGTTTCCGTCAAACCCGCCGTGAACTTCTATTCTCAGTAACGTAGGATGAGTTATCCACCAGCCATTTGGTTTTTTACTTTTTTTCATCATTATTTACCACTGATGTCCAAATTACACACGTCATTCTGAGTCCTGCCTTTGCGGGACGAAGAATCTCGTCGTTAAATAGAAGCGAGATCCTTCGTATTTTCTCATGATGACAAATACTCTCTGAATTATATCTCTCATTGGAATAAACGTCTATAAAACTCATAATTTGAACATAAATAACCATTTACCTAATATTATTGGAATCCTGAAGGATTCCGCTACTACATATTCGATTTAATAAAATTTCCTCATCCTGTGAGGTTGATAACTATCCTGCTTTTCCCTGCGGCAGAGAATTTTATCTCTAATAGATTTTTCTTGCTGTTCCATGCCCAGGTCTTCAACTCCTGATTGCCGGAAAATATCTTTCTCGGTTTCTCTGTCCAGTGAAACCGAAGGATATTATTCTTTGTCGTTCCAGAAGTCCAACCAGTTCCCCTGCGGAAGATAGATATTTCTCCTGCCAGTTTCATTAAAAACCGGAGCAACCAGCAATTCCTTACCTAACAGATATTCCAGGTCTTTATCGTAAAAATCAGGATCGTCCTGATACTCAAGTATCAGCGGTCGGATTATCGGCAAGCCGGTTAAATGAGCGATATGTGCATAACTATAAAGGTAAGGAATTAATCGGTACCGCAGTTTAGCATAAAACCGGAATATCTCCAGCGCCTGCCGACCAAACAGCCAGGGTTCGCGAGGTGTGGTATCGTGATAGCGGGAGTGAGAACACAGCAATCCCCATTGCGCCCAACGAATATACAATTCCGGCTCCGGTTCACCAATGAATCCCCCAATATCATGACTCCAGAATTCAATACCGGACAGCGCCAAACTCAATCCTCCCCGCAACGTCGCCGCCATCAGCGGAAAACTACATTTCGGGTCACCGGACCAGAGCACCGGATAACATTGCGAACCAGCATAAGCTGGACGAGCCCAGATAATTCCTCTACCGGAATATTCTTCCATCGCTTCGAATACCGTTCTCTTATAAAGCAGCGGATAGAGGTTATGTATCTCCTTGCCTGATTTGCCATTATGATAAACTGCCTTTTCCGGTGCAGCATCTCCATAATCACACTTAAACGCAGCTACACCCATGTCCAACAATTTCTTATGTTTTTCCTTATACCATTCTACTGCTCCCGGATTAGTAAAATCTACCGCATAATAATCTTTGAATAAACCGTGTGTAGAGAAAACCTCTGCCGGTTTGTTTTTCTCGTCTTTCACCAGATAACCTTTTTTGGCTAATTCCCAGTAGGTAGCGGTATGTTTGTATATATACGGGTTTTCCCAGAGACAGATTTTAAAACCTTTTTCTTTTACTTTCTCTATCATTTCCTCAGGTTTCGGGAAAGTCTCTTTGTCCCATTCGAATTCACAACTATCCAGTTTCTGGTTTTTTCTGCCTTTTAACCACAAGGGATCAATATGTAAAACATCACAAGGTATATCCATCCGCTGTAGCTTCCTAGCTACATCCTCGACTTCTTTCCGGTTACGATACATACAGCGGGACATCCATAAACCGAACGACCATTTTGGCGGTACCGGCGCTCTGCCGGTTAATCCGGTATATTCATAGAGTATTTTTTTAAAATCCGGTCCGTAAATAAAAAAGTAACCCATTTCTAATCTTCAACATAAAAGGAATAGGAAATAAAAGAACGGGCCGATTTCGTAAGTGATTTTATTAGAATTGTGAATATCCTCATCGTCTAAAATTTCCGGTGTTAACTGCGGATGTTTTTTTTCAGGAAAACATTATAATATAAAAAATCCTTTGTCAAAAAAAATTTGAAATACCTTTAAGAATTAATTTTTGAGATTCGAAATCTATTGAATTTCACAAATGGTGTAATCTACTATATTTAATTTATTTTCTTTACAGAATTTCTTATCACTAATTGGGGTTTAATCACTATTTTTTTAGGTTTCTTTTTTATTTTAGGATCTTCTATCATCTCAATTAATCTTTCAGATGCTAGTTTACCAAAGAGTATTTCTTGCTGCTTAACAGTAGTTAGGGGAATTCTTAAACACTCTGAAAATATTGAATTATCATAACCAATTATAGAGATATCCTCAGGAATATTTAGATTCGATTTAAATATTGCGTCCATCGCACCAATTGCAATAAAATCATTCCCTGTAATTATTGCTGTAAAATCATTTCTTTTAATTAGGAATTTATTTATTTCTTTAGAAGCCTCTTCTCTATTTGAAACAGATTGAGAAAAATAGCTATCATCAAAATATACATTATTTGTAGATAATATATCTTTAAATGCTCTAACTCTTTCGTTTGAACTATAAGCATCTACTGTCTTTAAAAAAAATATTTTTCTATGCCCCATCTCCAATAAATATTTAGTTGCAATTTCTCCACCATAATAATCATCAGATATAACATAATTCTCACCTGGGATACCGAGTTTTACAGTTATTAAAACAAAAGGTACTCCCCTTTCTTTAATCTTTTTTATAGATTTTTTTGTTAAATAAATTGTAGCAACTAATAATCCATCTATATTTTTTTGTAATAACATATTAATATATCTTTCACCTAATTTAATATTATATCTAGAATTGCACAATATAACATTGTAATTCATTGCTTCACTAATTGAAATTACGCCCTCAGCTATCTCTGAATAGAATGGATTTACAATATCCCCTAGTATTAATCCTATAGTAGCAGATTTCCTCGTCTTTAAACTTCTAGCAACTATATCAGGTTCATATCCATATTTTTTAATTGCTTTTAACACTTTTTCTCTAGTTTCTTTACCTACATACTTTTTATTATTTATAACCCTTGATACAGTCATGTGTGAAACTCTAGTTATTTCTGCAATATCTCTAATTGTTAATTTTTTTATTCTTTTCATTTTCTACTCAAAAACCTTTATTATAATTTCTTATAATACTATTTTTACAAAATTACGAATAACATATCTATATTAAAATATTAAGTATTATAACCCAAAAGTAATCTTTTTTGTACTTTGTTGACAATTAATAATATTTCAAAATAAATTTTTTAGAATATTTTCTAATGCTACCTGTTGTGTCATTAAAAAAGTATTCCAATATACTATAACAAATACAATTTAAGCGGGGGTATTTTCAAAATGGCAGAAAACAGCAAAGATGATATACTCGTAATTGATCAAGCTGCCCAGCTTCTACAAGTCAGCTCCAGAACAGTTTATGATTTAGTCAGTGATGAAAGAGTCCCTGGAAAAATTTTCGCTAAAAAAGTTGGCCGGTCATGGCGTATTATGCGCAGGGAAATTGATAGTTTTTTATCGGAGGAAAAAAGTGGTTTTCACCAAATGTCTCTATATTAAAACTAACCTATTCTGGTAAAGGTAGAACTTACAGATCACACCATAAAGCCTGCATAGGATGTATCTATAAAAATAGATGTACTGCTAAAAGGGGTAATATTCCAATCATTTATACTGAGAAGGAAACAATTATATTAGCTACCATGGCTGAAAAGATGAAAAAGGATTCTTCAAAAAAGATATATAGCGAGCGTAAAATTATTGCAGAACCAGTATTTGGCCAGATAAAGGGAACTGGTTTTAGGCGGTTTAGCTTAAGGGGGTTTAAAAAAACAAGTGGAGAGTTTCCCCTTGTATGTGCGGTTTCAAACTTTAAAAAGATTGTGGGTAAGATTAAATCTGAAATAAATTGTACTTTAGGAGCTGAATTGGTACCGGCAGTAAACTAAAATAGATAATATAGATTTATCTATAGGCTAAAATACCATATTTTGAATAAATTTTTGCAATAATTTTAAAAAT
>Ga0307378_10003012_pt1 | contig 25062 bp, 19 predicted proteins | sample UN1MG_FD_202238 | JGI IMG/M metagenome (GOLD analysis project Ga0307378, IMG submission 202238) | Soil microbial communities from Risofladan, Vaasa, Finland - UN-1 | ecosystem: Environmental > Terrestrial > Soil > Coastal area > Acid sulfate soil | place: Finland: Risofladan, Vaasa | collected...
CTGATAAACGTTTTTCTCCCTGTTTTCTATGCCCTCAGTCCTTCTATCCGCAATCCGCTATACGCAATACGCTGCACGCTATACGAAGTACGAATTATTACGTACGAATTTATCGGCAAAAATATGCAAAACAAACCCAATTTCCGAAATGCCCAAATGAACTTAATCTCTTTAATAACAGTGGATTATGAAAATATTGCCAATTGCAAATTGTGTGAAAACAAAGCCAATACAAACCCAAACAAAGCCAATTTGCTAAATGACCAAATGAACGTAAACTTCTATTCAACAAAGGATTATGAAAATAAATCCAATTGTTCGCTTGCTGAAAACAAACCCAATACAAAGCCAATACAAACCCAAACAAAGCCAATTTCAAAGGCAAAAAATGCTGCTGCGAGCGTTTTCAAGCGTGGCGGCACGAAAGGCTTCGACCGGGTCGGGCTTAACGTGAACGAAAACATGGACTATAAACATAATATTCTCCTTACAGATTCCGAGGTTTCAAGCGGAAGTTTATCAAATAAGCTGAGGATGGGCAAATGATTCATTATTGTCGTAATGATTGCGGGATGGTAACTCTTGGATGGCGAACCGAATCCCGCGCCAATCGTCCGGCACCAATTAGGCGTACCTCGTACCAGTTGAACGATTGGTGCGGGACTATGAAAAGGATGCTTTAGCTGCCATGGGAGCGTTTTAGCAGCACATTGAAGATGTCAAAAACCGTTACCAGGCCCTGCACTTTGCCTTGTTGGTCCACGACAGGTAAACATAACCTGCCGGCCTTGCATATATGTTCCATCATTGCCGGAAGCGACGTTTCCGGGGTAACGGTGCAAGTGGGTTTGCTCATTATCCACTTGACCTTGATTTGAAGCGTAGCGTCATCCATTGGTCGACGCCATTTGGCAAATGTTGGACGCAAGTAGGGACTAAGCGCTCCTGTTAAATCAGACTTCGATACAACACCTTCCGGTATTTGCCTCCGGCCTATCATCATATAGCCGGCGTTACGTTGTTGAATCTTTACAAGAGCCTTCTGCACGCTTTCGTCGGGGTCGCCCCAAATGACATTTTTCTGCATAATGTCTTTTGCACATACGGCCAACAGAGCGTCTTCACTACTAAGCAGCGGCTTTTCGGCCATGACGGATGGAGTGGACTCGCCCGGAAGAACAGCAGAAGAGCGGGTCATTTTTTGAATGGCTTCGGAAATGGGACGCTTTTCACTCTTGTCCGTCTCAGCCGTCAGAGGCGCTTTCACATTAACATCATCGCTCTTCTGCTCTGCGGCTGCTTCGGGCTCCTCCTCTGGGGCAGCTTCGGGCTCCTCTGCGGCAGCCTCGGGTTCTCCCTCTGTGGCAACCTCGGGCTGTCCCTCCGCGGCAGCCTCGGGTTCTCCCTCTGTGGCAACCTCGGGCTCCTCCTCTGGGACAGCTTTGGGCTCCTCCTCTGGGGCAGCTTCGGGCTTCTCCGCGGCAACTGCAGGGCGCTCCTCCTCTGCGGCAGCCTCAGGTTCTCCCTCTGTGGCAACCTCGGGCTGTCCCTCCGCGGCAGCCTCAGGCTTCTGGTCTACAGCATCTTCGGGGTCTTGTTGTGCGGCACTTTTATCTGCAACGACGGCTTCTTTAGCTGCCGGCTTTGCTTTTTCAGCAACAGCGTCCCCCTCAGCTTGGGTTGCTTCTTTAGTATTTTCTTCAGCCTTGGTCTTCTCCTCAGCGGCCTTTTCATCTGTAGGCTCTTGCGGTTTAGATTTTTCCATTCCCCCACTGACGTTTGGGGCTTTGCCTTCGGCCTCTTCCACGGCCTCACTGACGTTCGGGGCTTCGCTTTCGGACACAGATGTTCCGGCAAGGATTGCTTTTGGGAAAATGATGCCGCACTTGAAGGTTGGATAGGAGCCGACTGTCATCTCGATGGGAACAAACATCAATTTTTCATTGCCGGCCAGGCCTATCTTTTTATTAGAATCATCCCAGGGACTTCCGATAAAAGTATTGGCCTGTACGAACCGTCCATGGCCATCAAATGCTTTTTGGAAGACCCTATCCCACGCCCCGACCAGTGCATCACCTACTTCTTTTAATATGTTACTGACTTCGTCGACCTTTTCAAGTGAGCCGAATTTTACGTTTTCCAGTATCAAGTGCTCGGGATGCATAGCAACAACACCGGCCAGAATAAATAGTCCCTGGCGGTCGAAGACTAAATGGAAAGTTCCGTCCAGCTCACCTTCAGCTTTGACTAAGTAGACGACTACGAATTCCTTAAAACGTCTCTTTAGACCGCTGACAGTTTCCGGGCCCACTTGCTGCTGGCTACAGACCATATCCACGCCGAACATGCCGGAAATGTCGCCACAAAAGGTCTTAAATGATTTCTCTGCTAATTCTATGACTCGTGATTCAATTTCTGTTTGAGAGGGCGCCATTTAGGAAGCCTAATTATTTAGCCTGTTTTTTGAGGGTTCCCAAACGCATCTTATCGCGTTTGAGGTCTCCGAACACTATTTGGAACTTGCTATGTATAATAACAATACGCCTGTAACACATTCGTCTTCAATATTACTGTCCCGTATTATTCTCGATATCTTTTGTCGGCACTTTAAGACTTTTTTCTATATATTTAGATTCCTTTTGTCAGCAAATGCGTGAAAAGCCCATTTTATTGAAGCTCGCAAGGTTTTTTTTACTACAAAATCGGCTTTTTTTTCTAATCTTTGATATTGAAGCCGGCTTCTGCCGATAAATGAAAGAAGTTCTGCCGCCGAATGCGGGCAGAAAGGAGAAAATCTGATGAGAAGCAAGAATTTATTGGCCGTTGCCGCAGGCCTGGTTGCCTGTGTACTGGTGGTCTGGTCTTCCAAGTCAATTCAAGGGGGCCAAAAAAAATATGAGCTCCGACCGCAAGTTACCATACCAGAATACAGAACCGATACAGCGCGTGCTATAGATGCCTATGAGCGTCTGATGAATCGGTATATGAGCCTGACCGAAAGGAATTTAATCAGGATTGAAACAAAGTTGGGGAATATTGTTAAACAATTAGATTCCATCGACTATAAATTAACCGAGCTTTCCGCAAGAATGACAAAAATCGAAAAGGCGCTTGTCACCAGTCAGGCCAAACCATCTGTCGAGGGGGTGCCCCAACACAAACAAGAGCGTTTGGCGCCCCAGAAAAAACGCCAAGAGAAACTTTCGCCATCTTCGTAGGATATTTTTAATGTCCATAAAACAGGCTGCTAAAAAGGGGGAAAACACGATGCTCAAGGCAAAAGACGTTATGACAAAAGATGTAATCCGCGTAAGAAAAGAGACCCCGATATATGAGGCGATGGAGCTTCTGCTAAAAAACGAAATTACGGGTATGCCCGTCGTCGCCGATGATATGAGCTTGGTAGGGATTATTACGGAGAAGGATTGCCTGCGGTTATTCTACGCCGATGAAGATGAAAAAAATAAAACAGTCGGGCATTTTATGACGCAACCTGCAGTTTACTATAACGAAGATGACAGCCTGCAGAGCGTTTGTGATTTTATGATGATTAATTATTTCAGAAGGATTCCGGTCACATCAAAGAACGGACAAGTGGTCGGCATTCTCAGCAGGCCTGATGTGATTGCACATATTGTTCAGCTAAGGCGTGATGAAAAGGTCCATGCCGGCTGAGAAAGCAGGATGGAAACTGCCGGCACACAATTTGCCTGCCCGCCAACTAAAAATCAACCCGGATATTTCACGGCTTTTTTTGCCACGAAAAAGCACAAAAATTAACCGCAGAGCACGTTGAGAGCGCAGAGAAAAATTAGCCACGAATTAGCACAAATATATTTACCACCAAGGCACAAAGGCATGAAGGTGAACGGCAAAATCCTAAGCACGATCCGCCTACGTCAAGACTACTGCGGACAAGAATACTAAACAAATTCAAATCACCGAAATACAAAGGTTCAAAAGTAACCGTGGATTAACGCCCCATTAGAAAAAGAAGGCACGTTTCTAACGGGGTAAACAGATTGACGCTGACCTGCTTGAAAAGAAGTGAAAAAAAAATTTCAAATATCCGTATTTAGCACGATTGACGAATCTGCTGAGATATGATATGTATGTTTTTACATACATTTGGAGATTTTCTTTGCTGTTATGTGCAAGTGTGGGCCGTGTTTTTTGGCGAAAATCGGCTGGAAAAATGGGATGTGGGGGGAGGAGGCATAAAGACAGAGGACAGAGGGCAGAAGATATGAAAGGAGAACAAAATGGATAGGTGGGTAGTTCTAATAGTTACTGTAGTTTTGGTTGTGGGGGTAGTCGGTAGTACGGCCCAGGGCAAATACGGCGGGGGAACTGGAGAGCCGAATGATCCGTATCTGATTTACACTGCTGAGCAGATGAATGAGATTGGCTTAAATGAGGATGATTGGAACAAATGCTTTAAGCTGATGGCCGATATAGACCTGAGCGGCTTTACGGGAACAAGTTTCAATATCATCGGATACTGTGTTGATTCGTGGGAGGATGACAAACCGTTTACCGGCGTCTTTGACGGCAACGGCCATACAATTTCAAACTTCAGCTACACTTCCACAGATATAGATTACATAGGAATTTTCGCCTACGTCAATGACTTCGAGGCAGCAATCAAAGATCTGGGTTTGATTGACCCTGATGTTGATGCGGGAACAGGATGTTTTGTTGGTTCGCTTGTTGGCTGGTTCAGAGGTGGCACAATAACCGATTGTTACGTTGACGGCGCCGCCGTTGCAGGTACTGAAGGCGTTGGCGGCCTGGTGGGACAAAATGGTATTTGTTATCACGCAGATGAGTGCCACGGAGGTAAGATGTCAAATTGCTATTCGACAGGTACCATTTCGGGATATTCGGCTGTCGGCGGACTTGTGGGAAAGAGTAATGGTGGCACAATATACAACTGCTATTCAGATAGCATCGTTTCGGGAACAACTGGTATCGGCGGATTGCTGGGAGATAATGAAGAGGGCGCAATCTTCAACTCCTACTCGCACAGCGGCGTATCAGGCAATGATCAAGTCGGCGGTCTGCTGGGTTCAAACCATTGGGGTACAGTCTCCAGCAGCTATTCAACCGGCGGCGTTTCGGGGGATGACCAGGTAGGCGGACTGGCAGGATACAATAGTGGAGGAGGGGTTGCGAGTTCTTTCTGGGACATCCAGACCAGTGGACAGGCTACCAGTGCCGGCGGAACGGGCAAGACCACAGCCGAGATGCAGGATCCGAGTACTTTTATGGATGCCGGGTGGGATTTCGTAGGTAAGGTGGACGGCCCGCATGATGTTTGGGCGGAACCTGCCGGCGGGGGCTATCCCATTCTCTGCTGGCAACTGCCGCCTTTCTTTGGATTGCCCGGCTTTTCGGGTGGTTTGGGAACCAACGATGAACCATACCTTATATCAACAGCTAATGAATTGAACAGTATCGGCCATAATCCGAGACTTATGGTCGCACATTTTAAGTTGATCGATGATATTGATTTAACCGGAACGGACTTATTTCTCATTGGCAGCGAACTATTTCCTTTCAGAGGTGTATTTGACGGCAATGGCAGGAAAATCTCAAACTTCACCTATAGTTCCACTGATGCAGACCAGATAGGACTGTTCAAGTACGTTTATGGAGAAAATGCGCTAATCAAAGATTTGGGAGTGATTGCCCCTGATGTTGACGTGGGGAGAGGATACTATGTTGGTTCGCTGGTTGGCCGCTTGTTTGAGGGAAAAGTCACGAACTGTTACGTCCAGGGCGGTAGCGTTTCGGGAAATTTTTGTGTCGGCAGCCTGGTGGGAGATAATAATCGTGGTACGTTAACCAACTGCCATGCCACCGGAGAAGTGTCGGGGTATTTCTATGTCGGCGGGCTGCTCGGACAGAGTTATTATGGCACAATCAATAACTGTGATTCAGAAGCCGACGTCTACGGGGGTCACTATGCCGGTGGGCTGCTCGGATATAATGATTTCGGTAGCACAATCAACAACTGCAATACCACAGGCACCGTTTCGGGGGATGGTTACGTCGGAGGGCTCGTGGGAGACAATTTCGCAACAATCTCCAACTGCAATACCACAGGCACCGTTTCGGGAAATGGTTCCGTTGGCGGCTTGGCCGGTGAGAGTTCTTATGGCAAAATCACAAATTGCTATGCCGTAGGAGAAGTTAGAGGTGGTGATTTCGCCGGCGGCCTCGTAGGAGACAATTCGTCAACAATGACCAATTGCTATGCTGATGGGGACGTTAGCGGCGAGTATAATGTCGGCGGACTCGCCGGAAGACATTCTTATCGCACAATGACCAACTGCTATGCCACCGGCGACGCTTCGGGGACCGGATGGAGTGTTGGCGGCCTGGTGGGGCATAACTATTCTGGCACAATCTCCAACTGCTATGCCAAAGGTACCGCTTCGGGAAATATGTACGTCGGCGGACTGGCGGGATGGAATCAGAAAGGTACAATCAGCCACTGCTATTCTACCGGCGGCGCTTCGGGGACCAGATCTAATGTCGGCGGGCTCGTGGGAAGCAATTATGGCGGTGCCACAATCAACAACTGCTATTCTACGGGTAGTGCTGCCGGGAATGAAGACGTCGGCGGCTTCGCTGGAAGTAATAATAGCACTATCACCAATTGCTATTCGACAGGCGGCGTTTCGGGACATTCCGACGCCGGCGGTTTTGTGGGAGACAATTATTGGGGCAAGGTAACGGCTTCTTTCTGGGATGTCAACACCAGCGGCCAAACAACAAGCGATGGGGGAACAGGACTTGTTACTAACGAGATGCAGATACGCTCTACATTTGAAGGTGCCGGCTGGGATTTCAACACACCTGTCTGGACTATTGACGAGGGCGTCGATTATCCCCGGCTATGGTGGGAGCTGACACCAGTGCTGCATACCGAACCCGAGGTAACTTTAGAGACCAGCAACACTATTTACTGGGAACCTGTACCTGGTGCCAATGAGTATTACGCTGAGTGTGCCGAGGATGCGAACTTTACCAGTATTCTTTACAACACCGGCTGGATTACCGAAACCAGCTACGAGTTCACCGGCCTGGAGTTAGGACAGCAATACTGGTATAGCGTAAAGGCCAGAAACGCAGAAGGAACCGAGACAAACTGGTCTAATGTGGAATCGTCACTGCAGGGGACACTTGCCGATGCGGTAGAGGTGTTGCTTGAGCCGGAGAGCTTAAAGAATGAGAACATGAAAAACGCTCTATTGAACAAGATAGATGCAGCGCTGAAGATGATTGAGGAAGGAAACTACACCGGTGCTCTGAGTAAACTCCGAAATGACATTTTAGCAAAGATGAACGGATGCGGCGAGAAGGGTGAGCCCGACAAAAACGACTGGATAATAACGTGTGAAGAACAAAGCGAGCAATATCGGCTTGTTATGGAGACTATCGAATATGTAAAAAGCCTTATGGAGTAAAGGCTGGATTAAAATAGCAACGGAGAATCGCAGCAATAATCGCCTCGTAACATTGGTAATCGGTCGGCATTAGCCGTAGGTTTTGCCGGCTTCATCCACGTAAGTAGTGCTCTTTGCGTGCTTTATCACCTTGACCGCTTTCGGCACTTCGTCGAGCTTCGGGACTTTGAACAGCTTGTGGCACTTGCGGCATCTTATGCGACGGTCGGCGGCGCTGCCGTCGAGTAACCAGACGCAGCCACAGGCCGGGCATTGGGCAATAATCTGCATCAGTAAAGACCTTTGTCAAAAGCCAGGTACTGAAATTCGAGACCTACTTAGACACACAGTATTTTAGCCACAGACCCGATGTGCATCCATTATAAATTTCCCCGCCCCCAAACACATCTTTTGGCGTTTGGAGAAGTCCTTTCTCCTTGTCCTATAATATCACTTTATCGCAAGCAGTTTCATCGTTACTACGAAAAGTCTGAGGCCTGTGGGCCAGGCTGATGCTATTTTCCTTGATTTAGCTGTTTGAATGTGCTAACATAGCCTTCACAGGGAGTGTGATGATATGGTAAAGAGAATCCCGTGTAGAGTTGTTAGAACCAAGGCTCTCGGCAAAAGCAGTAACGCAGTGCGGCAAGTGAGCACGTCAATTAATGCTTACCATAAGAGTGGCGATGTTGTTACCAGGCCCCCCAAATCCTATAAGTCGGCTTCGGGAACCCTTACCTATACAGAGCTGCTGGAGATAACAAGAGTGTCCATAGACGACGGCCTAACGGGACAGATTCTTGATTGTTACGTTTGAGGCCCAGCTTTTTGATTTACAGGCGAAGGGCCTTGAAGAGCAGGTCAGCTTAGAGCAAATCTTTTAAGTAGTTTCTGAGGAAATAGCGGCATTGAGACAATACCAACGCGCTTATCATTATGATGACAAAAGCGTCGATGGGGGAGACTTCATTTATTGCGACGGCCAAAGCTGTGCCCGCGGCCGGTGGGTGCTCAACGTCCAAAGCTACCATAACGAAGATAGCAATTCCAACTGCAAGGGCATATTCAAGGGAATAATACGGCAGGGGAGTATAATAGAATATAGCTCCAGAGGCCAATCCGACCAGATGGCCGCCGATGACATTTCTTGTTTGTGCGGAGTAGTCTTTGGGTACTGCGAATACGATAAAAGCAGTGGCCCCCATTGCGCTGATTACGACCATTTTGTCTTTGCCCAGGACAAGGACGAGGATAAACAGAGCAGCGGCAGCCAATAAGCTTTGCAGCAGGTAATATTTCCAAAGCTTTTTGAACTTTCCCCTGATTGAAGTTTCCGATTTCATATTTTGCGTAGCCATCATATTTTTTCAATATGCGGCCCGGAATGTAAACAAAAGGACGGCGAGGAATGAGTAACCTTCGTGGTGCCAAGTTTACACATTTCCTCGCCGAGTTTCTGAAATCCGTTCGGGCTTCTGATTCGACCGTCCGTGGTCGGCCCTGCGATTTAACTCTTTCTCAGTTAAGGTTTTTATATACCGAATTTTATGATGTTTTTTGCGGCTGCTCGGAAGTTTTTCGGACTTTCAAGCCGGCCTGACAGTAAAAGCTTTCGTGCCGCGCCTACGGCATCGGCATCCGTTTGCGAGGCCTGCATTGCCTGGTCAATTAAAGAAGCATAATTAACCTGCACGGATACATCCATATCACTATTTGGAACGGCACCGCCGGAGTTGGGCTGCCTGGAAGATAATTCTTCCAAAGAATCACGAATTTGATTGGTATTTATTTTCTCTATCATTGCATTACTTTTCTCTCAGGACTTCTAATCCCACAATTTTTCTCGCACAATTTTGACAAAACTTTAGGATTTTTTGCCGGATTCTCATTTTTTTTCTAAAGTTGACGTTTTTTTCGGTCGAAAACACGTGTTTTCGAGCTTTCGTTTTTGCTCTATAGTGTTGCTGCCACCTCATAAACTACAAACTTGATAAACTCAATCGGACTCACAGCTACTAACTGTTCACGCAAAGGTTCAAAACCAGAGCGTATCTGATATTGAAAATAGCTTTTTATCCGAAGCTCAGTCGTTTTATCGGCTGTGTCCCAAATTTGCTCAAAAGCCCACAGTAACTGCCCATCCCTCAGGTCCACAAGCTTCAGGCGAAGACCAATGGCCATATGAGGATAAGGCTTGAACTGGGTAATAGTTCCGAGCAATATCGCATCGCACTTTAATGTCTTGTGGAATGCGACCAACTGGTCAAGGGTATATGCCGACGACCCCGCCGCCGCAGTACTTTGCGTTTGGGGAACCGAGTTTAAGCCAAGCTGCAAGCTGCGCCAGGCAGGGTCACTCCGGCGGATAACAGCTAATCCGAAAAGCTGTTTCTTCTGCAATGCCTGGAAAAGGGATTCGGTTACATCAGCGGAAATTTGGGGATAACTCGAATTGTTTTCCAGCTCGACTAAAGCAGTCCTGCCAACGGTGGACAAATCCTTATTCGGATTTCGATAATAGTACTCCGCCATTGGAGCAGCGACTGTATAGAACTGGCAGCCTGAAGCTGATAAAAGAACCGGCAACAACAACAATATTGTGAATCGAGTATCGTAAATCGCATTGCGTATCCCATATAAGATGTAAGATACGAACAACGTGATACGAACACCAAGAAGCGATAATTCTGTTTTGAAGGTATTCATTTTCCTGCCCTAAAGTTTTGATTTAGTTCCGTTTAGATTGGCTGGTTTCACTCATCGATACGGCTGCTGAGCTTTTGTTCTCTCCCTTAACTAATTCTGCCTTGACCTCTCCGCCGAGGATTGTAAGTATCCTTAGCAACGTTTCCAGTTGGGCTGTATCGGCGTCGCGCATCTCCTCACGAAAACCGAGGATGTCGGTCTTCCAATTATTCAATTCAATACGCATTTCAATCATAAAGTCATTTGCCTCGGTTAATTCCTTTTGCGTCTGCTGCAATTGAGTCTCAAGAGCGCCGACCTGATCTTTAAGCCGCTGGCTTTTGGTGATAAGGTCCTGTTTTTCCTGCCGGAGGGCAGACGCTTCTACGGAGAGCTCAGCGTATTTTTCCGACAATTCTATCGCGGACTCCACTACGGTTGGGCCTTGCGTGGTGGATTCCTGGAACCTTTTCGCAACAGAACCGCTCGGCAACTGCGTGGCGTTTTGTTGCGGTTGCTGTTGCTGAAGTGAGATAGGCTCAACAGAGAGCTTCCCCGGCTCTTTAGTAACCGTACAGCCCGACGACAAAACAATCAGCAGTGATGAAGTTAGTGAAATCATAATTTTTTGGTTAGTTTGCATTTTGTTTTTCTCCATTAATTTTTGTTTCGTTAGGCGCCTGTTCAGCGCCGGCATATTCACATCTTAAATCCGTTCTTTTACCACAAGAACAGGTTATTTCTATGACTGCAAACCCAGGTTGGCTTTCCATAATACGCGCCTTGGGCGTGACCAGGGCTGCTGTTGTTTTTTGGGGCCCACCTATTGAAGACTGCACTTGCGCCACATCGAGACGGAATTGACCTTCGATTTTTACATCGCTTCCCTTTATAATGTGTCCCACTGTTTTTGGCATTTACTATCCCAACCTTTCATTGCTTCCTGTAAGATGAGAATTATTGAATCACGCGCAATAGTCGATAGTATTCCGGTCATCTTCGCTTTCATCAAGCTCGCTTTGCAGGTCCTGCTCGTCGGCTGAGCTGTTTTGCTCTTGTTCGGAATATTCCTTATTTTCCTTTTGCGGCTGCTGACGGCGCTTTCTGTTCTCGCGTCGTCCGGCGGCTGGAATATTTTGCAAACTATCGACCGGCTTAATTATATTTGAATCACTATCTGCCATCTTTCCACTGCCTCAATTCTACGGACAGGTTAAATAGAGCACTTGCGTGCAGTTGACTGACGCGCGGCTCGGTAATTTCAAAAACCTCTGCAATCTGCTTCATCGTCAGGTGCCGCTGATAATAAAACAGAACAATTTGTCTCTGCCTGGCTGGTAACTGTTGTATCGCCTCGGCCAACTTATCTATAAGCTCGGCCTGTTCGATCTGCTGGACAGGAGTAGCGGTGTTTGGCGCCGTCAAGAGGTCGCCCAGTGCAGGCGTGTCCTCTCCAAATCCATCGATGGAGACAAAATGCCGGGCACGAGCACTTTTTAATGTTTCATAAAGTTTATCAACTGTTATTCCAAGCTCTTCAGCCAACTGGGCGTCAGTGGGTGCGGCGCCTGTCCGCTCGGTGATTTTCTGTGCCAACTGCATTGCATTGCGAATCTGCTTGTTGAGATTTGCAGGCAGCAAAGATGAGCCTCTGAGTTCATCCAAAATAGCTCCCTTGACCTTAGTATAAGCATACGTTTTGAACTCGGTATTGTGAGACGGGTCGAAATCGCGTGCGGCCTTGACCAGTCCAACAGCTCCTGCGGATACTAAATCTTCAAAAGATAACGGAGGCTTCAGATACACTACGACCTTGTAGACTATTTTACGAACCATAGGCAAAAATTCAGTTATCCGTTCATTCCTGAGCGATTGTGTTTTCTGGCCGGCGTATGCGCGCAATGCGGCGGTATTCAGATGCTTCCTGCTATCTTTAAGGGCTTCGACGCTCAGTTCAGCCGGAGCGGTCCCCAAGGCCGATTTATCAGCGGTCCGACTGGGTGGTTCGGCTGAGCTCACCATCGAAGACTCACCGCATTCCTTTTGCCCCCCAATAAACCGACGCACAGGAATGTTTTCAGCCTTTATCGGCATTTTCTTTTTCCTCTTGGCGCTTCATCCAGCTTGTAACTATCGCGTTCATCAAAATAGCGTTTATCGCTTTTACAGCCCAGGCTCCTGCTATATACGCAACCGCCGCCCCGGCGAGAGCCCTCTTACAGCAGGTAAACGGTGACAGAGCACTGGCCCAGCCGATTAAGCTCAGGCCGAAAAAACATATCACCGCAACGCTTACTGCAATTGACCGAACGTGTAACGGCATAATTTTGTGCCCCGTATTTTGTGTCGCCGCTGCTTTTCTTCGCAAAGCGAACAAGCTGGGCGACGAATTACATTATCACTTTAAGACTCCAGCAAGTTCCTGCTCCTGCTGCTGTGTCAATTCAGTCTGCTGGATAGATATAGCTTCTATTGGTTCTACTTCGGTTCCGAGCACGATTTCATCATAGGCGGCGACCGGCAACAGCGGCACCGTTCGTGATAACATTGCCGACAGAGGCGCACGCAGTCTCGAATCGCACAGCAAAACTAACTTGTCCCTGCCTTTGTCGCACGCCTGCTTCCAGGCTTGTGCAATTTTTCGGCTTATATCCATTACCATTTCGGTCGGCAATGCGAGGTTTATTGTCTCCGCTTCCTGCCGCAAAGTTGAAGTCATCTGATGTTCGAGGGCGGGGTCGAGGGTTATGGCTGAGATTTTGCCGGCCTCGTCTTTTAACTGGTCGGTAATGGTCCTGCTTAACGACTTTCGAACCATCTCTGTTAAAGCAACAGGGTTTTTGGTCTTTGAGGCGTGTTCTCCCAGCGATTCAAGTATTGTTGTTAAATCACGAATTGGTATTCCATCCTTCAGAAGGCTTTTAAGCACACGCTGAAGCAGTCCAATAGATACTTCTCTGTCATCGCCAACGATTTGGCCCACCAATGACGGTTGAGTCTTGCGGAGACGGTCAACAAGAAGCTGTACGTCTTCACGTGTCAACAACTCGTCAGCATGTTTTCGCAGTGTTTCGGACAGATGCGTAATAAAGACGGATTCAGGGTCGATGACGGTATATCCGTTTAATTCGGCCTTTTCCTTGTTTGCCGGTTTAATCCAGAGAGCGGGCAAGCCATACACAGGTTCGGTAGTTTCTATACCCTCGACTTTGGTTTGGACAGCACCGGAATCCATAGCAAGGAACATGTCGGGCTCCAATCGTCCCTTTGCTACGGGCAGCTCTGATAGTCGAATCTCGTAGGCAGTCGGTTCGAGGCTGATATTGTCCCGCAGTCGCACGAGAGGTATAACAATACCAAGCTCCTGTGCGAATTTTCTCCGCAATGCTCCGATACGCTCAAAAATGGCGCTGTCTTTACGAGGGTCAACCATGCTAATCAATCGGACGCCGACCTGTACAGAAACCCTATCGACTTCGAGCAGGTCCTCAACCGGCTGTTTTTCAGCCTTTGCCTTCGGAGGAGCCTCGCGTTTGCTGCGGCCCTTTTCAGATTTAGCCGCTACTCGACCAAACATGGCGGCGCCGGTAGCCAACAGTAGAAAAGGAATTTTGGGCAGGCCGGGCACAAGCGCCAGCGAACCAATGACAACAGCCGCTATAATCAGCGGCTGGCTGGCCTTAAGAAACTGTCTGGACAGGTCCTGTCCAACGCTATAGCGTGACGAGATTTTTGTTACCAAAAAGCCTGAACTGACGGAGATTATTACCGATGGTATCTGTGTTACGAGTCCATCGCCGATGGAAAGGATAGAATAAGTCCTTACAGCATCGGCAAGGGGCATAGCGCGTGAATAACCCATAGCTATCCCGCCGATTATGTTGACCGCGGTGATTAGCAGCCCTGCCTTGGCATCTCCCCGAATGAATTTGCTGGCACCGTCCATCGCGCCATAAAACTCACTTTCCTTGACAATTTTTGCTCTGCGCTCGTTGGCCTGCTCCTCGGTGATAGTTCCAGCGTTAAGGTCGGCATCAATTGCCATTTGCTTGCCGGGCATAGCATCAAGTGTGAAACGTGCAGAAACTTCGCTTATTCGCTCGGCACCTTTTGTGATTACTATAAACTGGATGACAACAAGGATTAAAAAGATTACGAGCCCGACGACGAAACTGCCTCCGGCAACGAAGCCGCCGAAGGTCTCGATAATCCTGCCTGCGTTGCCATGTAGAAGTATCAATCTGGTTGAGGCGACATTAAGAGAAAGTCTAAACAGCGTTACAAAAAGCAGCAGTGAAGGGAAAGTAGATAATTCGAGTGCTTCTTTTGACGATAGTGTAACTATCAAGACAGCCACAGCCAGGGATATACTACAAGCGAGAAACATATCCAACACTGGGGTGGGCAGAGGGATTATAATTGTGGCAAGGACCGCCACCAGTCCAACAGCCAAGATAATATTGCTGTGGGACGCAAGCGGCATATTGATGGGATTCGGCTCCGCTGTTTTGCGCAAACGGGGTCCCACCAATCCTGATGAGCTTTGTTGTGCCGCGTCTGCCATTATGGTTCCTTCTACCCCGCTGCTTTCTGCCGAGAGGCATCCTGTGGATTGCGAAAGCAAGAAGCGGGTGATTCTGATTTACGCATCGAGAGCAGAATCATCAAGGCCAAGAATCTGCTTTATCTTGATGGCGAACCGGCCGTCCACCACCACTATAGTTCCCGTGGCAAACTTAGTGTCCCTCAGGTACAAGTCTGCCGGTTCATCAATAGATTTATCAAGCTCCAACACCGAGCCAGGTCCAAGCTGCAAGAGTCTGCGAACAGGTATCTCTGTCTGTCCAATAGCAACAGTAATAAAAATGCCCACGTCCAGTAAGACGTCAATACTTCCGCCGGCACCTGTGTCCCCTGCTGCAGGAACCTCGGAAAATTCAACAGGTTGTACCTGCGTTTTTGGGTCTTCCTGTGCTTCAGCCTCTGACGGATTTTCCTGGTCCTGCTTTTCTTCGGTCTTTTCTTCTGTGGCTTCAGTTGTTTCCGCCATATTTTGATTTCCTTTTCTTTATTAAGTACCTGTAATTGGATTTATATCTTTTATGTATTACAAGCCAGTTCCGTAATCAGCACAGCGTGCTTTCCGGCTGATTTTGCGGGCCTGGCCAGAAAGGCCCTTTGTCCGTTTACTATCAATTCAATCGGCTCATCAATTCTCTTATCAAGTAAGAGTATATCATTGGGTCGAAGACTCACTATTTCTCCAAAGGGGAGCACGGCAGAAGCCACTTGAGCCACAACAGAAACGGGCATTTCCTGCATACGGCCAAGGATTGCTTTTGAAATCTCCTCGGGCGAGAATTTGGCAACAGCTTCCACGGTTTTTCCCACCATATGTTGGAGTTTGTTTGAGAGTATTAAGATGTAAGCTTCGGAGCTGTCCTCCTGGTCGTTTTTCTTGACTTGAAAAGTAAATTTGCAGAGTTCTTCTGTGCCTTTGAGGTCAAGAGGCAAGAGCCTTCTGACAATATTCTCAGCCGGCTGGAAATTGTAAGTTTTAGAAGGGCTGGAAAACGCGTCAACGATGGCAGAGGTGATGTCTAATAAAAGCGACTCTTCCAACAGCGATAAATCCACCCTCGAATCCCCTTCGGATTCAGTATCCCCAAGCAATTGTGTCGCCCAGATGGATGCAGTTTGTGTAGGTACACAAATAAGTCCACATGAAGTCTCCTGGTTGTTGCCGAAAGCCAGGTAATAATCATTCTGCTTGCTCTCCAGGGCCAGGTCAACAAGCTCAGCAGCAAAATGCTGGGTGATGGAGACAACCGCTACATCGAACTCGTTGTTGCAAAAGTCAGTGAATTTTTCAGCGATTGTCCTGGCCACTTTTTTTGTGAAATCTTCGAGTTTATTGAGCTGGCTTCTATCAAAGTAGTGAGGTTGATGCCAACTGTATTCTGTAGCCTTTATCTGCGTGGTATCCTCCATCGGCCCCGAACCGATAGCCATAAGGAGCTGTTGCATCATTTCTTTAGTTAAATTGTGAGCTGCTCTGGTACTCATTGTACGGCAAATTCCTTAAACAGAACGCGTCTGATTCGAGGTTTGGAATCAGGAAAAAGCTTTTCGTTAAAAGCATCAAGTACCTGGGATTGAATACTCTTGAGGTTCCTGTCCCCTCTTATATCTTCAAGGCTTAAACCTGCAAGGTAGATGGTAAGCCAGTTTGTCAGGAGTGGTTTTTTCTCCTCAATAAAAACGACTCCTTTCTTCTGCTCGACTTGAGGGTCTATTTCCAGTGTCAGAGTCAGCCGAACGTAGCGTGTTACGCCGGGTGCATCAAGATTTGCCACAACAGGCTCCAAATCATAGTACCAGGTTCCCTGAGATTCGTCGCCGGTCAAATCCGGGGTATTCACTTTTATGCCCTCCGGCAGAGTCGGTCCGCCTTCGGTGGCCTGGGCGGTCTCGGTTGTGCCGGAACCACCAAATATTCGACCGAGTCCAAAGCCTGCACCGGCACCAACTATTATAACAACAGCCATTATTATCCACTGCAAGCGGCCCCCAAAGGCCTTCTTATCGCTCGGTTCCGCCTTTACCTGCTCCCGTTCTTTTTGCTCTTGCTTTTGCTCCTGCTGTTGCTCTTTTGTCTCATCTGTATCCGCCATTTTCGTCTTTCCTTTCCTCCACACATTTATATGTGTGGTATCCTTCTATTTCCCCACACGTAAGTGTGGGGTCTTAAGCGTTCGACTGAGCGCTCGCGCCGAAGGCCGGCTGCAAGCACCCGGTTCGGCTAAGCTCACCATCGAAGCCTTCTCTGCGATATCGGTGTATTCTGTCCCGCAACGTTCGGTCGCTAATTCCCAATACCTTTGCGGCCCTGGTCCGGTTGCCTCCGGTCTGCTGTAAAGTATCCAGGATAGCTCTTCGCTCAATCTGCTCAAGGGGTACTCCGCCAAGTCCGCTCTCGCTCCTGCTTTCACAAGAAGGAGTGGGTGCATACGCATCTATTGCGCACGACGAATTATGACCGTTTTCTTTTTCCTGTGGCAGCGGTTGTAATTCGTCAAAGAGCCAGGAGACATCGGCCAGTGACAGGGCTTCGCCAAGACCCAAAATCAGCGATGTCCGCACGACATTGCGCAATTGCCGCACATTGCCGGGCCAGTGGTATTTGGCGAAAATGTCCATCATCACCGCGTCGAGCTCAGTGATACGACGCTGGGCTTCGCGGGCATAAAGATTGACAAAATACCATACGAGGTCAGACAAATCATCCTTTCGTTTCCTCAGAGGGCAAATGACTAATCTTATGCCGTTTAGTCGATAGTAAAGGTCCTGACGGAATCGTCCCTGCTGCACCGCCTGCAATAAATCCTTATTTGTAGTGCTTATTATTCGAACATCGACCCTAATGTTTTCGTTTCCTCCGACACGTTCAAAATCCTGCTGATCGAGAACCCGCAGCAGCTTTGCCTGAAATTTTATTGGTGTTTCGGCAATTTCGTCCAGGAGCAGTGTCCCTCCATGAGCCATTTCGAATCGACCTTTGTGCCGATTATAGGCTCCGGTGAACGCGCCCTTCTCATGACCAAACAACTCGCTTTCAAGAAGGGAGTCACTTAAGGCGGCACAATTAACCTTAATGTATGCACCTTGTGCTCTTCTGCTTCTGTGGTGGATAAGATAAGAGAGCAATTCTTTGCCTGTTCCACTTTCGCCACTTATTAAAACCGGTGCTGACGTTGGAGCTACTTTTTTAGCCAAATTGACGGTCTGAACCATGTTTGCATTTCTGCCCACGATTCGATACAGACAGTTGGTACCCTCGTAGGCAGAAGCTATCGTTGAGACGCCGTGGTTGGGCAGGAAAGTATCCAGTAATCTCCCAATTTTTTCACGGTCTAACGGCTTGATTAGGAAATCATAAGAGCCGAGGCGGACGGCCTTAACTGCCGTCTCAATCAGTTCGTATGTTGCTCGTGGTGTTTTACCTGCCGTTTTGCTTCGCAAAGACGAAGCATCAGAGGCTTTTTGCCATTCACTGTTTGCTATCATAACGACCGGCAGCTCCGGCGAAATTGCCCTGATTTTCTCAAGCAATTCGAGACCATCCTGCGTCTGGCCCTGCCTTGTGGCGGATGGGCTTATCCTGTCACTGGTAAATACGAGGTCGCAACTTCCCCTGTCAAGGAAGTCGATGGCATCTTTTATATCACCGGCCAAGTGACCCCGAATCCCCTTTTGAGCTAAAATTTCAAGCATAAATCGAGCCAGCTCAGTGTCGCCATCAACTATCAAGACATTCGCAATATCTTCGGGGTCTCCAAACGCACATCCGCTGCCGGGTGTGCAGGCCCGTCCCTGCCCCTGCTTCCGCAGGGGTAAACTTGTCCCCGCAACAGCGGGGATCAGGGATTGGGTTTGTTGGTCCGGCCCACTGTGCCGGTCTTGGCTTATGGTTTTTACTGTGTTGTTACTCACTTCAAAGATACTCCACTTTCCACCGCCTGCACCTGTGGTTGCCTGCACAGTTTACGCAGGCACAGGTGAGAATGTGGTCCCAACAATCTACAATTGAGATTCTGCTGCAATCAAGGTCCTGGGTTTGTCTTTCTGCTGCCAATCAATTAATCCTTCCCTTGCCTTGGCCAGGTCGACCCAGGGTGAATCGGAATATTCTGCTATTAGTAGTCCGTACATTTTCTTTGCCGTTGGCGGGTCATCACCCCTCAGACAGTTGCCCATCTGGAATAAAATCCAGGCCCTATCCTGGTCGGAGCCGGCCTTGTCCGAGCTTTTTCGTTTAAGAGCTTCCTGATAAAACACCGCTGCTTCTTTTAGACGTCCGCTGTAGTACAAAACCTCGCCCAACGCAAAAGGATTGTCCGACCGGTCAGGATGTTGTGCCAGATTGCCGACCAACTGCAATGTCCGGCCGGTTAGAAGCCCATATGGCAGTTTGGGCTCAATAGCCTTTTTCACAGTTTCTTCTTTGGCCTCTGCGTTGGATGAAGTTTCATTTGGTTCCACTGTTTTTACCACCGGCTCGACAATAATAACAGGTTCGACAGTCTTCTTCGGCCGCGCAAACTCGATAGAGCGAATTTGTTCGATTATTCGCCTGAGTTTACTTTTGCTTTTAGCTTCCTTTTCGCCTTCATAAGCACTAATCCCGGCACGCCATAATTGACGTCCGAGGCTATTACCTTGTTTTTCCGGAACAGTAAAACCTCTCCGTGGCATTTTCTGATTAGCCTCCGTCGCAGAACTTACAGCATCGACGTTGCTGATTTGCGACTGTTGCTGTGTGGTTGAGTGAGACTTAACAGGCTGCATCAGATGAACAGGTGGAATATTCACATCAAATAGAGTCTGCGTTAAATAAGGCACTAAAGAATTAGTTGGGTCAAGCTGCTCTGATGATATTTGAGCATCGACAAGAGATGTTAAGAAACAAATAGACAAAAGGGTGTAAAGCGATGCTCGGCGCCCGATGTCCGATGCTCGATGCCCGATGCCTGAGTTTGGCTCTACGTTTTTGGTTTCCGTCTTCATTGTGTTAACTGTCCTGTTCTATAGTGTTCTGTTTGGCTTCCGGGAGCAATTGGTCTGTGGCGGGTGAGTTATCAGGTGTTTCTTTTTCGTGTTGGCCCTGGTTCTTATTCCACTGGCCCAAAAGGGCCAATGCCGACCTGTCATAATTTTTCTGCTGATTATATGCTTCCGCCAGGATGTTCAATGCCTTTTGCTTTATCTGTTCCGATGGTCCCAAATCCAGTAGCTGTGAGCAAATCGAGACGGTTTGAGAACTTTGGCCAAGTTTCAAACAAACATCAGCCAATTCGAGAGCGATTTCGCGCGCCAAAGGCCCCGGTTCAACAATGACAAGGATTTGTGCCAGGTCTCCACGGGCAAGTCCCAGATTTCCTTCAGCGATGGAGCATTTAGCTAATTCGAAAGAAATTCCGGCTTTTACCTGTGGGTCGCGAACATATTGCGCTTTGTCACCAATCACGACCATAGCTTCTTCAACCAGGCCCATAGTCCGGAGGACTTTGCTCTTGAGCAGCAATATCTCGATAGAATCCTTCGACGAGAACCGGCGAGAAGGTATGTTTTCTAATAGTGCAAGCGCCTCGATAAACTGCTCCTGCTGTATTTGAGCTTCGACTAAAGCCGAGACGGCCTCTACGTATTCTTCTCCTGTCAATTGCCCTGCCGGTCCGCTGAGGGCGTATTGAAAAGCCTCGCAGGCTTGTTGGGTCTTTGTTAGAGCCAGGTAGCTTTTACCTAACAGAAAGTATGCCCGATACAGGTTTCTGCTTGCGCTTTCTCCAGCGAGTTTGATGTGTCGAGTCAGCCATTGGGCCGCGGATTCATAGTCTTTTTCCTCGTAGAAGCATCCGGCCGCCCCGAAGGCAGAGTCAGCCTGTGATTCGATAGACAGACCAAGGTGGTACACTTTGGAGTAGAGTCGTTGGGCTTCATTCAAAAGTCCGGCTTTCATCGTGGCATCCGCAAGATAGAGACAGGCCTGGACGGAAAGCTCGCTGTCCGGATACTGCTCGACAAGCTGCTTCAAATCCTCCCTGGCACCAGAATAGTCACGAAGATTAGTTTTGAGCTTGCTCGAACGTAACAAAGCAAACGGCGCCAGGGATGACAGCTCGTAGCGATTGGCCACCAATCTATATTCCGCAATGGCATCGGTGACATGGTCTATCCGGGCCTGCAGAAGCCCCAGAGCAAAATGAGCATTGGGGACACGTTTGTTACTGTGGAACATGGACAAATATCTTTTCCAGAGCGAAATAGTCTCCTCGGTAAGCAAAGAAATGTGTTCTGATAATGAGGAATAATCGGCTGGATTGAAAATATTTACGTTCCCTATCTGCTCCATACGGGCCAACAATCCAACGTGCCCCACCGCGGCTGTGATAAATTGCTGCGTCGTTGCTGTTGGCAGATACACACTGACCGGTCTTTTGCGGATGGCATCTTTTGTTGTTTCTGTGTCCGGCGCCTTGCAGAAATCCCAGGTAATATTAAGGCCGGCATTGGCGGCAAATCTCGCCAGCAACTCGTCAATCGCCGCCCCGTGGCAAACAACAGACCAGCGAGATAAGGCGCCTTTGTGCTCGATGTTTTCAATTTGCGGGCCCAGCAGACCTTTGGTTAACTGTTCTGAGCCGGAATTCAAAAGCAAACGCAGCTCTGCCTCGTTTAGGTTTATGAAAGGGTCGGTCTCCGCAACAGTGCTCCACAACCGGCCTGGAAGGTCTTTGTCGGCATCGCAGAGTGAAAGGATATGTCTGGTCATCGACTCAGCAACGAGGAATTGACAATCCGGCAGCAGCGACGAAGCCCAGGGTTCGTCGAAATCCACCGCATCCAATAAGACAATTGTCTGATAAGCTCTGGTTCGTACTTTTAAGTATTGTTCTCTCTTCAGTTCAATAAAGGCCAGGTGATAATTTGCCAGCACCCTGACAACAGGTGACGGACTTCGTAAAAGAGTCCTGAATAAATTATTTGCCTGGTCGGACACACCCGCCTTTTTGATACACAGAGCCATCTTTAGCTGAAGAAAATCTCTGAGCAATGCCCCTTCGGCAGTGTCCGGAAGGCTTTGGTGAAGCTGCTCATAGGCGGTATAAGCCTGCTCGTAATCTTTCTGCAGATAGAAATCTCGCGCAACTTTGAGAGACAGAGCTTTTGTCGACGGAAACAAAGATTTTGGTTTTTGTATTTGCTCCGGGCCTATTTGTGTGGAATCCGTGTCCGGCGGTTTAGTGGAAGGTGCCTGTTTAGCGATACGTAGGCGGTACCAGTCGGTGAGAAACGCTAAACGAGGTTTCAACAACGTGTATAACAATGTTAGGGCAACGACGGCAATACCTGCAGCAAGGAGCTTCTGTAGTTTCGAAAAACGTTTTCGCCGAATCGGCACCTGCGGTGGTTCACCTGGCTCGCTTAGGTCAATCTCGGCGGGCGGAGGTTGGGTTTGTGTCGCATCGGTTTGGGGCCAGCCCTGGCCGGCCAGACGTCTATAGAACTCTTCGTCCCCAGTAAATACTTCACGCTCCAAGAGTCCCTCGTGGACCTCATCTGCAAATAATTCACTATCCGATGGTCCCGAGTTCTCGGCATTCTCTTCGAGAATATCTTGTCGGTTCTCTGTGGCCATAATTTCTAACTCTGCTCTCAATGTGAGCCCGTTAAATCCGGGCTCATTGAGTAAAGAGCCTGAGAGCGCATTTCATAACCTCTTCTATGAATAGCAATAATTGTGCCAGGTTAACTACCAATGCCGGTCCAGGTGCGTTTAGGACCCTTTTGACCGGGAAATCGACTTATCGTCCCACATCAGTCCGTCGGTATTGCAAAAGGATGTCAGGATTTTAGACGAGCCGATAGATTTTCTGACAGAAACCGGCTCGTGCTTCCAAAGAGGCGCCATCCCCAAGGACATTCGGCTGAGTTCAGTCGAAGCCCTGCGATTGAGGCTGCCACGCGCCTATGGCGGACCGGGGAATTTGTGTGGGATTAAAAATTAGGAGGCACCATTCTGTCAGGGCAGCCCAAATCCTTGATTATCAAGAAGTTACGTGCTGAGGAAAGGATGGTGATGAGAGTGAATCTCGCGTTTCTCCTGCCTGTACCTGCGGCTGCGCAGGCACAGGGTGGTCGCCTGCAAGCAACGAACCTTTTTCGATATTGTACTGCTTGACCTTGGCATAAAGAGTTGCCCTGGTTATGCCGAGAAGGGCGGCGGCCCTTGTCTTTTGCCAGCCTGTTTCCTGCAAAGCCCTGGCAATAAGCTCCCGTTCGGCCTTTTCCAGTGAAAAATCCTTGATGTAACCAGTTGCTGAGTAAGTTGACTCACCGCACTCGGCCGGGTCAATTATAATGCTGCTCAGGCCGATTTTGTCCGTTGTCTCCAGCAGTATCGCCCTGTCAATAACATTACAGAGTTCACGGACATTGCCGGGCCAATCGTGTTTCATCAAAGCTTCGACAGCTAAATTAGTCAGAGAGGTTATCTTATTGCTTTTTTCCGGACAAATAGTGGATGTCTTGAGGAAATATTCAGCCAGCAGTGGAATATCTTTTTTTCGGTCAGGCGATTTCAGAAGCACAATAATAACAGGGCAGATGTTGAGACGATAATACAGGTCCCTTCGGAAGCGATGAGCTTTAGTTTCCCTATATAGATTGCGATTGCTCGATGCTATTATCGTAGCGTTGCAGGTGATATTTTTGACGCCGCCGACCTTTCTGAAAGTTTTTTCCTGAAGGACTCTTAGCAACTTACTCTGCAGGTCTATCGGCATTTCACTTATTTCGTCAAGGAACATTGTGCCGGCCCCAGCGAGTTCTAAAAGCCCTATTTTCTCACGGTCGGCGCCGGTGAAAGAGCCCTTCTCATGGCCAAAAAGCTCACTTTCGAGCAGATTTGCCGTCAGGGTCGCACAATTGACAGGTACAAAAGGCTCTTTCGGATGCCTAAGCGTGTGGATTGCCTTTGCAGCCAGCTCTTTGCCGGTGCCGGTTTCGCCGACTATCAAAACCGGATTGCACTGGCTGGCAGCGACGAGTCTAATCATCCCAAGGGTTTTGATGAACGCCCTGCTCCGGCCGACCATAGAAACAGAGGCAGCAAAGTCGTCAGCAAAAAAATCGCTCGCATTTTTTTCAAAATCAACAACCTTTGTTTCATTTTTAACCCGGCTTACAATTTCCTCCAGCCGGATGTAATCCCGACTTCCCCGCAGATAGTCATATGCACCAGTCCGCTTAAACTCTACAGAGAGGTCGCTGTCTTGCTCGTCATTACCAACTGCTACGATGGGTGGGATCTCTATCGAATTTTTAGAGGCCACATCTTGGAATTCGTGGATATGAGCCGGGGTAAACCTGTGGTCAAAAAGAATTAAATTCGGATTGACTGTTTCAACGATATCCAGGGCCTCAACCGGGTCATCAGCCACAAATATTTCCTGGCCCACCCGCTGCGCTAATTGCGTGACCTGCGCTTCCCTGCTTACAACAACAATCCTGCGTAGACTCATCTTGTTACAAAACCATAAGCTTTATCCCCCCTCATACAGACATTTCTGTTTCACAGATACCGTATACCCCATACCTATAGGCCAACAGACAACTAAATCGACAGTTAAGCAGAAACAACTTTAATTTTTTATGGGACGGGCCAATAATGTCGCCGATTTGTCAAGGTCAAAAAGGCTTCGATGTTAGGCGACAATCTTATCGGACACTTTATGAAAACAAAAAGGCGAAAACAAAAAGCCAAACTTACAGCGAGACGGTGTTGTTTCTTATAGGACGTCTTAGTGTCACCTGTTAGTATATGGCACACAATAAATACTTTCGGCACATACTTCAGGTTAGAACCGGCAAAATTTTCCGGGGCGCAGGAAAATTTATCCTCTTAGAGAATTCTCAATAAACCTGAGTTCGACATGTGCCCAATTTTCTCAGTCCGCCTAATCCTTTATGCAGCAGGGAGATATGTGCCACAGAGCCAGATCTGATTTTAATGTGGCATACCAATTGCTTCTTAAAAGTCAGGTACGTGTGTCTGTACAGCCTTGAGCAGTGTCTTTGAAAAAAAAAATTGTTTAACTATTTATTGAAGGTGGAAAATTATGCCAGTATCAGCAATAGCATCAGCAACTGACATCCAGATGGATTATATGAAACTTCTGATAACCCAACTTCAAAACCAGGACCCGCTGGAACCTTTGAACAACAACGAAATGTCTTCCCAGCTGGCGCAATTCTCACAACTGCAGCAGCTCGAATCAATGAACTCCAACTTTGCAGAAGTTCTTGAGATTACCAACCGCAGCTATGCAAATTCGCTCCGCAGCTATGCCAATTCACTAAT